>Ga0233342_1000135_pt1 | contig 22716 bp, 13 predicted proteins | sample GEONDECOMP273_FD_180706 | JGI IMG/M metagenome (GOLD analysis project Ga0233342, IMG submission 180706) | Leaf litter microbial communities from Shasta-Trinity National Forest, California, United States - GEON-DECOMP-273 | ecosystem: Environmental > Terrestrial > Plant litter > Unclassified...
CAAGCAAGCCCTCCCTTCCTCCCGTCCAACTATGCTCTATTTGAATCCCTTAGCAATAGTAGTACCCAAGTACGATTCATTCAGAAGTGTTGGTTGTTGAACGCTCTCGTGCAAAGCTCTCTCTGTAAAAGCCGGTCCAACCCAACAATGCTATCTGTTGAACGCCTGCCTGTACAATCTGAAAGCTCGTCCAAAAGCTAGCTCTATAGCCGCCCGTACAACGAGTAAGTGTAGGACATTCCTAAGTGGGAGTGGGTGCCCGCTAATGAATCCAAGTCGTATTCTGACTGACGCTCTGAAATCCAAGTTTGCGATATCAGTATCTTTAAGCAAGTGTGATTCCAGTGAATGCTGCTGTCTGTAAGCTTGTCCAAAAGCTCTCCTCTATCTATATCTAAGCCGCCCATACAACAAGTAAGTTTGGGGCATAGGGGAGGTAAGTTGTGAAGGTAAAGCGGTTGGGTATAAGGTTAATAGTAAAGGTTCTAACTAAGTGCCTAACTAAGTAAGTATCTAGAGTTGAATATAAGGGTGGATAGTTGGTAACACTGAAGTATGCAATTACTCAAAAGTATCTGGGGGTTCAGTCCGGCCCTACAAGAGAAGGGTATAGTGCTGCCTGCTACCATACCACTAACGTAAGATTTCTGCCTGAAGAAAATAGCCATAAAAAGTTTATCGAGGTTGGCCCCATCCCATAACAGGCACTCTGAGATATAACTAAAAAGGGAGGAACCCAGAGTTGGATGGTTTGATAACCCCAAAGTAAAGGCTGGTAAGAGGTAATAAATAGCAGCAAGCAGTAGGGGGGAACCAACTAATGGGCAACAGAGGGAGCTTGGTAAAAGAAAAGGAAGGAGGTGGATCCAGGCACAGAGTGGACTTCCGGAAATAAGAAAGTGACGCACGGAATGTGGGCTGGGCCTCCTCTGAAAATGTTCGTTCAGCGCTAATCCTTGCAGCCTTCCTTCTTTGCAATCCACTAAAAAGATCCATAGGGAAGGGATATGGTATCCACGCAAACCCTCTATCTATGGCAAATTCGATGCCAAGGCGGGTCACTTCATGCACTAAGTCGAGTGAAGCAGTAAGTAAAGGGTAAATGGTAAATACGTAGATTAAAAAGGAAATATGACTGGTCCCAAGTACCTAAGCAAGCAGCCGGTTCACTAACAAAGTTTCATGAGGCAGCTGGGGCGTAGCGGTAAATAGTAAACTAAGTGCCGTACGTTCCTTCTAAGCATTCGTCAAGGCAAGTGGTTGGTAGCCCGCCCGTAAATATGAAATTATGGTCTGTGAACCTAACCTACCTATGCAAGGCTGGTAAATTGACTTCCTAATTCCAATAGCCTTTGGCTGGGCGTCTTAATCCGAGAGTAAAGGTGTCGGAGCGAAAACGCTCTGAAACGCGAACTTTATAAATAATAATGTGGTTTTGCCGAGGGATTTATGGCTGGTCCCCTCTCTACACGTTAGTTTATGTTATAATCCCAGCTTGCATGACCCACTCCACCCTATGGACTACTCGACTATCCCTTCCCTCTATTACCCATCCAGCCATGTCTCTTTCTGAAGTTCCTGGCTGTTGAGACTAAATCCGACCGGAAGTAAAACGATCTCTGCTAAAGGCTCTGGCTGTGATGAATTAATCCAGAGGACAGTGCCTATCCGAAATTGATCCCACCAACAGAGCTGCCCAACTTTGCATGGGGGAATGAGAATCCGTGCCGTACCTCCTAAGATTCATAAAACAAGTGAGTGTTATAAAGGCATCTCTTCTCCTCTTAAGCCCGTTCATCCAACGAGGCTCTCTGATGGGGACCACATAATCCACCAAGCCATCCATCCGGCAGTTAAACGATATCAGCTGAAGTTCTGTACGATATAAGCTAAAGGTAAACCACCTTATTGGTTAATCGACCCCATCCATCCGGTATTTCTAAGAGAAGGTAAGTAGTGGTACCTCCTAACTAAGTGCGTTCATGAAGTTCATGGTATAGGGCACGCTTGGGTCGGCACAGCGGAGCAGAGCTGAGCACCTTAACTACTTGTTGCCTTTAACCAACTGCTTCGCTCCTGCTTCCACAACCTTCACGACTTATTGTTACCCCAAACAAAAAAGCTGGCTATATAGAGAGCTCGCTTTTGGACGAGCTGACAGACAGCATTTACTGGGGAATCACACTTGCTCAAAGGACGGACAGATTAGGTGGTATCACTATGACTTCCGGCCGAGCCGACAATACGATATGATTCATCAATTAGAACTGCATTTCTAGGAATAAACCTATCTGCCTTTTAGTTAATGTCTTAACCTGCATAGTTACCCACACCTGGAAGCCCTATAGCAGGTCCAGATCCCAGTCATTGTACTGCCTGCCTGATTCCCTCTTATCCTATCCGTTCGAGTTGGTTCCCCTGCCGCATTTGGTTTCCCTTCTGCATCTGGGTGCCCGATCTTCTTCCATACCTTTACCTTACTTGATCGCTTCCAGATTGATGTTCGCCCCTTCACGATTGCTTGTGTCCAGATTGGGATTCACTGCTTGCTGTTGGTTTCACCGCATTGGGATTTACCGCTGTTGGTATAACCTTGCTGCTTAGCTAGCCTTCCTTGCCGAACTATACCGTTGGAAGTTGCTTGCCTTGTAAAACGCTTATACTGTTGCTTGCCTTCACCGAAGTTTAGAAGATTGTAGAAGCCTTCCAAACACCTACAGCCTTCCTCAAGCCAACCACAACCACCCTTGGCCACCCCATAACACATAACTAGCTAGCCGCCTTCCTGCCACCACCCCACACAACCTACATGGATAAGTTGGGTAATCGGGGTGCCTCTCACACTGGGGACTATATTCCTCCCTCTGGCCTCTCCGATACGGCTGGGATCTACACCTCTCTATCTCTAGATAGGGTATATGGATTTATCACATCGGACTAATGGCAAGGACGTATCGATGCGATTCTCACGTAGATAAAGGAAGGAGTAAGGGGAATGGTACACCTCAAACTGGTACTACCTCACCCACCTCCCAGACTGACAACCACGGCATGAAAGACACTACCTGACTAGCGTGAATGCCACTTCGGAAGGTGACAAGTGGGACTACTTCTTCTCTACTCTACCTTATGGCTAGTAGTACCCCTTACGGAGAGCTTACTAAGGCAATACGTAAAGCAAGTAGAAAGGAAGTGTCTTTACTGTATGGGACAACCGGAAGTCCTTATGGAGGGCCATATGGAGCCTACAGTCTTTAGAGCTAGTACTCTTATTATTGCTAAGACCTACCGGAAGGACATAGTGGTGCTAGTAGTACGTCTTAATACCTTATGGAAGTCCATATGGCTAGTACTTCTTGGAACTATAGGCATTGACTAGCAGCACAGTACCGGAATATATATAGAATCACTGGCAATCATAGGTATTAGTTCCGTGCCTCCTTAGTCCATGTCAATGAGCAGACACTATTAGTATAGGTTATGGAGAGTCTCCATGCGAGTCCAAGTTAGCAGAGAGGTTAGCAGAGATAAACATTATTTAAGGGTATATTTAGTAAGGAAAAAATATATTGTTAGTGCCCGGATGGGGAGAGGGGTACCTCGGACCCTAAAAAAGGGGGAAGTTTTATGAAGAAAAAGGTTTAATTATAATGTTTTTGAGCTTCTCCAACTCCATCCACACTTCTTGTTGCCTGGGCAAAACCAGAGCTATCTATTTAGTTAAGAAGGAATTCAAGCTATAAGATAGAAATGAAATGAAAGGGGTTAGTTTCTTAACAAGAATCTCATTTTTAGATCCCAAATGGGGTCATAGCAACCTATAAAAAGGAAATCTTCTTAATTAAAACTAGCGAATGAGGATGTTTTGTAGAACCAGTAACCAAGCCAAGCTAGTTTCCAAAGCAAGCTATGAATGGTTGTACCCATTAGGTGAAAGGTTCTAGGCTTATTTATGATGGAAAAGTGAAACGTATCTATGCGATTCTGCTGTTCATTGAATGCCCGGAGGCATCCATTAAAAGCATGCACATAGCCAAGGTAAATTGGTTTTAATTAAAAAGAACCCAGCAGCAGCCAGATAGGTAGAACCGCGCAAGCCATAAGGTCAAAGGCAGTCAGTTTCAGGTTGTTGAAGGATTGGTGGAAGGGGAATAAATCTCCTTATAAAATGGAAAAGTTAAACCTAAACCTCGTACCTCAGGCTTCGTGCTCGTACCTCTCACCCCTCCGGGTCGTATGCATGCGGGTCTCACGTAGAAGAGACAGAAGCTAGTACCATAGGCTAAAACTCAAGATATTTACTAAGGCTAATAAACTATATAGCTAGTAATTCTTATATAGGAAGCTAAATGTAGTACTTACGCTACAGACTAGAGAGCAGTCTCTAAGGCTTGTAGTAGAGCTAGTATTAGCGCAAGCGTTCATGCAGCTAATGTGCAGAGTCCTAGGTCAAATAGAATAAGCTGCACCCCATAGCAACAAGTTGAAAGAGGTTGAACTCAACTTCAGATTGTTTGTTGCAACCAAGTAAGGTAATGCATGGAGAAGTTGTAAGGTTGGTTCACCTCAAACTGGGAACCTCACTAACCCACCTCCCTTACTGGGACTACCAGTGACTAGCGTGAATGCCACTACCGGACCAGCATGAAATACACTACCTGACCAGCGTGAATGGAACCTCCCAGATCTGAAACTCTCTATGTGTATGGCGATCCTAACCTGATGAATTGTATATAACAAGCTGTAGTACCTCGCTCTTGGTGTGAGGTCTCGTCGCTAGCCCTGCCCCATCCATGCACGTAGCATTAGTTAACAGCACATAGCTGCCATGTTCCCATGCACCGTTCGTAAACAGCAAATAGAAGCATTCAAAAACAGAACACAGAAGCCACTCACTCAAACAGAGAAGGTTAACACAGAGAATCCATTCAAAGCCGTTCACAGGAGCCATAACAACACATAGTCCCGTCCGGGGGAATATGGTACTTCATTTTTTTTTATCGGCAATGACCTTCTAGCAATGATCTCTGGCTATGATAAAAACTATTACTGCTTTAGTTACTTTGAAACTAGTTTAATCACTGCTGCTGGCTGGGACAATAAACTTGGAAGGTCAAATAAACCCCGGCTGGCAGAATAAAAACATTACACGGGCGGGCTAAATACAGAAACAATGGCGGCTGGCTTGCTTCAACTTAGATATGCCTGCAGAGAAATGATGGCCGGGGAGCGACTAACTGCGGCGGATAAAGAGAATACTACCTATCCGTCCTATTGCCTTATATCTATTGCTCTATCTGGAGATAAACAACTCCGTTTGCTTTCTCATTGCCCCCATGTGAACCACTGATGAATGTTCACTGGTTTAGGGAGGTCGTTACCCGATCAGAGTGTTGCCAATGCAGGGGGCCCTGGTTGATTCTACCCGTCGGAGGAAAGTACCCGTTGGAGGAAGGTTACCCGGTACAGGAGGATGTTACCCGTGTTCACTTATGGATTGAGGTTACCCAATTGAGGATGTTCACTTGCCCATGTTCACTTATTTATGTTCCCATTAAGCCCTGTTTACCCTACGACGCTCACTCCCACTTGTTGGCTCCTGCTCACTTGGCCCGCCAGCCTACTCTGATCACTTTGCTTGGCTACTCCTACTTTGCTTGGCCTACCAAAAACTGTACACCTCATTGGATCCTACCTCATGGGAATACAACTGTTACCCGGGCGGGATCCTGTTACCTGGGCCTACAACTGCTAGATCTACTACTTCTGCCCAACACAAGAAAGAACTGCTAGGTGGTGGTGCTTTATGTAGTTGCTTATAGATGTGATTATTACCTTTTACCTCTTAGTTAATGAGTGTTTTTTTTTTATTGATTGGATTTCTTCACTTTATTTATCCATACCCCACATGTTCCTACAGTGCTTGATTTTATTTACTTGCTTGATTGATCCATATACCCCAAAAGGGACTATCCATAGACCCCATCGTGCCCTACAGATTTGACCCACAACGAATGCTATCTTTAGACCCATTGTTCCCGCCCACCAAGCATCCCACCAAGCTCACCTCACTCCCTGTGCTATCTTTAGAACCCTTGTTTCCCACTGTAAACCATTATACAAAGCACGCCTTTTTCCCACCGGGCCAACCAGGAAAGTACAGTACAACTAACACCTGTACACCTACTGGGAATACGAATGGTACCTTGGTTCCTGCCCACCAATTACGACACGGAACAACCCAGCAGAACAACAGCTAGGTGGTGGCTTCACGGAGCTGCTTATATACGCATTTATACCGACCCTTTCTCTTTTCTTTCATTAGGGTTTTTGCTTTATCGCCTGCTTTATTTGTATGTGGGGGATAGGGGTTACACCGCACTATATAAATTATAGGAACATCCAACTTATGGGGCATGTTCACTTGTGGGTGGTTGGTACACTGATGGGACAGGTAGGTGGTCTTTCACTTTGCTGGGCTAACTTGGCTTGGCTCACTAAGCTGGGATCACTTGCAAGGGATGGATGGAAGGAAGAAGTCTCTGCCCAAACACCTGTTACCCGGGACGGGAGGACATATTTTACCTCGGAGCTGGGGTCCTGGAACAAGACAGAAAAAACTGCTAGGCGGATTGTGCTTCACTGAGAGAGCTGCTTATAGACGTGATTATACCGTGCAACCTCTTTATGATATTGGATTGTTGAGAAGGAAGGTTTAAGTTAGAGAAGATCCAATCTTTGCAGTGAGAAGATCGGACGATTCAGATCCAATCTTTCAAGGAAGAAGATACGACGAATTAGATCGGACGGATTGAGAATATACAACTTTTGGTGGTGGGGCAGACGTTGTGGAGTGGAAAAGAATATACAACTTTTGGTGGCGATAGATATCTCGCAGCAAGTAGATATAATTGTCTTCAACAACACATCGAATTGGCTTTGACAAATAAAGTTAGTCGGTAAGGTAAGGTAAGGCTACACGTATTGAAAGCCTTTGAGGTACGGAGTTGCAAGACCAAAGGGATAGAGAGGGGAAGAATGAAATAAGAGATAAGGAGAACCTTATCACGTAGGTAAAGGAAGGTTCGAATGAATGGAAAGAGAGGAAAGAGAACTACCAGAATTGGAAGTGTGAAAGTGGAATCCGTGACGCTGCGCTTCGCAGTGACAACCTCTTACGAATGTGTGGGAAAACATAGTATACTGGCCTAACAACTAGGGCCTACTTCGCATTAGAAGGGTTTAGAAGGACCTTACTGGGTCAGGCACAGTTTAGTAAGGATAAGCCAGAGGTGCTCCCATTCATAATTAAGTATTATTAGTAATCTCGTATCGACTTTCCCATGCATGGGGTATGCCAGCATTCCTGCTTATTCAGATGCTTACGCTGGATGGAATGCCCTTAGCAGGGTTATGTCTCCGTAGTTGGGATTCGTCTTTTTGAGTGGTCGTCACTCGGCGGTGGAAACACAAAAAGATGTGCTCCAAGTACCCGGTTGAGCATTATCCAACCACACCTGAATGGTACAAAGTCCTCCAGCTATTCATACTTCTTAATAACTTCCTGCTATCTAAGCGGGCTGCATGCTGCAGGCAAGAATCGTGATAGTTTTTTACTGGGAGGGCAGCTGTTATTGCCCGAAACTTTGGACCAGCGAGTTACCATTAGAAGGTCAAGGGTGAGTTTTTGGGTGAATTGAAATCACACGCATTGCATAGCTGAGAAGTCATCTTCATGTGGATGACAGTCAGGGATGCTCCGCTGGTCATCTTTTTCGGCGAATTAAGGCCGGGTGGAAGTAATAAGGGTGCTCTCTTAGGAATAAGAGCAGTCGGCTGCACAAGTAAGAAAGTGATTAATCCCATTCCTTCTAGGCAGGCTGGGCCGTCCTAGTGTTCAGAAACAAGCTCCGTCCGGCTTGACAAAGTGTGTGATTTTGAAGTGAGAGCACTCTATTTTTGCCTTCTTATCTATTCCCACCCAACCGGGGTAAGCTTAGAACTACATCCTACCCTATGGGGCATTATGCCACCTTAGAACGACCGCAAATGCACTTTGAAAGCCGTTTCCATCCATCCTTGACATCTATGGTTTTCACGAACAGGGACTGGGAAAGGTAGCTGCAAAGGAAGGAAAGAGGATCTCTGGGCTGGGCTAGGATGAATATCTCATTATAATATTTCAGAATAAACAACAGCAATAGGAATAGCAACCAGATACTAAGCATTATCTATTTAATTACACTAGTGGAAATAAGGGAGTATATATTCCAGGCTTTCTGCCTTCGAAGATAAAGGATTTAGCGAGTCGGAGCTGAATAATCTGAATGAGCTCGTTCCCCTCGTTCCCTAAGCCATTTATTCACTTTTTTCCCTTCCTTCCTTCTAAGATCAGAGAAGTAACAAAAACTAGAGCTTATACCCCCTTTTTGTTACTTGTCGTTATTGGGAGGCGGAACGGGATAAGAGGCTTCTCGGTATAAGGACATCCCCCAGAGTCTGATTATAGCTTCAAGAGGGATGGGATTGGTTTAGCTCTTGGGCTCGGACTCAGAGAAGAAAAGAACAAGAGCTAAAGATATTAGATCGTAGCTAATCGTATAAGAAGGCATATCGGGCTTAGTTAAACATCGTTAGTTAGGAAGCTGAAATCACGCTATTCCTCATCGTATAAGATCAAACTTGTCTGAGCTTATTTATCACCTTAAGGCAGCGTAGCGCTTAGGGATCAGAGAATAGGCATAGGGCAGGGCAACATACATGAGGATACCGCCTAAGTTCAGATGTCCTGCGGAGCGTATTATTACGTATATTGCGCACAGCTCAGATATTCTTTTGAAAACCACGATACGTAGGGGAATTGTCAATGGTCTAAGGTAAAGGTCCACACAACACAGCTAACACCAAAGCTACAGACATATTCTTTTTATTACTGCCGCCTGACGTGAGGAAGAACTACACACTCATAAAGCTCCTAACTCAGAGGAATAACAACACAGCTCATAAGAAAGGCAAGGCTCAGAAGGGAGAGGAATACTACCTAACATGGATGGGTATTTCCAGAGCTTTTCCCTAATGTGGTTGTTGGTTGAATAGGCCTATCCCTAGTAGGTGTTTTTAGTATTTGTTTTTGTTGTTGGTTAGATAATCCCCTTTCATGAGTAGTTGGTTCAATCGAAGAGTTAGTTTGAGTGAAAAGGAGTTGTTGAATGAGTATGCTCAACCATGAAGTGTATGAGGAAGTTCAACCCAAACACTCTCCACCCTGCTCAACTATGTGTATAGATGAGGTTCACCTGATGAATAGGATGAATAATTGGTTCAACCTAATATGTCTGATGATGGGGTCTAAACAGAATAGGTAGTTCAATTTATTGGGTTGGGATAGTCTGCTGAGTATGCTCAACCAAAAAAGAGGTATGCTTGGAGACTCCTTATTTTACCTCCCTTCAAAACATTATGCAATATCGCCATCTAGTTGTTTAACTTCCATTGAAATTAACATATTTCCTAAGACTTACTTATACAAAGTCACATATTCTCCATATATTCTTCAATGGTTTAATTTGAGAGATAGTCTTAGTATGTCGCCCCATAAGGCTCATGAATGGGTAATTTTATTTTGGGATATTCAGAGTATGTTCTTCCTATGAATATCCTCCCCCATGAACAACCATGAGTCTGCTTAGTAGGTTAAACCAAATAAGATGAGGTGTCTGAGGTATTGACTAAAGAGTATACAGAGTCTCCCTTCCTTAGACAACCATTAAAAATATACAACAATTTATTGTCATCTAGTTGTTTAACTTAATGAGGTTGCCCAGACTGTGTGTGTTCCCGCCGGCCTGGCTGAGAACACAGAGGTTAGCTAGCTGAGAAACCTAACCTCCTATCGAAAAGAAATTCTTATAAAACTATAGATATTCTTTCAAGTTGTTTATCTACGCTAACTAGAACTCATATATCAACTTGCATATCTATGTGGTTTGGCTATGAATAAATAAAATATGGTACAATCTTAGTTCTAATCAGTTGATGCTCTGGTGGAGATCCACTACGAAGCCTGGTGCCCCAATGCCCCAGAGCTAGGCTAATAGAATCCTGGCGAATTTACTTGGTATGTAAAAACTACTACAAACTATGACTGTATGATGTTGTTATCCCTAACTAAGCTAAGATAAAAGCTCTAGTCTCCATTCCAACCATTAAAATAGGATGATTTATTGCATATATACGTTCAACTAACCCATATGAACTATACTATTCTTATTGGGGCATATAATGCATTTCCTTCATTTTGTTTGGTTGGGACATATTCTTATTTATATAATTGACATATTGTCGTTTAACTAATTCATTTTCCAGGTATAGGTGTGATATTCTTTCTTAGTACCTACCATTAATTTATCCTCCATTTTATTCTTCCTTAAGTGCATCAACTAATTTAATTGTTGAATTTCAATTCCGCCATGTTCTATTTGGTTGGTTGGGAGGACACCCAAAACATCATAATTTTCCATTTTGCCATAGAGGTCAAAACATCATTTTGACGGTAAAAATATGAATTCCATATTATCATCATCGGATATCAAAATGGATATTCTTCTTTAGTTAGTCATAATGGCTTTTCATTTAATCTCCCTCCTCCTCTAGATGGATCACAATGGGACTAATTCAATCCATATTATTAGTATGAATGTAATACTCCTCCTACTACTATGTGGATGCTGCTCTAACACCCACCTTTGGCGATAGGAAGGAGGATAAAGCTTATATGCCCGCGCATATCGTCGTTTAACTTGCCCATTTAAAGTAAAAAATAGTTATCTTCCTATTTTATTGACATAACACCCATATATATATATATATATATGAGCTTGCCATCCATACGTTGACCTTGTCTCCATTTGAGTTGATCCCCTTAGCAGAGAGGAAGGATATGGTAAATCCATCTAAAACTGGGATATTCCGTTCGTTCATTCATTGAGCCATGGCAGAGACAGCAGGACCTACCTACTAGCTTTAATCGCATCTCTACAATTCACTTTTCCATTGTAACATTTATATACGTCATTTCGTCTATACTTTTATTAGCTTTACTTGGTAACCTCATCCTAATACCTCCTCCTTTGGGCTAGCCTCTAGCCTTAGGAACCTATGGCCTTTGATGACTTTACAATCACCCATTTTATCCTTCCTACCTGGTAAGAGGATAACTGTAGTATAAACTACCCTAACATGTTCGTTTCCACCTTATATATGTGCTTATTTCGAAGAGTAACTAATAAGTATTTATACAATGGAAACTTCACTACTAGTAATGGCACAACTTATTCCATCTAATTTGTTTAAGGTTGTTGATAAGGGGAAATAATCAAAATAACGAGACCGCATATTTATCTATATCTCTACATATTCCATGGGAATTTGTCACTTTGGAAGTGCCCAGACTAGTTTCCATCCATGGGGCCCCTACTATCTTCAACCAAGAAAGTCATATTGTAAAAACATTCAGAATCAGATACTGCATTTCTACGTTTAACTTATCCATTCGGAGGTTGTCTCCTCTATCCTTCACAGTATTAATTCTGAATCTATAGGAGAACGCTGTTGCTTAATCAAATGCGGAGACTGATTCAACTCCTACTGATGGGGTTCTGGGTAAATTGCTTATTTGTAAACCGCTGGAACAGGATAAATTAATTCTTATTTACCTAACCGGAAGGAACTGGATTTGGATCCCGATCCGGGTAATTAAGGGCGAGGAAAAGCCAGGACAGGAAAGAATGCAAAAAGAAATAAGCTGGAACATGAAGGGATGGATGCCGCAAGCTATCGGTCTGGACGAAATGAAATAATAGGTTCCTTTGCCATTAATTAATAATTTTTAAAGACTGCGGATGCCTCTGCTCGAGTTCATATGATGAAACCCCTGCCTTTTATGAGGAGGCCTATGCCCCATGCCTTCACTCGGTAAACTAAATCAATAGGTGAAACTGCGGGTGCTGCTCCTTCCTTTGCTGCAAGGTAGGTTCTCTCTAATTATTAAGTACCAACGGCTGGAGGATCTGGGACTAGAGAATAGACTATCATCTCTGCCGGCTTTGCACTTTTACATAGCATTTCTAGGGTCTTAAATTGCGGAATTCCAAGCTGCAACAGGATATGAATCCAACGGGCTCTGCGTGTGGGGTTTTACGTTGTGTGGGGTTCTTAGTGCGTGAGCAGTTTAACCCCCCATGCCCAGGAGGTGCTATTTAACTTGTATAGACCCAGTATGACATTAAATCCCCATTATGTTCGCATTCCCTTCAATATAAGTTCGTCAACGCCCAGGACATTCAGGAAGGAAAAGTAACCTTTCAGTACCCAATCCTCCTTACCACGCTTTATGGAACTAATCCTCAGCTCCCCGCATCCCCCCAATAATCCGTCCGCAGTCTCGCCATACACGCCATCCATTCAGTTAAACCCACCCCATTCAGTTCCATTTCCTGCATTCCGTTAAATCCGCATTCCCCAATTCTACCTTTTTGACATTGCTGCATTCTGTACGCCTGCCCTGTAACTCACCCAGAAAGGCCCAGCTTCATTACCACATTCCCACTTGTTTAATTACGTATATAATGGAGAACAGAACACACTTATAATAACCACCTGTGCTTCCTGGGCATGATCGTAAATGTAGTGAGAATGTCCCTATTGCATCTTTCAAGGGGACGAGGCATCGCTCCATCGGGGTACTCAAAGTGATCTTTTTCGTTAAGGAAGATCGGCCTTTAACGTTGCACTATATTGCAGGGGCATCATTTTCTTTTTTTTGTTAAGTGGGCTTCTTGAGCGGGCTGGTCCAATAAAGAAACGGCGGGCTTACTTACGTGCTCGCTGGCTAGATGTATTTGTGGGGGCGTGGTCCACCGGACGAGAACAAAGTCGGAGGTGAGGTGGTCCATCGGACAAAACACGAATGGAGCACTTAACAACATAACTCGCGCCAACAGAACTCCCCTAATAAAAGAATAACTAATTTGATCTCTCACTTAATAACCATAAATCCCCATCATTCCCCAGCTAACGCCCCGTCGATATGAGGCCAATCTAACATACACATCTTTCCCCGCTTTCATAACCTTCATTCCCTATCTCACGTACCCTTCATTACTAGCTCACATCCCTATAGGAGCCAGACTAATTAGCTTCCTTACTTTATTTCAAGTATTCCACCAAGATACGACAAGTTTATACCTTTCTTTCCTGCTACGAGTGCTTATGGGTATGGGGTATTAATCTAATGCTGCTAGTCTGGCTCTGCTTATTCAAATGATGATGCAAATGCTCCTGGTTCTAATGACGCTGCCAGGAATTATACTCTTGGAACTGCTACGGGTACTTATCCTGGTACTGCTGCTCCGGAAACTGCTGATTCAAATGCTGGTCGTGCTGCTTTAAACACTGTTGGGGCTGGTAATGACGCTGGTTCAACTGATGCTTCTGCTTATACTGGAATGCTAGGAATCATGCTCCTTCAACTTATGCTTCTTCTTTACATGATCCTGGAACTGGTGCTTCTGGTTCAGCTTATTCAACAACTGATGCTCCTTCAATTGAGGGAATGCTGGTTATGCCCCTTCAACTGTTTTAAATGCTGCTACTTGTAGTGTGGGCCTCTCTTTCCTTACTTTTTGCTGCTTGGGTGGCTTACGCTGCTGGTTCAAATAATGCTTATGAAAATAAAGCTCTTTCAACTGTTTATGGAGATGCTGTTGGTTCAACTGATTATGTTTAGAATAATAATACTAATATAGGTTAAAGCTGTTTTTGCTAGAAATGCTGAGCTGGGTAAATTGAACCAGCATAACTTACATCGGCGTTTGCGGACCACGCATCGGAGTTTGAGGAAAAGACTCATCGGAGAATGCAGACTTTAAAATTAACTATTCATCGGAGAATGCGGACTTGGCAGGTTCCTTACAGGGACTGGGCGTACCGGATGGACTTGTTGCGCGTGGACTTGGCTCTTTAAGTTCTAGGCCTATGTAAACTGGTTTTATAGTCACTGTCAGTTGATGATCCTTGTCAAATTGTGCATTAACGTAAGTAAGCATCATCATTGCATGCATTCTAAGTATTCCCATTGTTCCGTACAGCTTTGTTGCGGCAGGAAATTCCACTGTTCCCCGTAACGTTCAGTGTAATGCGGGCAGGTATGAACCCATTGGGGTATATGTTTACTAATGGGTACGAACTATAGGTCACGAAGTATAGGTCCACAGAGAACTTGACACAAATAACTACAGGGACGGGGGAGGGATCATCTCCAACAAGTGGGCACAAACAAAGACTCCTTACTGGTCACTTACAACAGGTTACGTAGAACATGTGGACGTACTAATCTCCACGGACTATAGCTTCATTCATGCACCACCGACATAGGTTATGTTGACCAGCTCATACTGCCGGGCTACTACGACTAGCGAATAATCTCCGAGTATCCAAGCCCAACTGAGTAGCTGAGTATCCCAGCAATTACAACTGGCAATGTTATCATCAGCTATAATCAATGACTCCAGCTCAACCCATCCCCGCTATGACTGTAAAAAGTTTATAGAGACTGCAAGTCAATTTTCATTTTTTTCTATTTAATTTAAACAAAATTGCTATTTTACGTAATAAAACAATAGATAAATAAAATAGGGGTTATGGGTGCCATTTTAAGGTTTTCATGTATAGCAAAATCTATACACTGCCTGTTTTACCTAACTGTTTCTACCAGCCCTTGCTCGGGGGTTCCATCTAGCCAGGTAGTCTCGTCTCGCCTAAAAGCCAGCAAGCTGCTTGTTGCTCTTCTTCCAATATCCGCTGACTGTAGTTCCTCTACTTTCATCAAGGTCGCTCCCTCATCAAAATCTGATCGATTCATACTCGGATCAGGCAGGGGCTCAGGACTCTAAACTGGCCGGTCCATTCTTTTATTTCGACGACGAACCCGACGGGGATCAGCTGCAGCACTAAGTTATTCCCTTATATTCCGACGCTTTCTCTTTCTATTTTCTGCAAATTGGCATAGTCTTTATGCACCAGGACATTTGGTTCTTTCATTTAAGCGTATCCTCACAGGAATCCTTAAAGCATCTGGTCAACTAGGATTTACCTTATGCAACCATCATGTCGGCGAACCCCTATTTGCCTGCACTTACTGGAGAACGACGGCTTTAAATACCGCGTTCATCTACTCAAAAAGTATTCCCGCGCAGCTTGTTTCTCTTTCCAGTCGGTACAGGCAGGGGTACCAAGAGGCAGTCTTTATTCTACAATATGGTCAGCCTTTTTTCGATTCAAATTTCTGCAGCAAGGTAGGAACAGCGCAAAATAAGCCTTCGTGCATTAATACGGTGTAAAATATTATTTTAAATCGTCGACAGAAGTGCGTTCTTCGATTGCTTGTTATTCGCAATAATCGTCCAGGATTTTCTAAAACCATTTGTAGAGGTTAGTGCTTCCCTGGAAATTGAATCCCCCTCCCTTTTCCAAAATCACAAACCTTCGGAGGCCTAAACAAACTCCATCACTTTCATTCCTTCATTCTTTAACTAGCCAACAGTAAAAATAGAAATAGCAAGTCATACTCAAGTAATAAAAGCAAGCAGCAAACCCGTATTTTTCCAGGGATTCTAAATTCTGTGCAGAGGTGTTGTGATGTGTTTTGCTTTATTTGTCATTCTTGGATCCATTGGATCCATCAGTGTGTGTGTGCTATCCGGGCAAGTATCTATCCGTTTACAACCCTGCAACAAATATTGTTTTCCATTGTCCGGTGGAAAACGCCTTGAAACATACATCTAGCCAGCAAGGACCTTAAGGCAAGTACTACCTACTGTCTACCTGCAAGGTATTGGCAATGATTGTATATGCAAGGTGTATAGAGAGAGTTGTAGGTTCGAGGTGAAAGTTTGGAGTTTCCAGGGCTGGTTTCAATGAGCTGCTGTGGGTCCAACTTCCTGGCAATGAGAGTCAATATGATGAATCTGCAATGAAACAGGGGAGTGCGCATTAGTAACTATTGACTTATTGGGTGGGGGAGGCGCTAGAGCAATCCATGCAGATAGAATATACAAGGCAGGCTACACGGGAAACACAAATATAGTAGTGGCAGGCACGAGCCCAAAAATAAGCTAGTTCCAGAGTCAGATCGTAGCTTTACAGGAACAGACAGGTCATGGAGTCGACGAAAGCCAAGGTGGCAAGCTCAACCCTACAACCCCAACTCCTAGTACAAGAGACAACCAGTCGATACAGCCAGGGACACAAACGGGGTTCACGTTGTCTATACGCCTATATGTTTACTTTTCCATGAAGGCAGCTGTAACAACCCGAGAGCTGGTAAATAACAGGGCTTCACACGAAATAACACAACGAGGCAGGACAATGTGTAGTAAGGCAAGTCTGGAACTTACTCTTTTAAATAGAATACCTGGATTTCCGGCCCAGTCAGGAGTCCTAGCCAGGATAAGAGTGAGGCCTTCATTCACAACCTATGCATGCAGTCACGAACCAACAGCTTGCCGCATCAACGCCCCGCATTCATTCAGGTAAAGTTGCATTACTGATCCCCGCACCTGCAAACAACGAGACATGTGTTTTTCACTTACGAACATCTCGTGGAGACCCGGCCATTGCAGCCATAACAACTCCACATTGAAAGAGAAATAAAAATGTAACCCAGTGACATATATATATACAGCAGAATGACTTACAAAGGTGCTCGACATGGGATGCTCTGCTAAGTCTGTAACAGTAAGTGCATTGGATCTGGGACTAAATAGTAGAACTTACAGTCTTTAAAAGTTCGTACCCCACCCCCATCTTGAACTACACCTCGATCAGAACGGGAAGGACAACAGATGATACATTAACGCAAGCCGGAAATACTACAACGCTTCACCCCTGGTGGGGAGTAAACCTTAGGGTGAGCTATTCTCCGTTTCCCTTATATTTGCTTTACGGGGAATTCACCTTAACTTACTCTTTCTGTTAGCTGTATGGTCTTATGGACATGCTTGCCTTTACCTCCTTCCTACTGCTATTACCCGCGCATCATGTTCCCAGATTATAAATGAGCACCAGTTTGGGAATGAGCGACCAACCAATAACTAAAGGGCCGAGGAATAATCCCGCATAGACAGACAAGTAAATACATTATGCAAGCAATCAATAGCCCAGTGCATATACAATCTTGTCTTTTATAGGTGGTACGGTAAGGTATAATATGGTACAGGCGGCTCGAATGGCCTATCGAGGCGGGTACAGGTATTTTACAGGCAGGGCTTAGCAGCGCAGGGAAAGGTCCAGTGAGGACAGCTTATCAGGGCGGGGAAGGGCTGATCCAATTAGGTATAGGCAACAGTCCGGTTAGGGGAGTGAGGCATAGAGCAAGTTATATATTTAAAGAGTGAAAAGGAAGGGCAATTATGGATTTATTTATTACCTTACCATTATTATGAACTCCGGGGGCCCAATGAGCTGAATAGTCATGGCGGACGCAGAGCGTGCAATAAACAAAAACACTGGCTGCTTTTATGATTGTGAGCACGCCGTAGGATTGACGCTACCGCTAGGAAGGAGGGATGGATCAACACTGCTACTGATTCTATCGCTTGATTCTTCAACCAAGTAGGATAATGGCGTCCTAAGGGTCTCTAACCCTTTACCTTCACAGTGTTCAACCTCGCACCAGACTCTCAGGCGGAGTGGAACCTCGCACCACCCGCGGGCCCCTTCCACGAAGAGAGAACTTCGCAGCTCTCCCCGAGCTCAACTTCCAGAGACAATGGGGCGTTCTCGTCCCTTAGTAGAATGCACTGCATCCGCTTGGACTCTCTTTACTTAGTGACAACGTATAACCCCACTGGGTCTCTAAGTCTAAGCCAATATAAGGAACTTTAAGATGAGCAAGACATCCCCGAATTCATAACACTTGCCATTATCTAGATCATAAGCTTAACTTCGCAACACAGGGTTGTCACCTACTGCATCATTCACATATTTAGCTTGTTAATTCTGTTACACTTAACCATTCATACATACTTCGTATAAAGCAAATAAAAGCTATAAGCAAACACATCATAAGCAATCACACAGTACACGGGAGTTTACGTGGTTCACTTCCAGGGGGGAAGCTATGTCCACGGGAACTGTGTATTATATTATGAGATAGGGGTAAACACAGTTTCTGCTTGCGCACACAGCTGCAAGCTCTAGATCTCTCTTCTTTAGTCTCTGCGCACTAAGCTGCAGAGGTCTTCTGCTCTATCTCTTTTCTTCTATTGATCTACATAAAATAATCCCCTTCTCAGTCTCTGTGACTGCGTTCTACAAAAGTGGCTATATGAATAATCAACTAACTAGCCAACCCATCCCTTTACAAAATGAACATATATATAGGTGGCCCTTAGGTCGCACCGCTTACAATACTGTGGGCCTTATCCCAACAGTTCCCCCAAAAACCCTAGCCCAAAACTCCCAGCAGTCGTACTCTGATAAGGAAGCTTGGATGAGGAGGTTCGCTTAAGTCAGAATGGCAACTATAGGGCTGGGCTGAAGGCGAAAGTTGAATGGCTAAAGGTTCAAGGTTCAAGGCTTGGTTGGAATCGATGGGGTAAGGGTTGTGGGTTCAGAAGCACACTGACTGGCCTAGGTGTGGTCGATAGAAACAGAAGGAATTGGCCATTGCGTAAGTTATTGAACAGCAAGCTCTGTTTGAATACCAAGCATTATTGGGTTTGGGTCCAATTAATGGTCCTTAAAATAGGTTATCCCTTATTTATTCCTGGCAATCCTTCTCTCTATTATCCTCATAAGGGGCTCAATACCCGTATTTTGAACAGAAAAGGTATTTTTGCTAATAAGTCAGTCCCAAATTGAATCTCAATCCAGAAACCCCGTATTTCGGCTAGCTTTGTTGTTTCCCTATAGAGTCGTCCCCGAAATTGGATCTCAATCCTCTCTTTATAAGTTGAGCGTGCTTACGCACCCATAAACCCCGTAATTTTGAAAGCTTTGGCTTTTAACTATAGTATAGACTCAACCCCAAAAGTGGATCCATTTCCTCTCCTTATTAGTCGAGCGTGCTTACGCACCCATTAACCCCGGTATTTTCAATAGCTTTTGAGTGCTCTCACTAAGGTAAGGAAGGTAAGGAATAAAGAGAAGGGCTAGCTACTTTATTGACGCCCACTTTGGAAGGAAGGAAAGACGGCCTATCCAGATGGTCAATTCAAGAGTGAAAGGTTATACCTCCTTTCTTACTGGCCTTACTTCCTTGAGGTGGTAAATTTACTAACATAACTGGGCGTCAAGTAGTTGAAAATGTAGAGTGACCCCAACCTTCCTTCCTTGAACTGAAGTGGGTGGGAATAGCGTATCATGCTACGGCGACGGAGGCGCGAAGAACGAGTACTACTAAGGCTAATAATACTCCTAATCTTACGAGTAGTAACGGAGCTATGGATAGGACTCGTGAGATCCTGAAGAATCAACTAATGATGAGTAATAATCAGATGATTTAGATGATCAGGATAATTAATAAAATGTCCGCGTGCGAGTAATCCGTGCATGATAAGTATGGATCTGATGATAGGGAAGGATCGGTAATTTCTAAATCACTACGCGGGGAAGGTGGAATCGCCCAACTAGGCTTTCAGTCGCTAATAAATTGAATCAATCGACGATCGGTTTCCTCTTAGTGGAAGACTAATCTCCTCAAACACCTAAACATTGATTTCCAAGGCTCCTGAAGAACCCAAGTTCACAAAAGTCAGTGCGTCTATTTCCTCTCAAGAGAAACAAGAGTCTACTGAATTCCTAAAGCAAAATGTCCAAATCTTCGCATGGTCCTACGAAGATATGCTCGGACTAGATCCTGCCCTGGTGGAACATCGCCTCATTCTTAAATAAGGCGCGAAACCTGTAAAGTTGTTTTTTAATCACTCCATCCTGACATTCAACATTCGGTCAAAGAGGAAGTAACCAAGCTTTCGCAAGCTGGTTTCATTTGCACAGTGGATTACTCAGACTGGATTTCCAATATAGTCCCTGTGGCAAAGAAAGACGGCTGCGTTCGTGTGTGCATCGACTTTCGAAATCTCAACAAGGCTTGTCCAAAAGACGACTTCCCTCTCCCAATCATTGATGTCTTGGTTGATTCAACGGCCGGGCATGAGAGGTTGTCGTTCATGGACGGGGTGTTCTCAGGTTACAATCGGATCAAGCTCGCAGAAGAGGATCAGACGAAGACCTCCTTTATCACGCAATGGGGACTTTCTTTTACAAAGTTTCCCCCTAAAAAACGCTGGGGCAACATATCAAAGAGCCATGACAGCCATCTTCCATGATCTTATGGGAGACATCGTTGAAGATTACGTTGATGACATCCTTGTCAAATAAAAGACTGCAAGTCAGCATATTCAACACCTGTAGAAGATCGCTCCGCGATTATTGCAGTATCAGCTGCGACTTAACCCTCAGAAGTGGGTGTTTGGAGTCTCCTCAGGCAAGCTCCTAGGGTTTATCGTTAGCAAGCGAGGTATCGAGGCTGATCCGATCAAGATACGCGCCATCATCAACATGCCGCCACCGCGCAATATCAAGGAGCTACGAAGCCTACTCGGACAACTAAAGCCCCTTAGACGCTTCATATCCCCACCCAGCAAGTACCTGGTGTGAATCTATGAACCAACTACTACTCAAGAAGAATGCCAACGTTCAAATGGACCGATAAGTGTCAAGAGGACTTCAGGAAACTGAAGATGTACCTAATGAACGCACCTGTCTTATCACCACCTGTGCCAGGAAGGCCTCTGCTCCTCTATGTTTCTATCACTGAAACAGCGCTAGGGGGCAGAAATAGCTCAACATGATGATACTCGTCAGAAGGAAAGGGCAATTTACTACCTGAGTAAAACCCTATTGGATTATGAGACCCGTTACACACAGATAGAGAAGCCCCTATTACGTGACGGCTCGCTGTGGTTTGAGCAACTCAAAAGCTTCGCCACTACATGCTATCTCACTCCGTAAAGTTACTGGTTCGAATGGATCCTCCCAAATAGTTATGTTTTAAAAGCCGGAAATCACCGGGATAACCGCAAAATGGCAACTACTTCTGTCTGAGTTTGCCATCACTTATGTCACCCAGAAGTCGATCAAGGCGCAGGCTGTCGACCGATTGTCTAGCCAAATTGCCATAATAATCATCTGAACCAGTTTGAACCAGATGAATAAATCCTCTTCGCAACCGAGGAGGAATAAAAAGGAATAACATGGCTTTGATGGCGCGCTCAACAAAAGAGGGACTGGTATAGGGATTGTCCTTATCTCACCAGAGGGGGTTATTCTCCCCAAAGCTTACCAACTGGCATTTCCGGCAACTGACGTTTGTTGCCGAATATGAGGCCTTCATCGCGGGCCTCACCGCGGCACAACAATTGCAGGCCGCATCCATAAAAGGTTATAATAGGCAATTATAAATTGGTCATCAGCTGGGTCTTAGGATCGTGGAGGACTAAAGAGCCAAGGCTCATGCCTTACCAGGCACTGGCTGAGCGCTTGGTTAAGGAATTCGAGCATGTTCCTAGATAAGAAAACAGGCTGGCCGATGCCTTGGCAACATTGGTCTCTGTTGTTATGTGCCTCTCGGATCAAACAAGGACAGGAAGTCAAGCTCACCCGGGAGATAAGGCCGATAAACAACCCACATTCCTGCCTCCAGTCCAGATGAGCAGAGGAAGATATTTTATTCAAGGAGGGAAGTTCATTACGGATGCCCCCGGTACCACTTCCCAATTATCCGCCGAGTTCAAGCATAGCAGATTGGGGGAAGAATAGAGGTATGAATTACTCATATTGCTTCAAAATGCACCTATAAAGACGGATAAGTCGCTCGACCAGTGAAGATCTCCCAGCCTTTAAGAGATAGGGGGTGGATGGCATCAGGAGGAAAGGTGGAGAGGGTTAACTAGAGGGACTTGATGGTCAAAAAGAAAGGCCTCAGAAAGCTATCTGGCATTGGTTTTATCGTATCCCCAATAGGCCGATCATGAGCCCTTTAATAAAGGGTTATGAAACAGCAGGAAAGAATAAGCCAACTCGTTCGTACTTATTGATTTAGAAAGGTTATTAAAGGGCTTCTCCTAACTCATCTCTTCCAACCACGGATGGCGAGGGAGCCATCACAGAAGGAAAGCCTATCAATAGGAGATCTGTCTGTTATCCATTGGAGGAAATCAATGCCAAGGGAAACAATAGGGGGTCGGCCAATAAAGCTTTATATTCAACATATAGGCTTTGCTAATCTTTAGATGCTCATTTCGACCAAACTTCAAGGGATCAAAAGCGGGATCAGTCGATTACCACTTCGAACTGCTACCGGAACCTCCCTTCCTGGGCTTTCATCCTCGGGCAGCATTTCGACGTTTCCTTTCATTCCCTTATTTCCATGCCTTTCACCCCTCCTCGCATCCAGAGGAGTTGAACCAACTAAGATCCTCTCTAGGCACCTCGGGATTCAATTAAAGTTAGGAAGGCAGTAGCTCTCCAAAGAGTTAAATCTTAAGGTCGGTACCCATAAGGAGTGAGAGGCTTCAAGCAGATGATAGAAGTGGATCCTAGGCGCCCATCTCTGGGTTAATCGGAGGAATCTTCACCGGGTATTTCAATCCC
>Ga0233342_1000136_pt1 | contig 22692 bp, 26 predicted proteins | sample GEONDECOMP273_FD_180706 | JGI IMG/M metagenome (GOLD analysis project Ga0233342, IMG submission 180706) | Leaf litter microbial communities from Shasta-Trinity National Forest, California, United States - GEON-DECOMP-273 | ecosystem: Environmental > Terrestrial > Plant litter > Unclassified...
CACAATCCTACCACTGGAAGCGCTATTGGTTGACTCGGTTGAAGCGCTAAGATAAAAAAGAGTTATCCCTTACTTACCCTCACCTGTTAGTTTTCCTCCCTTAGCAAGAGCAATAGCAAGAGGTAAATAAAAAGAATAAGCATTGGTACTTTTCAACTCCAGCGCTTATTGTGCTGCTCGTATTATTGGGTCGGATGTGACTGGTGCTTCTTACGGATTAGCTACTCTCGTAGTAAGGAGTTTTATTACTTATTTATATTTTTTATTTGATCCGCTGGGATGGGCTTGCCTTGTTGGCTCGGCTTAACTTGACTTGGCTTAGATATCCAATTGCTTTGATTTAGTTACCGTCCTTAGAGCTTTTTAGACCACATAAGGCATTATTCCTTTTTTTCTACCCTACCAGAGAAGCTTGAAACCACAATAGTCCAGTGAACCTCGCTCCCTCCCGCTACAAGGATAGGGCCTATCGCAGCAGGAATTGATGGTCAAGCAAGCTAAGGGGCCTTTACTGCTACTTCTTTGCCTTACCCGCCCGCTCTTTTGACGAAATGCAACGGGTTGAAAGAAACACTATAGCCCAATCAAAAGTATCCAAGCACTCTCCAATCAATCGACCCTTGATAAGGAGCTCTCCTCTGCATTATATAGGCGCTTGTGCTTTGTTCCTTTTCACCACATAAATTTTTATTTATGTCTTTAAACTGAATGCGTATTTTATCATTAGTGTAACTGCGGCTAACCTCGAGCTGACCCTGAGCTTACTTGGAGTGCCACTGGTGGTACCACTTGAAGAAAAGGCTCGATTAAGTCATAAGATGTTTTCCTTTTCTTTACTTATTGCGGTTGATCCTTCACTTGTGGGCGCGGATCCGTATAAAGCTCTCCTTTTAAGTCCCACCGAGTAACCTCGGTATCCACCTCTTTAACTGCCACTTGATCTTCAACTTTGTTCACTGCCTCGAGCCGCTTTCTACCCTGATTACTATACTTGGCTACAAGACTCTTCAGTTGAGTCAGAGTCTCATGGGCTCTGAACAAGGTGGTATCTTTATCCTCTTCCTGCATGTCCTGCAGCTCGAGCATCCTACCCCTAAGGATATCCATACTATCCAATATATATATAGCCATCCAGAGTCTTCAAGTTACCATCCTCCTTTACTGCATCCGGTAGTGTGAGTTTATACACTTCATTGAAGAAGGTGGCAGAATATACTAGACAATCTATTCAGCCAAGTGTCATAAATCTCCGTTATCTGCCCTGGCTAGAGCATGTCAAAGGGACACTGATTTACCCTTCGAAGTCACTATTACTTTCTCTCCCCAAAAAGGGAGGGTAATTGCGACTTAATCTCCTGGATGTACAAGTCTGATCTCTAAAACACCTCCTGTCTGTCTCCAATGGTCTTCTTAATAGCATTTCTTTTTTAATCCGTTGTCTTCATATCTCGATAGACTTCGAGGTAATTGGAAAGGATATTATTAATATTGTTATGCACTCTATAGAACATATGCTCCAATCCCTGCTTTGCCTAAATCCCGTGGCCCTGATTAGCCAATTTAGTTGTAAGCACCTTTTTTTCTTGAATAACTTATACATGAGTCTTCACCACAGTTTTTGACATCCCTTTAAAGGACTTTACTTTTCCTTCCAGCCCTTTTATTTATCTTTTTTCCTCCTCAATTCGGGCAGACATGATGACAAATACTGCTTGAGTAGCCAACCCCGTATACCTCCCCCCCCCCTGGTACATATCCCACTGGAATTGAGACTTGAGTTTGGCCTTGAGATGTAGTCACCCTAGAAGACCTCGGATTGGAAATATTGAAAGTCTCTTCTTTAGAGGTACTGGGGGCAATTGATTGATCTTCTTCAATTGGCTGTTCAATTTATTCAGGGAGAGGTTGCAGATCATCGTGGGAAAGACTTTGATGAAAAACAATTTCATATTTTACTTTCTTATAAAAATCTACTCTTCCTGTCTGTGGCTTCAAAATAAGTTTCCCCCTAATACATCAGCAGATCATAAGCACTGTCTACCTCTTCTGAGATCCTTTGCTGAGGGGTGGGTGTGGAGACGGGAAATCCTTGTCCTCTTCTTATTAACACTATCCTGCTTACTATTTGAATAAGAACTCAAAAAGGACGAACAAAAACCCCTAAAATAGAAATTAACCCGGTTCTTAAAAAAAAATTATACCAGGAGCAAGTGAATATTGTTTCCCTACAGCAACCACATGAGTAGGAATGATATATGCAGTATAGGCCACCTGCAACAAAGCCTTTGATCTAACCTCTGTACTCTGTGCTGCAGTTAATAGATGATGCCACTATCAGAGCTGATTGTTCCTTTTATCTTGCCCGAACTGCTGGCACAACATGGCTGTCATACTTCAACTGTATCTCTTTACCCTTAATTTAAGTATTAAAGAGGATTCCCTTCAGGGGCATCTTCTATCAGCAAGAGTGGCTCTGCTGCATCTACTGTCCTTGCCCTTAACTCTTGCAACTCTTTGGGTATTCCTAACTAGCCTTGAGTTCATTATCCTAGATTGGTCATATAAAGCACAATTGACAGCTGTTGCTTTTGGTCCTTGCAAGCCCTGATCTTCAAATTAATCAGGCACATGTTTGACTACAAAATAACTGACTCTATTCTGCTCACACATTCCTTTATGGTGTCCCTCTGGATCATAGGGTCTCCACATGACCTCTCTAAGGCCAAAAAATTCTTCCATCTTTTTGACCGCAAACAGATAGGACTCAATTCCTAAATCATAAACATGCCCAATCCTATGTGGAGGTTTGACCCACATTGCCACTCTTCTAGCTTTAAGGCCCTTGATCTCCCCAGCTAGATGCCTTAAAAACTCCAACCATGCCAATCCAGGAGGATAATGTTTTGGGGAAACACCTTAATTGCCAAAACTATAAGATAACTGAAATCTTTCGGCCCAATTAATGCCCTTCTAGAAAAAGAGAGATATCCCTTGCCCGATGCGGACAAGACCTTCGGACCTTACTTTTCATTTAAAATCCATCAAAGCATATCTTATGAATTGGTAGGAAGAGGACCTCTGCACATGCTGAATAGGACCTCTTATTTTCATCTGAGTGCAATAGGGTAAATGACTCTTGGACATATAGATTGGTACTATCTTCAGGGTACACTAAATCCCTTTTAATAGAAATACTGGCCCGAGACACCATTAAATGCATGAACAGGGAGTAGTACTCGAATTCATTTCTTTTGTTATCCTTTAGGGCCAGGTCCGTCTGGTCACTAAAGTATTTGGCCCAATCATAACACTCAGTAGGGTTAGTGTTGTTGTGCAAAACAATTAAGGCCATAGCTTCCTCAGTAATAGTACTCAGGTTACGCCGTCCCAACAATAATTGGATCATTTAAGCGTAATCCTTAGCCCAAACCCTAGGCATATCCTTAGGGTAGGAAGCAATAACATACATGGATTGTCTGGGTCTTTAAATAGGTAAGATAATCTTATGAGACTCCTAACCTTAGCTAGAAAGTCGTGCTTCTTCTTAAGCTCTGCTGGGTTCATAGGCACAAAAGTGTAACCAGAATTGAACCTAGTCTTCAATCTGAATGCTTTACTTATGGCTTCAGGGTCAATTATTAGAGCCACTACCCCATTATCATATCTTTTAACAGCTCTAATTTTAGGATCATACTTTTTTTTTGCTAGCCAGTAAACGAGGTTAGGGTAGAAATGTACTTGTGAACACATAAGTCTATGTTTAGCCACCATTTGTTACTCTTTGGTAAAGGGTCTTTGGCTACTGTCCAAGCTCTCTGATCCAAAATTATGGGTAAAAGTCCTCTTATGTCAGTTGTATCCCTCATTACATCATAAATTGAAGTGACACCAGCAAGGATGTCAGCCCATTAACCCTCTTTTATGTATACAAGTTGCCTTGGTGGCCTAATTCTGACATGCTGAGTTTGCCTAGCCTTCCCATATACTTCAAATGGTAGTATAATCTAAGGATTCGTCTCTGACTAGGGTTTGTTGGTCCCAGCTACCGACTACTAGATGCCATGTCTGCTGTGTAAGTACTTTAACTGCTCAATGTCTGCAAATTTCTTTGTCACTATCACTGCTCAATCCAGAGGAAGTTGTTACATCTATGGTCGCTGATCATTCCTCTAATGCCCACGTTAAACTGCAACCCAAATTCTTGATGACTCAAGGAATTGTGAAGTTGATGCCAGAGGAGGGGCCTACTACTTTTGAGGATGAAGCTGAGTAGGATCTCTTTTTTCACTAGAACATATCTCGGGTTACCACTTGTAGAAGAATTTTTGGAACTTACAGAAGTCAAACAGTATTTGTCTCATAAGACCTCAGGGGATGAAGTTTTAAACATTTCCATCCCTAGTTCCTCAGCTGTAATAACATCAAGAGGGCCGACTCGTTTCTTTTCCCAGCCCAATTATTTATTGGACGCCCGGTTCCTATCCCAGCCCGGCAGCAAGCAGGTGGAAGCCCGCCATTGTCTGTCTGTCATTCATCCATTGGACCTTTCCCGTTGCATCGTTCTGCCCCGTGTTGGTTAAATAAATGTGCCCCGTCTCGTGTGAAGTTTAACTATATCTCGGTTATCATGTTATGTTTACCTCAATCAATCTCGTCTAGCGGTAAGGGTACTTGGAATGGGTGCACCTCACCACTGGAACTACATCACGCACCACCCTGACTTACACTACCTGGCCTGCGTTAATTCCACCGTGCTTGCTGACTATATGTATGTATGTATAGGGGTTCCATATTTGGGGTTTCCGGTCCGGGTCCGGTTCAGATGTAAGTGAAGAGGGGGTTAGGCGCGTTGAGATATTAGGTTAGGACTCGAACCTTCAATCTTGCCTAATTCAAGTCCAACAAGTTCAACAGAAGGAATCAGCCAGAATACATTTTACATAATACTTTAGCCAAGTCCGCAGCCTAGCTTTTGCCTTTTAACATAAGCCTGAACCTTGAGCCTCCCAACGTTAGCCCTTATGCTTTATTTTTGAAATAAGCCTTTTCAAAAATAAGCTTCTATTTTGCCTTTCACCTTTTCCAAGCACACCAAGCCCAACTGGGTGGGAATACTCGAGCCAGCTTATCATACCAAGTTACCGAAACCAGTGAAACTAACTGCCTCCTCTCTTCTTTTATCTTGATGCTCGCCTGATACCTTTTCCCTTTACTTTATTACTTGAATGCTCAGTATAAAATGCTACCTGTACGTATCTATCTTGCCGTAGATAGATCTCTTCTTGCTTTCACCCTGGAGATTAAGATGAACTTGCCACGGACGGGTCTGCTTGCTTGAAGGAAGGAAGGAGGTTTGCTGGCTTGACAACAACACCCGTGATGTAAGAACGTTATGCAAGAACCTTTAGTGGCTTTTAAGCTTGACGAAATCACCCAAAGAAAATGGTTGAATCCATGATGCTAGAAAAAATGTGTGGTGGAAATACGTTTGGCGGGAAGATATCGAAGTTGGTCGAAACCGTGGATGCTTTTTTGTGCGGCGATACAATGAATGGCTAGATTAAACCAGCAAACAAGTGCTGCTAACTAATCTAAGGCTTACAACCACACTGCTTTATGAAACGATAGGCTAGACAATGGTTAGCTAGACGTGTGTGTGTGGCTAGAGAAGAGGAAGAGTTGGCTATAATGACGTGAGGCAAAGCGCTAGACGAATACCATTACTATCACAGTAAATAATATGTGCAACCAACCCCCGGACGGACGGGGCTATGTGCAGTGTTTAAATATTTGCTACGAAGGGGTGCAGTGAATGAAGAGGTGCTACAAACGAATATGTCTACGAATAAAGAGGTGCGGTGAACGAGGAGGTGCTACAAACAAATATGTGCCACGACTATGTGAGTGATACCATCACATTTCACCCATTGGATCCACCGAACTATATTAATTTAATTCCCCATGCTTTCAACAGAAAAAAGAGCCGAGTTGTCACCATATACAATAGATGAGCGAAACCAAGTTGCCACCAGATGACTAATTGAGATAACATTGCCGAATAACCCGAGAGTGGTATATATCATATAGTAAAGCAGCATATAAATGCCATTACAGCTAAATGCCAGAGATTATCCTAGTCTTAATTCCCTTCTTCGGCAAGTAGTGATTCATTCTGCTGCCCCAATTTGCAGAGCCCGGGCGGGCCCATGATCCATATATCTCTGGTTGTGTAGTAGAATCTTAATCTTAATGTGGTTGTGTAGTGGAGTAGATATAATATATGAAACCCCGCTCTAACATATATGACTGCACTTGCCACACAATCCCTTCTGAGCTTCTATATGCGAGAGAGCGAAGCGGCGTACTTGCCCCATGTTCTGCTATCCACTAACACCATAGTAGTGCAAGCCGGAATTAACTAGTCCCCGGATCCCAAGCATATTTGTGACTTAGTGCCCGACTACAACAATAAAGCCTGGAATCCGCGAATCTCTGCCGCCCAGACTCCGTAAATTGCACTAGCTTATCCCCGTGAGTCATTATTAACTAGTCTCGCTATGGATCAATTCATGGTAATGATGCTTATTGGCGGGGTTCAACTGGTGATGCTGAGAATCGATCTGGTTCAAATGGTGCTTATTAAAATGCTGCTTAAACTTATGCTGGGACTGGTGCTCCTAGTAATGATGTTGGTGAAGCTGGTGCTGCGGGGATGCTGGTCATTCTGATGCTTCGACTGCTGCTGCTGCCTCTAGGCTCCTTAAACTTATGATTGAAATGCTCGTTCAACTGGTTCAATTGGTGCTGATTAGACTGGTGCTGAAAATGAGACGACTGGAACTGTTCCAGGAACTGGGGCTGCTTATTAAAATACTGCTTTTGCTGCTTTGGCTGGTTCCGCTTATTCCAATGATACCGGTCCTATGCTGGTTAGATTGGTTTTGTTGCTAGAAGTGACCTGGGAATAATTAGGATGATGTCGGTTCAACTGGTGTTTATGAAAATGATCCCGGAACTTACGCCGGTACTGGGGATGCCGGAAATTCCGTTCCAAATGAGACCGTGGTGTTCAACTGCTGATTGAAATTCAACTCCTTCAACCGCTTCTGGTAATGACCCTGAACTGCTCAACTGATGACTCATAAAATGCTGCTTTTCTGGGCTTCCTTTCGCTTATGAAAATGCTCTTGGAACTGTTGGTCGTTCTGCTGCTTCAACAGCTTATGGAAATGATCCAGGTTAAACCGGTGCGGGGAAATTACGTGAACTACCTGTGCCCGACTGATGATAGGAAGAATGCCAATTATAATTGGTAATCCCGTCTCAACTTATGCTTTTGCGGGTTCTTATGATCTTGGGAATGATCCTTCCTTTCTAGCTCTTTGGATCTTGCCTTCCCGGTAACAGTATACCACCCATCCATTATATTGAAGGAGGCAACGGGTGAGCTAGCTATATTGGATTGATGCTCGGCGGATAACTAGAGCTCCTTGTCGGATGCTCGGACCGATCCATCCGGGAGGAACTTGCTCTCATTTTATCATCGCGGGTTCTACAGCATGAGCTTGATGGGTTCTAATGAGCTTGATCCAGTTGCGGACAGAAGAAAGAAAGATAATCGGGGCGTCCCTCGTTTATTAAATATGGGTCCCTTCCTTGGAGATGGGCTAGCGAACTGCCTTCCTTTCGGTCTCACTCCGTGCTTCTACCTTCCCACAGGGGGCTAGAAAGTTAGGATGGCCGATGGAAACTTTATTGAACTCCCGGGAGGATAAAACTAGTCCTTCCACACGGTGGAGCAACTTTAATTCCGATTAAACTAGTTTAATTCCGGAGCTAGATTAGTTACAGCCGGGAGATGGAATCCAATGAAGGACTATCCGCCTAATTAAACTAAGTCTAGGACAGGAAAGAAATAAACTCTAGCGGATGCTCGGACCAGATAAAATGACAGCATGCTCAACTAGGATGGAGGAAAACTAATCAACTACCGGGGGTGCTCCAGCATGGGAGGGAACTTTAGCCCCAGGGATAACTAATAGCCTTCACCCCAATTCTAGATAGTTAAACTACAGCTACTGTTACCATCCATCCATCCGGAACCATGCATGCATCCGGACCTTCCTTGAATTCCGATTAGTCTACTCCCTGGAGTTATCCTATAGTTGCTGCTCCCGGGAGTTGGGAAAGCACAATATGTTACCCGGTATAGTTATTTAACCAACCCTACTGCCTGAAGGAGTGAGGCTAATAGTATAGGCCCTAACTATGAACTCTCGGGAGGCAGGGAGTTAGCCGCCCTCAACTAATTGTATTGTTCAACCAGGGGGTGTGGGATGGGACCATCCATTTGATAGATAGGACAGTTCGGAAGCTAGCCGAGCTGTTACCATCCACAACTATAACTATTACCGTTGGCATTACCGCTAACCGGGGGTGGAGAGCCTGGAGAATTAACGAGGTTGGGAGGCAAGACAGTTCTGTCTGGTTTGGTTGTGGTTTGCCCGGTAGAAGAGAAGTTATTGGGTGGGGTTAACCTTCCCGGTTCGAGCATGCTTTCCGACGGTTGAGCTCTGGTCCGAGTCTCACGATGCTAACTTCATCCATTTATGAGCTGAAGTTCCCTCTATCTATATCCCTGTTTTCTTCTATCTATTCTCTCTCTGCCTCCATTTCTAGCTTGGCGCTTATCCCTTGTTCATTTATTCTCCTGGCCTCACGTTCATTTCATGCACTATTTTCCGGTCCTGCTACCCTTCCCCTCCTGGCCTCTCACTCCTGGTTCCCTGGCCCTCCATTTGATTGAGCTGATAAGTTGAGCCGAGTCAATTAGCGGATTCGATTGGAGGCGGATTTGAGCAGCCGGGTAGCCAAGATTGTAGCGGAGTAGAGTGGCCAAGTGGGGTCGAGCGGACAAAGAAGCGGAGTCGAGTAAAGTAGTGAAAGTAGAGAGTATTAAATCCAAGTATCCCCGCCCAACCAATGGATCCATCAATAAAATCAGAGGATCACTTTCTGATAAGTAAACATGAATTAATAAAAGAGCATGTTGAGTATGCGCGATGAGGTCTTTTATATGCAACGGACCCAATCAAAAGTAAAGTAGTAGTTTATAAAAGAAAATAGTGAATGAAGGTGGTTTTGAGGATTTGGTCTACCCAAACTTTCTTTCTTTGTGCCTGCTTCCAGTGGTGGTGCTGAGGATAGTAATAAGCGGCTCAACTCGAATACGGCGCCATCCCTGAAGGTATAGGTGTGGTAACTTTATGATACAATAGCCCAATCTTCCTTACTGGCCTTCCTAGGTTTAAAGACATGATGTGATGGGGATGAAACTAAAACAAAGGTGAATCATAATGCATCTTCATTTATTCAATTGTTCCGAACCCCGTTAATCAAATCTGAGTATCTGAGTATCTAAGCAGTTGAGTAACCCGGAGTAGCCCAGCCCAGGAGGAGGAAAGTAGCGCATCCCAGCGATGACCGGCTGAAAATGAAAGTCAATCAAATTGACCTTAAATTAGAAATGAAACAGGAGAGATGTCTATATGAAACAGGGTTTATATATAGACTAACTTCCCAAAACATAATAAATAGAAATGACTTTATTTCAACTTGCCTTTATCTATAGTAGCAAATAGTAAGGTTTTTAGTTTAGTATTGCCTAAAGTATGCCCTAAGGTATTTATTAATCTGAGTAACCTGCCGGCCCTATGGAGATAGTGGAAAGCTTCTTTATTAAGCTGTAGAGTAGTATATTACTTTTATGGTGGGAGTTGCTATGCTCATTTTCGATTAGCCAACCCAATTAGCCAAGCCAAGCTATGAACCACCAGCTTACAATGATTGAAACTGGAATGGAGTACCAGAATCTATTAGTGTACCGCCACCTCCTACCTGTATCGACTAGCGGCAAAGAGTCCTTACATCAAGTGATCACTACCCGGTTGACTCTTGTATGGATTCCCGGCATCTAAACCTACCTGGATCTATTGAATCACCGCCTGGCAATCAATCAGAGGTAACCTAAAATACAACTTGAAAAGAGTCCCGTAAGTACTAGCCATATGGAAACTAGCACACTAAAGACTAACGGTTGTGAGGTCCATGGAGTCTAGCCTTAGGTAATAGCTCTTGACGTCTTAAGCAGTAAGTACAAGCATTAGTTCTAGAGTTCTAGCCTTAATAGCCAAGCCATAGATAGCCTATAGTTCAAGCCCTAGAGACTGCGAATAAATGCGATATCATAGATTATAAATAGTTGCCTATTGGTGGTCATAGTATGTAGAGTAGCTGTAGCCCACATGCACTAAGAACTATTAGCGTTAGTTATTTATGCTTGCAAAAGAAGAAGAGAGGTTGTTTAGCAAAAAAATGTTCCACACTATAAACAACCGTTGAGACTAGTAAGTCGTTGCATAAAACCTAGAGCAGAATAACAATTGGGCGAACAATAAATGGAAATGAGTTAGCTTCCACAGCTTTTGGCTTGCTGCTCAATCCCAACTTCAATATAAAGGAAGATACGTTTTTCATCTTCACAAACCAGCGATTTAAAACATAAATTTGCCTTCACCATGGCATTATTTTAACTCCTTAAATAATAAGAGGTTTTTACGTATTCAAATTGGTTGTTTGTAGGAGCCTGCCCTTAATATTAGAAGATGTTCTAAATTATGTTCCAACTAAACTTCTTGCCTGGGCCAAACCAAACAAAGTGAAACGTACAGGCGATATGTTAAAACAGGTATAGGTAGAATTATATCTAGTCCCATAATGTATGAAATAATAAAATGAATGAATAGGATACTCTATTCCCATAAGCTAAGACGATGTTATTGGCGATGAGACGACTGGGCTATTGGCTTACCCCAGCACTTCCTGGGCACTTATCGGCGGACTTATTGGCAATATTTTCAACCAACCAGGTATGGCTCAATTAAATAAGGTCTTATGGTGTTTTGTTGAGCCTCAATCGACGGCATTCCAATCTAATGGGTAACCCTTCCAGAAAAAGCATGTTTCAGTAATAAGGAACTCCACCATTATTTCTGTACCCCGATGGATAAGGGGATTCCTCGAACCCATAAAAATGAGGTTGCAACGAAGGTGCGTAGCTCTTTCCCGACAAAGAAGGGGAAGGAAAAACACCAAATGGGAAAGTTTTTGAGAAAATGAGTCCCATCCCAACAAACAAACATGGTGGATTCAATTGAAAATGGAAAAGTGAAACATTCCCGAGGTACAAGGGAATGCACCGAACGGGTCGTAGAGATGCGCGATATACTATTTGGATTATTCCCCCTTATTTGGGTTATTCTCCTTGTTGATGCCCCATTGGATCACTGTATGAGTCCCCACAGGTCAACTTAAGGAAAAGGTCATGTTCAGTAATTAATCTTAGCCCTATGGACTGACAGTCTTAGTCCCCCCTAAAGTGAAAGCCTTATGGTTTTTATGGTGCTTACTTACTATAAAATCCTAGAAAGAGCTTCAGCAGTCTTTCTTTATTGCCCTAACTAAGGCCCCATAGAGATGGACTACTTTAGAGAGTTCAAGCCAATGCATAGCTTCGCTTTCGCTCAGAAGTTACTCTATTCTTTTCAAATAATGTATACAAAACCACCATATAGGTTTTTCACTGACACTCAGCAGGGGACTAGCTTCACTTACGCTCAGAGCTCTATGCCTCTTTAGACTACATTTGTTAGCAAAAATGGCATCTGCATTAGTTTAGGCTCCAACAACATTGAAAAGATGTTCTCCATCAATCAAGATATATCCAGTCTCACCCACCTCCTGGGGCTATAAGTGACCTCCTCCTGTCAATGTTGACCACCGGTTATCCGCTTACCGGCTTACAACAAGGGTCGAAAATAAATTCGAAATAGACATTGAAATAAAAGATCAACTTCCAAGTACAAGCATAAACCTATTGTATCAATAGAGTCGTTAGAGAGAGAGAATCACCACTTTAGGATTGAAATCTAGATAGAACTTAAGTATTATTACCTTAGTTGTTATAATAACTAAAGCTAAGAGAGTTAGAAGTATATATTAAATATATATATTTATTCTATTTATTCTATTTCATTCTGAACTAAAGCCAAGTTATGTGACTAAAAAGAAATTGAAATAAAAACAACAAAGATAAAAATATTTTTTTTTACTTCTACCATTGTATTTGCGGAAGTAGCCTAGGGGAAGCCCGTGGAATAGAGCCGTTATTGCATTAGCGGAGTCGATCATCATTCTACAGTATAGTGTGTTTTAAAAAGTGGCACATTTCCCTAATGTCCCCCAAAGAAAGCAAATTGAATTGAAAAGAATGATGAATGAGGCTGTTTTGTAGAACTGGTAGCCTATCCAAGTAGCCCAGCCGAGCATCCAATTGATCCCAGCTAGGTCAGCAAACTCGCCTTATTCTGCCCACTAGCCAGCAATTGCAGCAAGACTAGCCCTCGCTCGGGTTCAACCCCTCCGTCCTTGTGATGGTCAATTCTATTATGTGAACCTGGCCTTATAGAAAGGCTCAAGGGTGCTTACTACCACACCTTTTGCAAACTATCGACCCTGCTTCCTTCCCGATCGATTTATTCACCGCCGATGCTCCGATGCGGAGATGTCAGAGATTTGGAGATGCAATTTTTACTATATAAAACCCCAAAGAACTTATTGGGTGGGAGGCATTTACGGGGCAGAACGCACTTACCTGCCTGCCGGTGCTACCGTTACTCCCTTGGAAACCTTTATTTGCATATTGAAATGCGTTATAGCGCATGGCAGTAGCAGATTCCTCATATAAGGACTTTAAGTGACGAGACGGCAATGAATGATGGCATTTCAAAATGTTTCACACTAGTGCTTGAACGAGGCTTACTTGGTTAGACTTACTTGGCAGGATCAGCACCAAAGCAATCAATACCAGCCCCGCAAACACTAGACTGGACAGAAATAAAAAGACAGACAGAACAGACGACACAAAGGAAAGGACGACAAGCCAGAAGGAAAGGAAAGGACAACAGGCCGCCGGATAAGAGAAGGAAAGCCAGATAGAATGAGGTAGAGCAACGTAAGCAAGCGAGCGCCGAAGCAGTGAGAAAGAGAACCCTTTCTCTTCGTGAGCTGTAATCAAATCAGGCGCAGCGTCACATACATGACTTCTGGGCGTGGAAGTGAGCCACCCCCAATAATTTGTATGCTATCTCTTTTGTTTGTGGCTGGCCTAACTAGTTACATCATATTAATGGGAGTCCGCAAGAAAGTTGATTTCGTGCGAGTGAGTGGAATAGTAAGAATCATTGTCTGTCCGTCTGTCTTTTTATCATTAGACTATCGTGCTGGAGCGGTCGAATCAGATCGCGATCTGGTAGGATCCATCTATTTTAGCTGATTACTCATATTAGTCTTTCTTTATCTCGGCTGGCGTTCTATCCTCTCATGCCTCCCCTTATTATTATCCTTCCTTCCATTCCGATTTTAGCTTATTAAGCTTTCCTATTTTTGAGACGACGGGTAAGACGAGATAGATGATGGATGATCTGGCATTACACTTGCTCCCTTGCTTGCTTACTTACATTCTTCATTACTATCCCCTAAACCTATTCTAACTAAATAAAGAGCAGCTCTACAACTTGAACTAAAATAATAAATCATAATGTGTGGTTTGTTCAGTATGAATCCATCCCTAAATGAATCTTCATAGGATGATTAGCACCCAAAGTGTAAACCACTGGGGACATATAATATAATAAATGTACTTATATAATCCATGTTCTCTATGTTAAGTTGGTTGGTCCATCATTAGGGGGTAATAATAATAACCAACGCTCCTTCATGATAGTCCTGGGAGATCCATCGGCGGCATGAGGCCATGCAGGTTTCTAGGTCCTTGGACATAAGCCTAAAGATACAAGCTTGCTCCGATGTGATAAATCCATATAAAAGATCTCCATGTTATTGCCATGTAGCTGACCTAATTAAGCCATATCCACTCTACGTGTTACTACTATATGATGTTGCCTATCTAACTCCGCCGCAGTCCAAGCGCGTAATATAATAATAAGTATATATGGGGGTGCTGCTAAGGATCTCAGCTATGACAAGCTATCTACGACAATGGGAAAGTTTCAATTTCTATATCATTTGTATATAATATGGCGAAAGTAGAAGAGATGCAATTTAGTCCCTTGTATGGCAAATGGAAACGACGATATGGCTCACTCAGATATGGCTCTATTAACTGCCTAACTCACCTCACGATGATAGTATCCCTCTACCCTATGTGCAGTAGTGGAACCTCAGAGCGTAGTAGGATCGCTCCATGCGGTTTTGGAACCTTAGATAAACAACATGAAAGGGTTCAGTTTCAACGTGCGTATGATTGAAATTATACAGTTTCTAGTTTCTCTTTCTTTTTCAATGGGCATTAAGTATTTATTGGGTGAGGGGGCTATGACCAGCAGCCTCTTTCTTATTTATCTTTGTTGTCACAGAGAATGGATACATCTTTTGAAAACTCGCACTACGAAGGGTAAAGCCCCGGCACACCTTGCGTAATCACAGCTGCTCCGTAGAGCGTGGTATTTTCCTATGAACAATTAGATATGGCATCATATATGAACACGTCTCTATGGCCATATCTTATATAGACACGTCTTGGACTGGGCCTGGACCTGGGCCTGGGCAAGAAGGTCAACGTAGAGATGCCAACAAATATATATATATATATTATATGGATTTATTGTTAAAATGTACCTTTTTAAACGTCTCTATCTATGCGACATCGTGTATCGGTGCCAGCAGGATTTCTACATGCGAGTTCCACCATAGCAATGCCAGTACTTACTTCCATGGTGATATCATATAGTACACCCACCATAGATGCATTTGACCTAGTATAAGTAACTTAAAAGAAGCAAGCAGCAAATACAAGGGCGGTTTACTTAGTTTATCCATTGGTAAAGCAGCAAGCATCTGAGCCTGTTCAAACAAATCCAATTTTGGATCATCCAATCCCAGATCCTGTAGTTTAATATTATCCAAGCGCAGTTCCATCTAAGCCGGTTTATATCCAGTTTCGTCCGATGATACAGATGCGGTTCCAGGTCCGGGCGCATATCGAGATTGAGCAGTTCCAAATCCAGTAGAAAAAGAAGTAGCTTTCCTTTGCGCGGCTCCAGAGCCACCTAAGATACCATCCCTGGGGCCATGTATCTCAAATCACTAGTGCTTGGAACACACACTAAGGTTTTAAACCCCTAATAACATGTTGTACATCACAAGGATTAATACCAAGGCATGTTGGAGCAAGACCCTGTACAAATAAAATAAAATCAATCCTTGAAACACATGATAATGCACTGTACTTTTAGGAACTACATGGATGTGGGAACACTTAAGAAAATGTACGTCTATAGTGAGGTACACTAGCTTATGCCGGTACATAACTTATAGGAGCAGCATAGTCTCGGCAGCAGAGACAATTTGAAACCCAGCATATCCCGCAGATTCAGCACCAGCAGTAGCAAAGGCATCAGAGACGGAAGCTTATTAGGTTGGGTCAGTAGTTGGAAAAGTAGTTCCAGAAGCACCACCACCGTTCACTAAGCTCCTGCAATAGCTAAATCAATTGCATTCAACGGATGGCTACGCTGTAGCGCTACTTGAACCCTTATCAGGGGTTGTTCCACATTGGGCATGCATCTGAATTGGACTTGTGAATACCACCTTCCTTTCCTTCCTTTATGGGTCCTTCTTCTAGGCGGACTAAGAGCAAGACCTCCTCCAAGTGAGGATTTCCTTATATTAATACCTACCTCCTTATCAGAGGTCATATGACAGGGTGGGCAGAGATATAAATCCTCCGAAGTAGCCCCAGACCACTCCAATCAAGTAGAACAGCCTGAGTTTGGAAAAGGTTGAAGCTAATTCCAACCCAGAGAAGGATTGCGAATTTACCATCCCTTTTTCCTGCATCTCTCCATTCCCCCCCCGGTTTTCACCGAAGGTAGCTGGTTGAGGGGGTCGAGTCTCTTATATGCATATGAAAAAGTTGAAGAAGGCAAGCAAGGGCTAGGGCCATGTATATAAGACTGAGTAATCTTTACCGAAACTATATTGCTAATAACTACTGCCAGCTGCTTATAACTACCGCGAGTAATGGTGCAGGTTCTTCCCTCTGGTAACCCCCCCAATGAACAATATAGAAGTAAGTGTAATTAAACCAATCAAAGAGAGCAGTTCGATCAGCAGCTGAACCAAGGGCGGGCCAAGCATAATTTGCATCAGGGGATGATCTTTCCTTCTGCTTTACCTGGTTCACCTGGTGCTGATGGGATTGCTCCTTCAACTTCTGGTGGAACTGTTACGGGAACTGCTGCCAGGAATGAAGCCGGTTCATATGGTGTTGATGGGGCTGCAAATGCTGGTGATGCTGTAAATTCTGATACCGATTCGACTGATGCTGGTAATGCTGCTAATAATTAGGCTTAAACTGGGGCTGCTAGGAATGAAGCTTTTTAAGGTGCTGCTGGAAACACTGTATTTTTAGGACAAACCCAAATTCCCTAGTGACACGGATCTAAAATCAACTCTATTTTCATTTGGTTTTGACGCTGCTTTTGCTGATTGAACTGCTCCTGATACTGCTAATGGAAATAATTTCATTTCTGGCTTATGCTAGGAGTAAGACTGGTGATGCTGGGCACCTACTCTCCTTTGATGCCCCGGTAACTGAGTCTTCCCTACTTTGAACTTCTAGGGGATAGAAAGTTACCAACCGATGTGTTTTTTGCTTGTCCAGAGCAGCCCTCTAGGGGAGAGAAAGTGATACGCGATTAAAAAGTGCATTGTATAGCATGGGGCATTGACAGTCCAGAAGTACCGCTTTCAATCAGCAGAATAAAAACTCGGTGAATACGGAATTCTATGCTATTGTATAGTTGAAGGAGACATTACTTCCCACACGCCCACTTTTATTAGTCAATTTCCCACCTTATCGTTGGGCCAAGGCCCCCGCACTATCTATCATCTTATTTATACGCCCACTTTGCTTTCTGAAATTCCCACTTATTGGAAGGGCCAGGATCAGTAAACATAATTCTGGCTACTACTTCCCATACGCCCACTTTTGTTAGTCAATTTCCCACCTTCTAAGGGCCGGGTGAACATTGGCAACGCCCAGTCTTGTTACTCAATTTCCCACTTAAATAAAGGCTAGTTAGATAAGTTTCAGGAGAATTTACATAATGTGTGAAGGAGCATGTTTCCCAGCGTCACCACGAGCATCCCAGAAGCACCAGCATAAGGAGCATTCTTACTAATATCATTTCAACTTATGCTTTTTATTTTCATTATCCTGGTTATGCTGTTCTTTCAATTGCTCCTTCAACTTCAGCGTATTCAACTGGTGATGGCAATGATCTTGGCACTGCTGCTTGTACTGGGACGACTTGTGCTTCCAGGAATTCTATAATATCTGAATATGCAGGTTCAGCTGTTGACGCTTCAACTGGACTTAAGCTTCAAACCTTGAGCTTGGTTACCAATATTAGATAAACACTTTTATATTAGCTTACACGGAGGAAGGAGTTAGGTAAGGCAGTCAGTAAGTTTGTCACTTTGTAATTAGTCCGTGGAGTACTATGTAAGGCTTACACATATAGCATAAGTACGTGGACCATTGTAACTTTCCCCAGGAGTACCTGGTGGAAGGAGGGGTGAGGTTAGTTAGGTAATAGTGAGGCAGTCATTCAGCGAGTCAACTTAACAACTAAGGAAGATGGCTTTATAATGAACTTCTTTTTTTTATACTTCATTTTGGCATATCATGAGCGAAGCCGCTTGTCCTTCCGAGGGCAAGGAAGCTCTATATTTTGCAGGATGCTCTTGCTGGGGATACTACGCTTTTTGGGGGATACTTCAGATGCAATAAGGAAGGATAGATTCAGGGCTGGCAAACCGGCTTTATGCTCTAGATTTATCAATGGATTGATCGGGGCAGACAACATATTCAATTTCATTGGATTGATTAAAAAGTAACATTTATCATTTTCATTTAGTAAATACCCTCTTTTAAGGCTACCGGGAAAGATGACGACTCATTGCGGGTAATTAAATAAATTTATTATTACTAAATCTAGTTCAAAATAAAAGAATTTATAGTAGGGTAGAAGTGTTTCTATACAGCTTAATACTAAGCAACAAGTGTCATAGGGCTTACTGTACTAACTAAGCCAACTGTCTAGCCAAGTCCAGAAGACTCAGTAGGAGGCAGGCACTAGCCAAGTATGGAACTTACTGCTTGTTGGACGGCTCATTGACATGGTGGAAGGAACTAAACAATACCAAGGGCAAGAGCTAGAATTAGTTCTTCGCTGGAGCTCAGGGATCAAGCAAAGGAAGGGGAACCTGGATCAAAGAATGGAAACTTAATTAAGCACTGCCATGGACTGGCAAGTGGGACGTTCTGGAGTAGTGACTCTTTCTCTACAGCTCTTAGTGGGATACTCTACAGACTGAACTAAGGCAATAAGTTCGAAGGGCAATAACTAGTACTGTATAGAAGAGGTTCTAAGAGGGGCTCAGAAGCTAAGATAGTCGGCTCATTTACATTTACTTTGAAGGCATGGGACGAAAGACCGGCTTGAACCGGACTAAGGCAAGTCAGAAAGTCTTTACTTTTCAGACGGGGATTAATACTAAGAAAGTCAGAAAGAAAGACAAGTAGTTAGGCTAGTAGTACTGATATTACTATATAAGATTGTGCCCCTAGAATGGACTTACCTAGCTTCTTCGCTGGTCGAGCTCAGAGGCCTCAAAGTGGAGACTAAGGCTCGCCTAGTTTACCACTAGCAAGTAGTATCAGCTTGACTTGCTTACGCTCCATAGAAGTGTAAGACCGGAATGGAATTCAATAATGGATGGACACAAAAACGCTTCTTAGCTGTGTAGCTAAGGGAGGGAGAGGAGGACTTATTCTCTTGTTTACTCGGCCTAGGCTTATGGAACTTAAGTGCCTCGCTATAATGAATGGCAAATAACTCGTCGGGTTGTAGGAAGGAGCTACTAGGTCAAGAAAAGAGATAAAATAACAACCTCCTTCCTGGGGTGGAGAACAAGTAACGAACCTAGAACCACTACCTCCTGGGCATGGAGGATTGACAACTAACTGGTAGGCTTATACAATCACCTCCTATCCTTATTGTGATTGGCGACCTCCTGTCAATGAAACTGGACTGGCATCCATTTATTATTATTGAAATGGGAGAGTTGCACTACTAATTAGCAGCACCCCATAGCGAGTTTAAAGAGGTTGAACTCTCAATAGATTGTTTGTGCACCAGGTAAGGTAATGTTGTTGCTTGCCGGTATATGTACCCATAGGGTACAGATGATGCCTTTAGGAGATTGTTTCATGTTAACCAGTGAAAAAGAAATGGAAAAAGTTAAGCTTATTATATACAAATTAAATCAACCCCCATAACCCGATGAGAAGCAACTTATAAGTACTAGGTGAAGAGTTGTGGTAGCCCCATATGCTAGGGAAGTAAGAGATGCTGGGGATATTAATATGGGATTGCCCCCTGTGTTCTGGATTTAACCTATTAATTAAAGTGCTTTTGGATGCCTTTCAGGCGGTTTGTGGGAAACGATCTAGCTTAGTAGTCGGGTAGAGTTTTTATGCAGGCTCGAAAAGGAAGGAGCAGTTTTCATAATCATGGTCCACACCAAACAAAAAGATTTGACAGGTAATGGGTTGGTGCAGTGAACTCCAGACCCTCCCTTGAGATGGAGAATACTCACTGGAAATGGAAATGAATAACTACGAACGTAGGAAGGAAAGTTACGTAGGGAGGGGGTTATCCCTACTATTTATTTACCTAAAAGCTAATACATTAGTGGATAGGGAATAAAGCCACGTTCAACTTGCATGCATGTGTTGAGCATATAGCTTAAAAAAAAAAGCAATTACTCCCGGCAATGACTGGGTATCTACCCACAATGATCGATTAAGATTTCCTGCTGGCTCTGATCTAATAAAGGAACCCTACCTGCTTAGATATATAAATCTTTCTACTTGCCCTTGAGAGTGACCTCTTGATGATCTTAGATCGACTCGACCTCGGTTGGTTGACACCTCACAAAACGGTATGCAACCAGACAGAGTCAAATGGACATAAAGACATACCCGAGAGAGAATGTACCCTTTCGTGCCCGAGAGAAGAGGAAATGTTATCCCAACAACATAAAAAATATATAGTGTTGATAGAGTAGTTAGCTGACTATGCAATTTGGTGCTAGAGCGAGGTGATGACTATGACATGTAGGGCACGGGATTATACGCTGTTTATGAATGGCAGCTTATGGGAACCTTCTATTTGTGAGTTAGTGAGTGGCTTCTGTGTGCTGTGCCGATTACCATTTTAATAGCCGCTAGATGATACAGGAGTTGATCCCACCCAGGTGGCAATGCTGATAGGTGCAATCCAGGTGGCGATCACTCGATCCAAGAAAAGAGTCGAGCCAAGTTTTTATGTACTCGATGCTGGTACTCTCAATTCTGGTACTCTTTTAAGGAGGAACCTGCTATCTTTATTAGGTTGTGTCCCACGTCCCCTTTCTTAGTTGTTAAATATGTGAAAGCCTAATGATAGAGGATACTCTCTGCTAATCCGACGTCCATGCATTAATAAGTTCCATTACACTGTTATTTTCTATCTTACATTACAACTTGAAAATAATATTGAATTGAGTTGTCAGCCTAAGGTTCGGTCGGGGCAGGTACAACAAAGAAGTTTTTTTAAATGACAACTTATTCAAATTATCCTGGGAATGAGGAAACCGGTTCAACTGATGCTTATTTATGGAAATGATCCTGGAGCTGGTGCTTCTTATTTTAATAATTTGGGAATGATCCTAGAAATGCTGATACAGCTGCTCCTTCAACTTATGGAAAATATCCTTAAACTTAGGAAGCTGGGAATCCTGGTTCGACTGGTGCTTATGGTAAAATCCGTGTCCAACTGATGATGGGAATTATCCTGGAAAGAATTATGATGCTGGGCATCCTTTTAGTGCTTTTGCTGCCTTTGCTTGTAATCCTTTTGCTCCTGGGAATGAAGCCCCTTCAACCGTTGGAAATAATGATGCCGGGAATTACACGGGTTAAACTGGGAATACTTAGGCTACTACTGGTAATACCATTGGGAACAATGCTGCAGCTGGGTATGTTGGGGATGCTGCCCCTTCAACTTTTGCTGCTCTAACTCTTATGGGGATTATACTGGTTTAACTGGTTATTAAAATGCTTATACAGCTGCTCCTTAAACTGCTGATCTTAACGCTGCTTCAAAAGCTTATGGAGATGCTTCTGCTTGGGCTGGAACTTTTGACGGGAATGTTGGTCGTGATGCTCCTAGTTGTAGTGCTTATGATTCTGCTGATACGGCTGCTCCTTCAACTGGGAATGCTGGTAATGCTGATTCTGCTGGGAATTATGCTGATGGAACTGCTGGTCGTTGTGCTGCTTTAACTGCTTATGGAGATTATCTTGGTTCAATTGCTGCCCCTATTATAGTGAACCTCTCCTGGTGCTTATTAAACTGGTACTTCTGGGAATGCTCTGGGAACTATTGGAAATGCTAGTTCAATGGGTGTTAAATTGGTGCTTATTTTTATGATGCCGGGCCTCCTTGTACTGCTGGTGCTACTATACTTGCTTGTAATAATGCTCCTTCAACTGCTTATGGAAATGATCCTGGTGTTAGGAATTATGCTTCTTATACTGCTTATTCAAATGACCCTAGGAAGAATATTCTTACTTAAACTTATCTTTATTCCCAGCCTCCTAAATTCCAATGCTGGTGCTCATATTATTTATTATTTAATGGGCTTGTTGACTCTTGTCTTCTTCCGAGCTCCGCAGGACACCACCTAAAATAACCTAAGAGTAAATGAAAATTACAATTAAATATGATTTAACCCATTTCAACTTTATGAATGAAGCGCTTAGTGAGTCAGGACTTACTGCTATGAACCCTTATATTATCAGCTGGTATCAGAACGAGATCATCCAACCCCCTGACTGTAGTATTTCCACACACATAACAACATAACTTCGTACCCCCCCCCCATACGCTTAGATTAGCGATACAGCTTCCATCACACTGCACTGTAGCCGCCCCATCCCATTAAATATATGTAATGTATATTACTATTTTAAACTTGATTCGTTCGTCGCTATTCTGTTTCGTGATAGTGTTTCCTACATAGAGGGATGCTGGGTTCACACCACCGATCAAGGTAGAGTTCTATTTACTCCTCAATGTCTTTTTACTCCTCAATGTCTTTCCTTTCGAACCTTCCTTATAACTATACATATGGTAACCTTGCTAACTCAGCTATAACGTATTGACTCGTATCATTGGAACGTATTGATTCGTATCATTGGAAAGGAAACAAATTAGTACCCTTTGGTCGCAGAGGCAATTAAAAAAGCTGCATAAGTGAATATATAACCTACAGAAAAGTGAGCTAATCCAACTAATCGTGCTTGAACAATGGAAAGAGCTACTGGCTTGTCCCTCCATCGAACTAAATTATCCAAAGGTGTGCGTTCATGGGCCCATGCAAGAGTTTCGATCAGTTCCTGCCAATATCCGCGCCAGGAAATCAGGAACATAAATCCAG
>Ga0233342_1000137_pt1 | contig 22635 bp, 12 predicted proteins | sample GEONDECOMP273_FD_180706 | JGI IMG/M metagenome (GOLD analysis project Ga0233342, IMG submission 180706) | Leaf litter microbial communities from Shasta-Trinity National Forest, California, United States - GEON-DECOMP-273 | ecosystem: Environmental > Terrestrial > Plant litter > Unclassified...
GCTGACCTAGTCGGGAGGAGACATAAACAGGAAACCGAACCATAGCAGCACCCAGACCTACTCAACGGAATCACAGCCCTAGAAACTAGACCTAGAAAGAGAAACAACCCTGGCCCTTGACCTCGACCCTCGACCCTAGATCTCAACAAAAACAGAGGCATCGAACTATATCTCGACCTCACTTAACGCTACGGAACATTTGTCTCCTACTGGGTGGGCTGGAATCCACGGTTTGGCTGCTCAGTTTGGGTACTCGGCTTGAGCTGCTCGGTTTGGCTGGGATGGAATAATGCTCGGCTTGCATAATATCATATATAATGCAAGTGACCCGCCTATACAGGGGCCTTATTCAAGTGGATCCACTTATGGCTACTTCAGCACCTTGGGGGTAGGCACAAAGTCGTGTTGGCCCAGATTCAAAAACCCTCCAATTCCCTATTTTTATTTATATAAATATCCTTTTTAGGAAATCCAAGGCAATATGGCTCATCACGGGTACCCAAATAGATTTATTATTAATGAAGATTGGCATTTCAGAAACTTTCTCTTTAATTGGCGGGATGGATTCGATTGCTTTTAGGTTAGAACCCTCGCTGTTCCTTGATTGATTGCAGGCGGTCGGCTTGGCTCCCCGGCTGGGCTGCTCGGGTTACTCGAGCTGGGCGACTTGGATCCGCTACCCGTTCGAGAAAAAAGGCCTCAGTCACCATTCTTGGATTATTAAATAAATATTTTTTTGGAGCCCTATCGCTAGAGCTACTACAAATACACATAAAAATACACGTAGAGTGAGGTTACACGTAGAGCTACTCACAGGGAAGGGGCCTAATACACAGAGAAGGCGACTGATAGGATAAGCCTAATCCACAGGGGGGGGAGCACAACGGACAACATCTGCCGAGAGCCGCGGTCCAACCGAGACAGATGAATCACAGCCCACAGCCACCAGCCCAGTACACGGCACCCAGGAAGGCCCTTTCTCCCTTTCTCCCATTCCCGCATACCCCAGTCAGTTCAATACGCATTCAGTACGCTTTCAGTAACCAATACCACATTCCCGCTTTCAGTTAGTTCAATCCGCATCACGCCCGCATCCCTCCATAAAAGAGGAAGGCTTTGGATCCTCAAAGCAAAGAATGTATCTTTGTGGGTTATCCTGAAGGTGTAAAGGGGTATATACTCATAGACCCTTCAACAGACAAGTTATTCGTTGAAAGAAGTGTCTAGTTTGAAGAGAGTCCCGTGCATGCATCTCAGGAACAACATGCAGAAACTTGTATGCTTCCTCTTGAAGTAGATCTCAGAGATGACGACTCCTATCATTCGGGTCAGATTGAAAATCTGATTTCGAAATATGATTTGGAAGAACATGAGCATGCATGTGCCTATCCAGAACCAAGACCCAAATTGGCACAGTCCACACTATAGGCAGCCGGTGATCTTATAGGTGATCACGCCGATCCGAGAAAGATGAGATCCCAATTTGAGGGAGCTCCACATGCTCTCACAGCCACAGAACCGGTAATGCCCATGCATTGCTACATGGCTCTAACACCAAACCATCAGAACTATGCAGAAGCTGAAGGGAATCCTTACTAGGAAGCAACCATGAAGGAGGAGTACAATTCCCTCATTGAGAACCAAAGTTGGGACTTGGTTTTGCTTCCATGCTTTAGCCCGTCTCTCTGTAGTCCCTAGTCGCCTTAGCTTAGTCCAAATCGCATCGAGACGTTTAACTTGTCCTTGGGTTGCCAGTCATCATAAGAGAGTGCAACTGAACTGGCCTTAGGGAGAGATAAGGACCCCGCTGAGGCTCGACCAAACTCGCATATCCACGTTGAACTTGTCCATGTTCTGTCTCTGGCCTCGCCAAGGTTCAATGCAAAGGTTTCTATACACTTAATTCCAAGAGGCACTACAAAATTTGATACTACTACAGAGACACATAGAAAGATATGTTTTAACATATTATACTCGCGTAATGGAAGACCTATATCTCTGCCCAACCACGGCCCTACACCTCCACCTAAATCTCTACCTAGAACTAACTCTCACTTAGCAATATGGATAAGGAGTTACTACTTCAACGGGATGCCATTACGAAAGGCCTATTTCTATTATTCTCTTTTTCATGGGGATCCTTTCACCTTTTGCCAGAAGCCTTCATCAGCCAACCAAAACACACTATATCCACCACAAAGTAATCACACACAAGGAAAAGTAGATATAAGCTTTCATAGAGGGGAGGTTGAGTGAGCTATTTACGCGGGTAGGTTTGTGCCAGTCAGAAAGGTGCTTTATGCTTGCCCGGATAGTTATTTATGGCCTACCAGATTTGGCGCAGGCACTAAGTTCGCTTGGAATATTGTTTATAAAATATTGGCGTTTGCCTGTTTTTTCTCTATCAAAAAATCTGGAGTCCGAGGAATCATTCGTCTGGATTACTTATACAGATACAGCTGCTACTACTACTATGGCTACGGCAACGGCTGCTGCTACTATGGCTACAGCTACGACGGGGAAGGTTAAAGCGACAGCGACTACAGCTACGGCAACTGAAGGGACTTCTTCTCTGGACAGAAGGTACCACAGGCAAAGGACTGAAGGGACTGCTGACTGGGAAGGGCTGACTGGGACTGACTGCTTCTTACTGGGACTGACTGAAGGAGCATACTCTTGTGGGGCATACTCTGGTGACTGCTACTGCTACTGAAGGGACTTCTGGACTGAAGGGTGAAGGTGATGGGGCTGATACTACTGAAGGGACTGATATGCTTTTGTCTCAATATGAAGGCAGGTACATACTCTAAAGGTGTGCAACCAATGCTACGCTCAGCTGACCGGAATAGTCATAGTAATACCAAAAAGCATCCATTATCTTAAAGGCAAGTGTTATCGAAGCATATCCTGGCTGGCTTTGTTTGGGCATCTCCTAGAGGACGACTTCTTTTTTGTCTGGTCTGGAGGTAAGTCCTTATCTTCCCTAATCAGATGCTTACCCTATCCTCCTCCCTCCTCCTGGTTGTGCTGCTTCTGCTGGAAATTAGACTGGAAATGAGGAGGCTGGGAATCCCGTTTCTACTTATGCTGGGAATCCTGTTTCAACAACTTATGCGTATTTGATTTCTCCTGGAAATGCTGGACACCTACTGATGATGAGAATGATCTTGGAACTGTTCCTGGAACTTATGCTGAAAACAATACTGATACGGCTGCTCTTTATACTGCTCTTTATACTGCTCCTGGGAATAATGATTATGCCGGGAATGCCCCTGGGAATAAGAATGATGATGTTGGGTCAACTGCTCCTGGGACTGCTACTCTTGGTACTGTTCCTTAAACTTATCTCGGAACTTATGATGGAACTGCTCCTGGGAATGCTCTTAGAAATGATCCTTCAACTGCTGGGAATAATGCTTCTTAAACTTATGATGGAAATGTTGGTTAAACTGGTGTGGGTTCTAACACTGGAACTATTGGGAATTATGCTGAAACTGGTGCTTATGGAGCTGCTTGTCCTGGGAATACTTGGGCTACTGGGACTTATGCTCTTTCAATTGGTGCTGATGGTAAGGCTGCTAGTCCTAATGATGCCGGGAATTCTCTTGGTACTTATGCTCCTTCAACTGCTGGGAATTCTCTTAGGGATGATGGGAATTATGCTTGGAATGCTGGTGCAAAGAATCCTTGTGCTGATAGAAATGCTGGTTATGCTTCTACTTTTTATGCTTGTTCTGCTTGTGTTGGTCTTCCTTTTGCTGCTAGGGATGCTTGTCGTTATGCTCTTTGTAGTGCTTCTGGTTATGCTAGTAATTTTGACGCTGGGAATCCTTATAATCCTTTTGCAGGTCGTGATGCTGGAAATCCTGGTTCAACTGTTGGAACTGATCCGGGAACTGAGACAGGGAATAATAATTATGCTTAGCTAGACTTATCCTACTACAGGTGCTGATGGTGGGAATGCTGCTGCTTCAACTTATGCTGGTAATAATAATAATTAGGAATTATGCTTATTGGTGGAATGCAGGGTACCGTGTATGAGTAACCGTGTTACACTGCTTATGGAAATGATCCTGAGAATAATTCTTTTGATGCCGTTTAGACTAGTTATTTATGCTGGGGAGGCTGGTTCAATGCTTCTGAGGCTGGTTGTACCACTTATTAAAATGCTGCTCCTTCTCCTTCTGGTTGTGCTGCTGGTAATGCTGTTTCCAGTTCTAATGCTTATTGGAATGATCCCGCCGGTTCGAGTGCTTATCCTGGGAATGATAGTTTTTATGCTGCTGCTTGCGCTGCTTTGCCAGGTTCTGCTGGTGGTTCAACAACTGCTGATGCTGGGAACGCTGCTGAGCCATTCTCTTACCTCTTATTGGACTCCCGGGAATAATATATCATTCTAAACCTTCGCTCAATTGGATGTTTTACGTCTTCTTCAAAATATCCTTTTGATTGCCCGGGATCTTTTACAAAAAATCTTGTGCATAAATATATGTGTAATATATGAGATGATATTGCATATCTTCGATAGTCCTTAGTAAAGTGTGGTGGGCCCCATATATAGGGCAGCACTATGAGGATGAGGTAGTAGGTCCTCCGATGTCGTTACATCCAGCATGATTTCTGCTTCCCAAGGAATCTTTATTACCAGAAGTGTAAGTAGATCCATCCTGTTCATCTGGGGTTCGCGGTACCACAACCAATCAAGAGGATCCAATCAAGAGAAGGGTTATCTCTACTACCATAAGATAACCATGAGTGAGGTTGCACTACTATCTCATAAAGTTGTGGCGATAAATTTGTGTGAGTGTAATGGCACCGCAGCTATACGTACAGTATAGTCCTTGTGTTGTCCCCATGTGTTGTCCATATTTAGCCTACTAATGATAGACCACCAGACATAGTGCTCAGTAGTTCATTGTGGTGAGCCGCGGTCACAATAGGCCTTATTCCACCAGTCATAACATCCCCCCATTCCCGGTTTGGTGGATCCAAAACCTCCTAATTATTTACTCTTTATTTATCTATTCCCACCCAACCGGGGGGGGTCACGGGTCCTAAAAGAGCATAGCAAAGGGTTGGGATATCCTTGATCCATTCCTGTCATCAGATCCATCATCATGTACGGATTCCTCGCGCGTATACTTTTTATTCATTCTCCTTATCATCATCCAAATTGGATTATTCGTCGGGTTCTCATGTAGCATCTGATTCCTAGCTCGGTTCCTACAGCTATACGTGTACTCGCTCTTCGCACCGCCGTAGCATGATGGGTAGTCTTCTTCCCCCCACCTATCCTGTATCCTTGGCCATAGCATCTGCAGCTTTCGATAAAGCCTCCTTTGCCATCGCCGCTTTTTCCAAAGCCTTATGTTCGTCCTGAGCTTATTCGTTTCCCTATGAGAGCGCGGGCCAATAACTAATTTTCGTTGGAACTAATTATTTCACTTCGTCTCATTCCCATTTAGGTATAATAACAACGAGGTTTAGTAGATCTGGTTGGATAAGAGCCTCCTTCCTCGGGGACATCAAATGGATTTTATGATTATAGTAAAAATCCCATTTAAGGGAGTTTACCTAATGGAGTCTTTGGAGCCATGTTGGTTACTTAACGAAGAACATATACATGAGGCTAGGTGCTGCCATACAATTTAATTGAAAGGTTTCACATACTCTACTTGCATAGACATGTTTTAACATGCAATACTTGCTTTGAACATGTTTCACACCGCTAGGCAGGATGGAGGATTCACCCGTTGCTGTAAGACCAAATGAACCCGGCCAGCCATAGGCAATAATGAACCCAGACAAACCCGCCGCAGCAGGGACGCTGTCGCTTTAACGAATAATGAAAAGGCAGGGCAGAAAGCGTAGAAGCATAACAATTTTGAAAGAGGCCTAGGTGGGTAAATAAATTAATTCTATTTGCATTTAACGCGCTGTATGAAAACTTTTTAAGTAGAACGCCGATAGTAGCGTTTTATCCAGTTAAGAATGGAATTTCACGACGTCTCACACGGATAGGCAAATATAAAAAAGCTAAGAGGAATTGAATTGCTGGCTGGGGACATCTCCACCAGTTTAATACTCCCATGGAGACTAGCTAGGTCCGAGACAGATAGATCCTGGCAGGGTAGTATATTTTAATCCAAGTTACCAATAAAGATACAAGGACGCTGAAGCTGCTATTCACAGAACAAATAAGAACAGACAAAAAAGGGCGCTTAGCTATGAAGTATATTAATGGGGCGTTCGGTTCGTTACTGCCGCTGGTTCTTAATAGTTACAGTTGCCTATCGCTGGGCAGATTCAATTTGGGTCCATTTAGAAAAAAAAGTCTAGTTGATTCACAAGAATATCCTCCATTTTAGATCCACAATGACACAACAGTATGGCTAGGCTTCCCGGTGGTGGAGACCCTAGTGCCTTACTATAATGAATGGCAACTAACTCGGGTTGTAGGAAGGAGCAGCTACTAGGTAAAGAAAATAGACAGTCAGTGTCTGTAGCTTACGAGTAGATCCACTAGTCTCCCTACCTGCTTTAATAAGTATGACTTCTCTATTTCTGATGGGTCTGTTGGAATCCTAGCAGCTCTTCTCATCGAATCTTTCAAAAAAAATGATATTCCTTGCCCGATGCGGACAAGACCTTCGGACCTTCTTATTCCTCTGAACTATGTAATTTCCTGAGCTTTCCCTAGCTAGGAGGTGGTTAGCCTACTTCGCCATCATGAAGTTTGTTGTCAGGAGAGTTCCCCATGAGGATAGAGCGATACTACTTCTGATGAGAGGAGGTTAAACTACCAATATAGGGACAGCGAAGCTAGAAAGGATGGAGACTAAATTAAGGCACTTATTGCCTTTGCTGATGCTGCTTAATTCCACTTGTCCATCCATAGACAAGGTGCAACAGTCTGCAGTTTCCCCAGTGAAATAAGAAGGAGACAAGCCGTGGTATCATTTCCATAGCAGTGAAGAATAAGGGGACCTACCAATAATATAAGTTGCATGCATGCTGCCTCTCAACAAGTTCGACCTATGTTCCAGACCTCCATAGTCAATATATGTCCACCAAAGTTCCATGAATTTTGTCAAGACCTCTACCGGCGGATGTTCCAGGTCTCTGTCCAGACCTCCAGTGCCCAGTCCCATTTCAATAGTAGTATGCAATATGCAATCAGATGGCAAATGAAATGGGGATTATTCCTTGCCCTTCTTTTGAGCAGCAACAGGAACCAACCCTAGCTAGCCTAGAGACCTAACCCTGGAGATACCTTGCCGCCATTGCAGCGTAGTTATTCCATGTTTTGTATAGATCTATCTTCCAGACCTATCTGTCCCCCTCCCTGTGACCATAACTAGCTGAACTAGCACTATATACTTCCAGGTCCATAGAGCCCCACCCAAGCAACCTTACTTCTAGGTCTAGCTCTGTGAGGTATCCATGGCAACATCATATTAATAGGAACGACGAGATGGCTTACTCAACTATGGCCTAACTCACCTGATAATTATATCGAAAGGCGCTGTTTTCCGTGCCGTTAAGTGCAGTGCAGCTCAATCTGCCAGCTCTGCAGCAGTATAATCAAGCTGGTTGGTCTAACTGAATGATGAATAGGTCTTTACCCATAGGAGGCCCGGACCACACTCACTATGAGAGATCTTGGAGAATGGTTTTTGGGTGCTTAGGGATAATACCCTATTTAATTGATGAACAGGCAGGAATCATATATTTATTTATTTTACAATGATTTTAGGTAGTGGGAACATATCAATATACCCTATTGGTTATACGCTTGGTTGTGACTCATCACACGTCGAGATGCCTCAGTGTTTAGGCCCGGACACTTATGGAGGAGTTATTCAATTGATGAATAATATTAGTCACTTGAACCACACATTAAAGCTTTCCATTCTATCCGCATTACCCCATTCCGCTTTCAGTTATTCCATCTATACATTATACTTTGCTCTCACGGCTTACCTTGTTATCAGCTGTGGTGTTCATTAAATGTACAGGAGGTAGAGTTTGGGAGTAAGTAGTAGTATCAGTAGGAGTAGCTGCACCTAGTAGTTTTAGTGGTAATATTAGATTCCCCAATTAGTTTGTTTGGGTAGTGGGATTAGCTTCACCTTTGGGTTCTATGGCACCAATATGACCTGGCTTAGGCTTAAGCTTATACCAATTAGACTATATGGCATGGCAAGGTTAGACCAATTAGTTAGTTAAGGTAGCGGGATTAGCAGCACCTCGTAGCTATGGGTTCTTCGGGTATCCCACGAGCTTTGGATGGATGCGTATAAGAATCTCTAGATTTATTAACCCAGGTTCAAGAGCTATTTGCTTAGACGGATTTGCTATACTATTTCTTGGCTTAGACAGATTGGATGAGAACTACTTACTTGAGTTAGCAAGCATATAGGGCTTCTAAGCCCAACAACAAGCTCGGAGGGAGGAGTACCAGCCCGAAACAGTACGAGTCCCAGTAATAATCTTTGTATTTGGCTAACCCAGTTGATCCAGACTACTTAGTTTGTTTAAAGCCCGAGTTGATCCCGGCAACTGAGTCAAGCCATTAGCAGAGGCAACAAAGACTGTATGGCAGTTCAAGGAGTTTGGCTAACGCAGTTGATCCGGGCAACATTATATATGGAAGCATAAGGCTACTTTATTTATATATATATCTATTCCTTATCTATGCGAGCACGAGTTTAGGAGCCCCTAGGAGCTCGGGATGACGACCAGCCAAACAACCAGCTAGCGAGGTAGGGATACCAGCCCAACAACAATACAAGGGATGACCAGCCCAGCCAGCTAGAAACCCCCTGGAACTACTTACTTGGCTTATAACTACTTGCCTTGCCTTGGAGGATGAACTTATTTGCTTGTCCAGATGAGAACTACTAGCTTGGTTCAGCGAGCAACCCGGTGTTCGGTTAGCCTTAGCCATGGTTCACGTGACAATGGTTCCGGTAAATGAGGTTCAAGAGCTTTTTATTGTTTGGTTCGGGTAGCCCTAGTTTATTTAAGCAACAGTGTGGTTCCACTTAGCATAAAACAAAGACTGTATAGCAGCCCCAGTGAGAGCAAGGCCATCCATGTGAAGCAGGCAACAGAGCCCCCATCCCATGTTAATTAAGCAACATCATCTCTGCATGTTTAGGAGCTTACAGGTTTAGACAAATCCTCATACAGCTATAAACCAGCCGGAAACTAATTATTGTACAGGGAGCTAAGATCCAGGTTTAGGAGCTCCTATGAATCCCTGCCTTAGGAACTTGTACAGGTTCAGGAGGTGATCGCAGCCTTAGTAGATAAAAAGAACAAGGGGGGAAACTTCCCAGCCCTCGACTCTTTCTTCTCGTACAGGGAGCTAAGATGGAGCCGGCAACTATGTATACTTCATAAGGTGGGATAAAACCTCTCTTTGGCTAACCCAGTAGATCGGGGCTACATTATCTAAGTGAGCATGCATGTTTAGCGGCTCCTGGTGTTTGGATACTCGAATAAAATATTGTACTTGCTCTTAAGGAGCACCAATATCGTACGAGCTATAATGAAGCCAGCAACTATCTAGACTTGCTTTAAGTGTTTTAATACCCTTATTTCTTTGGCTAACAGTTATCGGGGCTACTTTTTATCTATGGAAGCGTGCATCTTAAGGAGAAAGAGGTGTGTGGATACTTGCATTAGTAGAATTCTATTACAGGAATTCAGGAGCCAGCACCTATATTTAAGGGCTCTTACTCTTAATCCAGCCTGAAACTATATTGTACAGGGAGCTATTTACCAGCCTGCAACTATAGAAAGACCAGCCATAGGTGAGTGAAACCATATGTTTATCTAACCCAGGTTCGGGCTACATTACTTTCTCTAAGCATGCTTATATAGACTGTAGCGTCCAACGGTGGATTATTCATGGCAACGTGGTGTTGTCAAGCGCCTAATGCGAGTCAGTGAATCAATGGCTCAAGGTCAGAGTCTGAACCTTGCTAGTCCAAGCACCGGAGACTCGTTCCGGAGCTCCTTCACGGGGTTGGGCAAATGAGAGGTTAAGGGAGGGGTCAGGATTACGTATAATAAAGTAACTAGAGAGATAAGACAAAAAAGTGACTACACCTGATGTCAAGATGACTACATGAGTTTCACCCCAGCCTTGTAAGTAAAGTGAATATAGGGTAAAGGTTTCATAGATGCCTCCCCTCCCTACGAAGCATTCCTAGCTGATGCATGATAAGTAAGTAGGGTAAGGTTGGATGATCCCGCCCGTCTGGAAAGAGAAGTCTATAGCAGTACTAACTCGACTAAGCGATTAATGAAGCAAGTGGTACAGGGTTTACAGATCTAGTTCTGAAGGTGGTAAAATAGAAGGTAGGCAGAGTCTAAATAGCAATAGTGCAGTAGCAACAAAGCATTCATTCAGGAAGTGTGATAGGGCTAAAAGGTAGAGGAAAGTGGTGAAATCTGTGGGTAGCAGGCAGGAAAGGCGGATAGGGTGGATCGGTATCGCCTGCATCAACGGGTGAAGGTTGGAAGGAAGAATCGGAGGGTGGTGGGGACGATGAACATTCAACTGCTTATTCATTTCTTTCTTTTTGTTAGAGGGAAGGGGTGCTACTGGATATATATATATGGAAATACTGGATATGGATTTGGACAGGATGGTGGCTCAGCCCCTGTATCTTCCCCTTGTATCTTCACCTGGATCTGCGACGGGTTAATCTGGCGGCAACACCTTGAACCTTCTTTATAAAGAATCCTCTACTATCTTCTACTATCTATATAACGCCACTATATATAACGCATATGTAACTGAGTAAAGGAAGCAAGCTAGGACGGGATAAGCTATAAGGAAGCTACCACTAGTGGGTATGCATCCACTGCACAGATTATGGGACTGATACAGGAAGGAGTGGCACCTAGGTATGTGACTCGATCTTTTCTATCAATGGACGCCCACACTGCCTAAGGATATTAATAATGAACTAGAGACTTTTGAATGGATCAGAAATCACCCATCCAACGGGAGAAGAAGCACCAATATGACCCATCTACATACTTAGCTTTCTCACAAGGAAGGGTTTCTGATTTAGTTATTTTCAATAATTAACCCAGATTCAGACGGTTTTCGTTATTCCTGCGACATTCCTTTTCTCTCTAGGCCAGAATGCTAAATATAAGGAAGCAGGGGTGAAGCCTTACTCTCTATTACTCTCCAATAGCATAAGTTGCTCCGCTGACAGGGGCAAGCAACTCTTCATCAGCATGGACTTAAATAGGCGACCTTCTTTGCTGTTATCACCTTCGTACCTATACCTTCGTAGGTAGCTATATAATCCATATATAGGCCCCCATATGGCGTTTTTCTTTCATTTTAATTACCACCAGACATTGAGTTGGTTATCCCATGGCCTCAGGTTATTCGGTCGGGGCAAGCACAAAGTGTGGTTGGGCAATATGCCAACTTAATATAATGCCAAACCTTCACGTAGGTAGCTATTTTAGGGGAATAAATAGGAAGGCTACACCGGACGCTCAATAGGCTACACATAGGTATATTGAAAGCCCGGTATTCGTAAGAGTGATATCAGCTTTTATCCCGGTCATGTTAGTACCCATATAGAGCTCGTACATTATGTACAAGATGGAAGTCAAGTAAAGGTAGTTGATCCATAAGGGTAATCAGAATAGTAGATCAGAGATTACTAATAGAACATGATATAAGGATAAGCAGGGTCATATTATTAAATAAGCTTGAATAATGGTTACGTAATAAGCATCATATTAGTAGTAGTCTTTAGCACCAACTAGCTATCACGTGTAAACACTGCTTGTATACTGCATGTGTAATGAGTATCTATTACGTATCATATATTATGTAAAATACTGTGACGGTACAAGCTGTACTGAGTACTGTTGTATTCATATGTTACTTATAAGCATATTCATATTGGTTACTGTGTTGTATAAACTAAGCATGATTACTTGCATTACCCTTGCTTGTACTTAGCTTAAGGTATTGGTTTTTATAAGCTTGAAGCTGTAATGGTGTTGAAACTCATCATATAGGGAATCACTGGTTATTTCTAATCGTTTAAGCTAAGCTGTACTAGTGTCCATATATTAGGGATCACTGATTATGACTAGCTCGTTATAAGATGATGTTAAGAGATATATCCTTCTTCTTGTTTCATTATTTGAATGCTTACTACTATGATTTCACTATGAATTAGCAGTAATTGGGTGACATCTCTTTTATTACGTGCTTATTGAATAGGGAGAATATATGATCACTTTAATTAGCTTAGATTGCTTATCACATATGGCTTGTTTACTTATTGTAAACTTACTGAATACGTCTAATCAATGGGGTTTAGTATTAAGTTTCAGGTCTGTGCGCCGGTACGATGGGTAATAAGGTGGTATGATCCCGTCCCTACAAGAGAAGGTATAGTGAGTAGCCATGAAGCAATTAATTAAAGTGGTATGCAGTAAACAGGTATAGTGATTCAGGTGGGTAAATAGGTTGTGTAGAACCAAGGGAAGGTAGGGGGTTATTCTCATAGTGCCTACCCTACTTCAATTCCTGGCGGAATCAATTAGTCAGGGGTGGCACTCCATCCATAAATGGTACGGTGAAAGCAGTAATAAAGTCAAGATAAGGTTGGTTGATCCCGTCCAAAAAGGGGTATATAAGTACCCACGGACTAAGCAATTCATAAATCAAGTGGTATAGGGAGAGTGTATAACTATGAGGTTAAGGCATTAAAAGAAAGGTAAGTCTATTCCTAGTAAGTGGGTTCAAATGGATTAATCGTATCAGACTCGGCCAAACCAAAAGGTAATATGTTATACCTATAAGTTAATACGTGGTACCAAGAAGAATTAATAGGGTGTATTAGGTTCAAGTATTAATATACTAGTTGCCATACCTTCTCTCCTATTCCTGGCTTACTAGGTTCTAAGTAAGGTTGGGTTTCTAGTGGGTGGGTAAGTTTATAAAAAGAAAAAGGGTAAAGGGAGACTGGTGAGTAAAGGTTTCTAGTTGTCGGTTCTAAGTGCTGTACCCGTCCCGATTCAATCTCATAAGTTCTGGCTTACAAAATAGGTAGTTTCCACGCACGATAAGATAGATATCTGTCCAAGAGTATTCCAGTTTTGCCAGGTCTATTCTTCCATCCATCCATGCAATAAAGTAATGTGCCTATATATTATATATATAGGGAAATAACCTGGGCCTTCCTAGCACACCACTCTGTATAAAACCTTATAAACCCTGAGGTAACGAAGAAGTACACCCTTCTTATCAACCCGGGGTCAGGACCTTACCTTCCTTCTGGAGTCAGGGCCTTCCCTTCGCTTACCTTCGGACCTTACCCCACTATTTTATTGCTTCAATCTGCTGGAGGTTCCAACTTGACTTTGAGGTTCGGGATGGGCCTTCTTGAATTATCAGGGGCCCTTCCTATATTTATTCCCCTCAATCGCAGGGGCCACTATAAGAGGACATTTCTAAGCGTCTTCTCGAGGAGTGTGGCCCTGGCCATTAGTGAAACATGTATCATTCAGCTTTGGTCCTCTGCTTGCTGGCTTGCTTTCATTCATGAGATGGCTTAATTAACTGTGGCACTCTGCTTGGTAGCCTGAGAATGCCTTCCTCCCTGTGCAGTCAGTTAGTAATGCATTAACGGACGGGTATCAGGCAGTTCTAAACTGGCTGGGCTGGGGTTATATGTAGTGCCCATCAGAATCCCGTAGCGTAGCGATAAGCAGAGGCTGCCTGTAGGCGGGCCAGGTCAGGATAAAGGCTTCAGGGCTGAGGCTTTCATATCCCACCTTCCTTATATCTCCTACCTATGATAAGGCACGGAATGTTCCAAACTCGCTCGAGAAAGGAGGTCAGGAGTACGTACGCCATGCTAATCTTAAAAGACTTTGATAAGCACTGTTCACTATTTGGCCTAACCCCCCACGACCCGATCAAACAAAGGCGGACAGTACTTTCCTCAAGCAGGCTGGCTATAGCTGAACGAGAGAGAATACGATAAGGATGGGAGGAGCGGATAACCTATAAAATACCTATTAATACCGTAGCGTAGCGAGACGGACCATGACCCACTCAACTGGCTGAGGAAGTCATGCCCCGAAGGAGGCTGGACTCACTGGCGGGATGGGCTATGTATTTAATACCGTTATCCTGACCTGAGTTATAGCGAGTTAAGTTAGTGGGTCTGGCTTGGATCCGGGATCCAAAGGAAGTCATTGTAAAGCACGACAGGATGGTTGACCCAATAGTATATATCCATATCCAGATAAAGCATGGGTAACAACAATCATCATGCTACAGCCCCCTTCGGGGATTCAGGGGATTGTATAATTAGCATTACGTAGCAAGGATAATGGAAAGCAGCAAAGGTTGCTAATAAGCGCAGCATTACTAGGCTTCTTTACGTGTTATTCTTTCAAAGCTTGCGGTCATACGGCAGTTGTAGTTACAATTGTTTGCTCAACAACCAAACCAAACCAGAAGGCAATAATCTATCTTTCCTCAATAGCACCATAATCTCAAGGTCTTAGTGGCTAATGCCCACCATGAGCGAAGCAATTAACAGGTTCCCATGTCACCTATGATTGGGAAGTAAATAGTAGATTGGTAGAAATAAGTATAGTGGAAATATTTGAATGAAATAAAATTGAAAGCCTATCCTTTCTTATACGATGGATCCACCTCCATCCATGCATGTGTGTCTGTCGTGGTTCATTCTTCATCTTCGTGGGCCCGGTAGGGCGCTCGACCGTTAGGGAGAGGGGTTTGCGGGGAGCATATGATAAAATAGGGGGGGATGTTAAAGCATTAACGTGAGAATGGGCTTTAGTCTTATTGGTAACTGAATGGGATAATGGTGGTTCCGTCGATTCATATATAAAGTTGCTGAAAAGCTCAATTTCATTAAATAAAAATTACTTTTATTGTTTTCCGATGATGTGATATTATGCCTCGGACCCATAAAGTGGATTTAATTAGTTAAAAACAATTAATTCTAAAGTATTTTGAAACTGTATCTGCCTGCTTCCAAGGTGTAGCTCTGGTAAAGGTATAACCCCCTTATTTTGTAAGCGTCCCTCCTGCAGCACGTCCTTGCTCATGTTCCAGACCTAAAGGCCAGACCTCTATTGCAAGACCTCCCTCTCTAGTGGGCCTGTCTCTATTGTTCAGACGTCTTAATCTGGTTCATTATCTCAACATTGTTTTATATATGAAATTAACCACTATTTTACAATTAGCTCCTATAAGCAGCACTGACAATAGCTTATAGGCAAAGAGTCCCCAGCCCAGCCGAATAGCTAAGATGAGTCGTCCAGTTTCACATAGTGTAGCAGCCACAGTGTATTGGCAAAGTTGAGTAGCGCAGCAGCCCGAACATAGCAACCGAATATGCCCGAGCAGACCAACCGTGCAGTCCAGCAAAGACCGGTTTCAAATGAGCGGCTCTCATGAATAACCGCCCTAAAAAGGAGCGTTAAGCCGCTCGACCGTTAGGGAGAGGAGCGAAGCCGCGAAGAACCACCCTCCCAAAGATAAATAATTTTGGGTTTTTGCTAATATAATTTCAATCGCCCAAATGCCCTGCTCCGATCCGTGTAGCCTAGCCCGAGTATCAAAGCCGAATAGTCCGGCTGGATAAGCCCTGAGTAGCCCTGCTCCTGAGCCCAAGCCGAACCGGGTATAAAAGCCGGAGTATCCGAGCTAAGCAAATTAGCTAAAAGCCAAGGTCGTTTATTAACCAAGCCAATCCATTTAAAATATCCCAGCTCTAGTATCCAAGGCAAGCTATGAGCGCCAATGTATGTAATGCATAGGAATTATGCCATAGTTCCTGCTTCCCTCCAGCCCAGGCTAGGTAGGCACCTATGGGTCCTGTTTATGGGTAAGCAAGTATAGGTCTAGGGTTTAGTATACAGGGTTTTTTCTAGCTGAGGTCAAGGGTCCTTGTCCGCAATGCCAGGTTTAAACGCACTCATACAAGAGTCTATGTCGGTACTCACTCGATTCAGGTGTCGGTCACTTTATGACAGGTTTTTACGCAGTCAATCCAGATGGTGATTCCACTAGTCAATCCAGGTATACATGCATTCTCGGCGCTGGTAGGATATGCCTGGGTTCGATCCAAGTGTTGATGCTTAGCTTTATTTCTGTTGAATATAGAGATATCCCCCCATCGAGAGCTACTAAAAATCACTTAACCCTAATTCACTAACTAATTAACTCTATCACTTGATCCTTATATCACGTACACATTATTCACATTTTACCCTTTCACAGAATAAATAATTAGCATTATTACTTTATCTTTCTAATAAAAAACACCTACCCCTTCCTTTAACAGCTCACGGCCCAATAAGAGGATGCATTACCCAATATGCTCCCCTTTCCACCAGTATCCCAGCATTACCAGCCCACGGCGGCCACCCAACAAGGACACGTCAACCAAGGCCCTGTCAAGTAAGGCACCTGCTCAATAAACTCACCCAATAAAAGAAGGCCCAGGACGTACGTATTCACTCCGACCTATTAAAGCCGCATTACCTTTACCCCATTCCCTTCAATACGCATTCCCCAGTAATTTTTTACCCAGGACTCCTGAGGATGGACGCATGCAAGGAGACAAGAGTCTAAAGACTTCTTAAACTCCGGTCAATCCAAAGCAAAGCCACCTTCAGAAAGGAGCCAGGAGCCGCCCATTAAAGCCAAGCTGGGATAATGTATATAACAAGCTTGCGATATAGCTATTGATTTGTTCTAGACCTGCTGCTACAAATAAATAGAGCCACCACGAAAAAAGAAAAAGATAATGGTTGGTACTTTTGGTGTGCGACCTCTTGATTCCATTTCGGATTTATTTTTGCACGCTGGCGAAATATAAACCTGTGATTTCACCAATGGAACCCATGTGCCGGGGCCCCATTCGGGGTGGACATCTCGACCCTGGGTGGGTTCCAATGAATTAAACGGGACTCCAACTGAACCTTTACTGTACGGGGGTACCCAACCCCACTAGCAGAACACACACTTAATAAGCAGTTAGAGGATTGCCACTGGAAGCACAGGCATGAAGGAAGGAAGATATGGTCATGGAGGGAGGGATTCATTTTGATACTGGCACCAGTGGGACAGATGGGCGAGTCACCGGTAGCACTTGTGGTGGGGAGGAGGGGAGGGTGCTTACTTGAATGGGAGAATGAGATCGCTTTGAGCTTAATGGATTGATTTTATTTGATCCTGGCACTTTTTAGTTGGGCGATTCCGGTATCACTGGTGGAGGGTGTGCACAAGTTACCGGTTACACTTAGGGCTTTATCGCTTTGGCGGCTTCACACTTGATTGTATTACCTTCTCTGAGCCATACCTTTTGGGCAATAAGTACGGTCCCAATGATTGAACTTAATAATTTATTAATTTATACTAATTAGTCTTCCGACAAGGCTGGCCGGCTGGTGAACCGGCCGTGTAGAAGGAAGGTTACGCAGAGCAGTTAGAGGACTAGGCTCCAGATAGAAAACTTTACATTACTACCCGTGTGTATATTTATGGAGACCCGCTGCATAGATTATATCTACCCGCCGCCTTAGATCTATATATTTATCCCTGCCGCCTTAGATCGACCTTGCAACCTTCCCCCTTCGAACTTCATTGAACTTACTGCTGCCGTCGACCTTATATCGAACTCGACTGATACACGGATCTCGATTTATAATACCGCCCGGATATATCCTGGATCTATCAACCTGAGATCTTCAATCTTTATACCAGACTGATTATATATATATACCCGTCGATATATTCTTTCGAACTGGAGACAATTAACAACTTAACCGGGATTGCTTGCTTTGACCCTATAACCTTACGCTATAACCTGTGCCTATAAACCCCCCTCCCTAAGGTGCTGGAGTTTATACGCTTTTTACCAGCTAGAAGGGTTTGTTTGTTGGTACGCCCTACCACCCCTTAGAACGAATGGACGGGGAGCCACTTATGCTTATTTGAACCATTGCTAGCTAAGTTTTTGTAGATGAAATGACAAAAGGAATCTCACTCAATGCCAGTACCTCATGCAGCCATACAACAGGTAGGTAGGTGAGGCAGGTGGTAATCTACTCCATGAATGAATCGTTGTGATCTTTATGCCGGGCAGAGTTGTTAAATGATGTTAGGTGAACATGTTTGAACAGTTAGTTATCAGCCAGCCCAAGAAGGTGTGTTATATTTACTACCTATTCTCTTTACCACCTCAGTAGGTTCGAAGAAAACAACAGTTTAAATACCGCGTCCCAGCAGGGTGCTGGGTGGTGATCCTATTTGGCTTACCTTTTCTCTTTACCACGGACCCCGTTAGTTTGGTGAGTTTCTTAAGTAGCAGGCAACACCGATAGCCCGTGATCCAGATGGTGTGGGTCTACGTTTGAACTTTTATATTTACCACGGCCCAGAAATGAGATATTTTTATCATGACCAGTTCGATGGTGATACCGGGTGTGGTGGAACTACCGATGGCCATGGTGGGGGTTGACTAGTTCAATTGTGTTGGTTTTATTGAACTTTGTGCATTGGCCTTGGAAAGGGCAGTGCATAGGGCCTTGGAAGTGGAATAAATTGCAGTTGTTTAAATGGCCTTTTACAGGGTGAATAGGGAGGGCAGTGGAAAAGGTGTTATACGGCAGAGCAAGAGGATATTGACCTTGGTTGGTGGTTCATACTGACCCCTTTATGGAGACGCTTACGCTCCGGGTTTATCATTAATTAGCAATTCCCCCCTACCCTCGTATGTAAGGGAGAGAGAGAGAGCCAATGGTGGCCAAGATATAAAACCAAAACAAACGAATAAGAGGATAGAAAGGCACACGATGCAAAAAAAAGTAAGTATAAGTAATGAATTAATTAAAACCACTTTCCGAATCGTCTGAGCCAAGGGACTATGAGTTCCTCCCCCCGAAATACTATAGCTTAATAACATAGGAGGGCCAGCCAGCTAACCTACCTATAAGTTGGTTCTCGGTGCAGTGAGGCTTCATTGATAGATACTTGGTCTAGTATCGGGCACTATCACATAGAGTGCTCTAACTTCCAAATCATACTCAAACCGGAGCTTGTTTCTAAACACTACTAGGTCGGCCCTGCCTGCCCATAAGTAATGGGATTCAGAACTTTATTACTCGTGCAGCCGTAATACAGCCCCTATTCCTCTGATAGAACCCTTCTTCATTCAGCTGGCCTTCATTCGCTGTGCGAACAAGATGACCGAGCACCACCCCTTACTGTCATCCAAATGAAGATTTATTCTCTGCTATGCTCTTCGTGTGTGATGATTCACACTCTAACGAATCCTTTCCCTTAGAATGGGGAATCTCCAAAGGGTATAGTCGGGCGATACTGCCCCAGTCTAACTACTATCACGATTCTTGCCTGCTGCACTGCAGCCCAATGAGATAGCAGTAAGTTATTCAGGAGTATTAAGAGCTGGAGGACTTTGTACCATTATGGTTGGATTATGCTCAACAGGGAACTTGCGAACGTTGGTTGCTATCATATTACTCACCTTTGAGTAACCCGGCGCTATGCGAGCAAGGTCTGCTCCGATTGAACCCTTTCTTTCTTCGCAATGGCCGAATACTGGTTTTCCCTTGTCGATACGATATTAATGACTAATACCGAATGAAGATTGGGAGCACCTCTGGCTAACCGGATAACCAATAAGCGCACCCTAGGTTTTAGGCCTGGGTGGGGCAACACCATACTATTTCTTTTTATCCCACCCACGGTTAGGAGAAGCATAAGTAGTTTTTAGCTAGGAACGTTATATTGCCAATAAATAAATGTGATATCACCAAGACTGATAAACCTATTGGCGGGAGCAGGAAAGGTATAACCTTGTTGTATCTTGGTGGAATACTTTCAAAGTAGAACAAAAGGACTGACCTCAAACCTGTGGATTGTGACTCCATTAAAGCTTATCGCAGGTAAGAGCCGGGGGATGCTGTATCAAGCGAAGAACTAACTAACGCTTGACGAGGGGCGGTCGGGGTCAAAGAAAGAAGGATTAGATCATCCGCTACGCACCTGGTAAATTATTATTCTTTTTTATCATATTGTTTAGGAAGGCGCTTCACCTTCGAATATGGGTAATTCCGGGGTGTAAAAGTAATGCTCAAGGTATGTGTCTCGGGTACCTTCGGGGTGAGTTCAGGCGAGTAGGTATGATTTATTCGGGAAAAATGAAATGCCTAGGGTCCTAAATACGACATGAAATGATATCCCCTGTAAACTATCTATCTATCTATTAAGTAAGCGGGACCCTCTCTTCCTCTGGCTAGCATTGTATATGATATATGCTATTGACTTGATCAGTTTACTTGCATTACCTTCAGTACGACCTACTCCTACCAATCCACTTGTTCTCTTTCCTTTCACTGTCTCACGAAACTTAGTTATTGAACGGAAGGGCTTGGGTCGACACTTAGATCGTATTTACTTATTAAGCCTACAGTTACACAGGAAGCGCAATGCTGCTACCAACAGTTAGTCGTTGGATCATGCGTGGCAACTGCCCTATTGAATAACTATTGCCATAACTTATGATATTGGGTGGCTGGACACTTAGTACATTGGCATATTACCAGCTTACTTACTTTAACTTTGAGATCTTACCGGCTTGGCTTGGGCGGCACTTCGAACATTGGAACTTTTGAAGCCTATACAATAAATTTATGAGGAAGTTTACCTAGACCAACAACCCGTTTCACCATCCTTCCTTTACACACCCGGCTCACAGACCTTAGCTTATAGATTATATGCGCTTGCTTGGGTGGGAGGGACTGCTATATACACTTACTTCTCTTCTCAGGACCGGATCACTACTTCGTCCCTTACCTTTCTTATTGCCTTTACGCACTACCTCACTCACCCACCTTTAGATCTAGACCTTCTAGCCCTAGATCACAAACTTAATGAAGCACTTCAGAGGATATATCGCTAGAACGGAGGCATGGCATGATACAATGTTCTTACCCTTACCTCTTTCTTTACTTAAATGTTTACTAACCCAATATTAGATTCAGCACTTCAGCTGGGGACGGTATCGCTATCAACCCGGCATGGGAAGTATGGCGTCATGATACAACCCCTTCCTTCTACCTTACTTATGGATGTGTTTCCTACAAATACTACTTGCCCTAGACCACGAGCTTCATTAATCTTAGGAGGAAGGGAAAAGACACGAAGTACTGCTATTTACTTATATGGGACGGATGGCATGGCATTAAGAAGATTGGGCATGACACAATGACTTCTTACCCTTACTCTTATCGCTTATCTACCGGTAACTAACTCCACGGACTCATGCAGCAAGTTACCAAGACTTCCCACGTACTCAAGCTGGAAGTGTATCAAAACGATATTTACCACGGGCTTATGCTGGATGTGTGCAACAGGACTCATGCTGGATGTGTCCAAACGAATATGCCAGTCCTAATGCTGGATGTGTATCACCTACATACTGCTCCACGTGCTAATGTTCCACGTATACGGACTTGCAGGTGCTCATGTGCCTGCCTTCCATCAAGGGATACGTGCTCATTCATGTTCCACGGCTTCATGTTCCATGGATACGTACTTTCCCATTGCTTATGTTCTCCATCAACGGAAAGTGCTTATGTTCCTTCAACGGCTGCTCAACGGCTTTTCATTTATGTTCCACGGATCCCGCCGGCCTGACTAAACTACTGGTCTACCTCGCCTCAATTGTTTCTATCGTTCGTTGTGGACACTCGTGAAGCTCAATGGGTAAGCAACAATTATATGTAAAAAATACCTCATGCGGAACACATCCTTCATCTGTTTCTCTCCTCTCGTATATGCGCTTACTTATTCCTTCCTTCTTCCTAGCTGTGTCATCCTCCCTAGCAGTATTAAACGTCTTCCTTCAAAGGCCATTATTAAGTATAGAATGACTATTCAAGTCCTGGAAATGGAGATGGAAATGGAAGTGAATATAAGTGCCAGTGGTCCTTGCTGCGAGGTCATTGCTTGAAAGTAATTGCCGATAGCCAGCCAGTAATCAATGCACTCTATGCCCCAAGAAAAACAAAATACAAGAGTCAATCCAGGTGTTAATGCCAGTCATTGCTTGCTTTAGTTATATCTCCGGCTACTCAGATTGGATTGGATTGGATCCTCGGTTACTCTACCGGTTCCAGAAAATACTAAGTTACTTAGTGGGTGGGGGCGTTCAACATTACAACCATACGATGCACCCGAGGTCATGCGCCAGGCACATTGTGCTAGTAAGGTAGTGACAGTCAGAGAAGGAAGGTGAGTTATGCTTGCCCAGTTAGAGATTTATTGTAATTGCCAACATCTCCAGCCCAAGAGCAAGCAAGTACCAGCCCCCTCCTAGTTTTTAGATTATGAGGATATCACCTTAGTATCATAGGCAGAATAGAATCAGTAAATAGGCGGGTAAAGAGAAGAGCCCCCAACGAAGCCGAAGCCAGAGAAGCCCCCCGCCTACTATGCCAAATACGCATACGAGCAAACACTGAGCCCGCAGCCTTCGCAGCCGGAAAAGCTTAGCTGCCCCT
>Ga0233342_1000138_pt1 | contig 22572 bp, 18 predicted proteins | sample GEONDECOMP273_FD_180706 | JGI IMG/M metagenome (GOLD analysis project Ga0233342, IMG submission 180706) | Leaf litter microbial communities from Shasta-Trinity National Forest, California, United States - GEON-DECOMP-273 | ecosystem: Environmental > Terrestrial > Plant litter > Unclassified...
CTTAAGCAAAGGTAGCAGCTGTAGCTAGAATGGTATAGACACCGCCCCACACCCGGGCAATGCAAGCTCTAACTAAGGAGCGATGCAAGCGAGGCTCCGTCCAGCTAACTGAAAACTCTAAAGAGACGAACCAGGATGATAAAGCAACCGGGATAGGCCCTTAATATTGATCAATACAAAACAATACGAACCCCAACCCTATTGAACTAAATTGCGTGGGATGAGATGGTTAGTGGCTGGTCCCTAGTATCTTAGCAACCCCCGGACTGGACCACTGGCATGACCTGATAACAGGGTACTGGACCGTGTCAATAAATAGGATTAAGCAGCCATGTATAAATAGTAAGGAAGGAGCGCAGATTGAGTGAATAAACCTACTCTACCATTCGTATGGATGGTATGAGTTACAGAGCCCTTAGTTACATTCCTGGCTGTTCTAGTTGTTCCAGCAGCTAAGGTAGCAACGTTAGCATCTGAACCATTTCGCCCAGCATCCCTGTCTGTTTGAAAGTCCGCATCTAAGCCAGATAGATACCCATCAGCAATGGGAAAAGCAGGATTTTTAGCACCATTAGCACCAGAAGTATAGGTATATTTAGTAGTTTCATAGAACTAGAAGAAGATTAGGCAACAGTAAAAGCGGAGACAATTTGACAAAGCCTAGACAAATTTAGTTGATCCATAAATAGAAAAAGTAGGCGCATCGGTATTCACAACAGGGGCACTGGCCAAGTAATAAAAGATAGGCAGGAGCAGGAGAGGTAGATAATTGGGATTGGTCTTGACTTATTTTATTGGGGGCGGGCTCTCATAATCCGCTGTTGTGAGCCTAAAATCGGAATGAATCAAAACAGAAAGGTCCTACGGTGCTTGTCCGCATCGGGCAAGGATTTATTTGGTTCAATTATTGATTTCCACTATTGCCGATCACATTATTGGTGCCGATCACATGATTAGTCCCCGACGTCGTGAATCTATCTCGTGAGCGATAAAATACTATAATCGATAAAGATACTGCCTGTCTCGGTCACTGATGTGCTTGAGAGTTTCACGTCATTCCGTCTCTTGTTTGCATGTTTACAGCCCACCCGATTTAGAAGGATGAACCAGAATGCCCTACTTGTAATAAAATCAAGGGTAGAGAAAGGTAATTCCATATACATAATAACTTGGGGCAACCGGCACCTAACGGCAGGAAAACAAGCGAGATATATAGATTGCCAACTTGGACCTGCTATGTTAAAGAACCAGCCTGTCGATCCGATTCGAGGAACAGAAAGAGCTCCCCAATTGGAATGGGATGGTTCGATGGCCCTGTTTATACTTCCGATTCCGTTGGATATTGAGCGGTGCAAGCAACAGGTAACTATATCCGGCCAGATAGCCTAGTTGGGTGTGCTTATATAATACATCTTGAGTGGAAATACATTATTTAATACTTAGGGGTTACTCTGTACGGGGCAGTCCGTATAGAAATAGAAAAATAGATGTGTCGGTCGTTGATCTCACTATGGTATATCTCCATAATATCCTCGTAAGGGTGGAGGGAGTATAAATCCTATGCAAAAGAATTCGTGAGAAGAAGATCCTCATATTAAGGCACCGGTGGGGCGGCAGGCACAAGGTTGTTTGTAAGGGTGAGGTACGGAGTAATAGCGATAAAAAGGGTTATCAATAATAGTTCCCAGTTGGATATGAAAAGGTGGCCCATGAAGGGAAAACCTATATGACATGAACTAAGTAGTACAAATATTATTCTCCAATTAGCTCTTCCTCTCTGATAAGCTTTAATTTGAATCTTACTCTCCAATTATATATTACTCTTCGAACTGAGACTTTTCTAGTAGTTCTTTCTAGAAAGCTTAAGAAGATCTTCACTCCACGAAACTAGGTTAGGTATGGACTAAACTATTTAGGCCTTAACTCTAGGGCTTAAGGCATTCAGAAGGGGGTACTAGGTCCAGTAGTCCACCAATAGGTGCTAAGACTTCTGCTAGTCTAGTTCATAGAGCTTACTAGTACATACTAGTAGGGCTTGTCTCTTCAAGCTTGTTTCTCTGCTGCTGGACCAAGAAAAGAGAAAAGCTCTAGTGTTGTCCAAAGGGCTTACTCTGTACGGACTAAGGCTTTGTCTTTAAGGCTAAACCAAGGCAATACCGGCTAAGTACATGGACTAAGGCTTGGTGGACTTTCCGGTCCCCATAGGGCTTCAGGCGGGTAATAAGCGGGACTAATAAGCTTTTCTCTTTAGGCTTTCACTCTTAAAGGCTGCTAGATAGTGAGACTTGTAGTCTATTTAGTAGTTCTGTCTCTACAGCTTAAGACTCCACATGGATACTCTTCTCTTAAAGGCTTGTTTCCAATAAGATCTTACTCTCCGAAGCTCCCACAGAATGGATGGGTTGTTTACCTAATATATGCATCATAAGTTAAAGCCATGAGACCATTAAAGTAAAGTATTGCATTGTCCAATAATAGTTTATTTAGTAGAAATGGCATTCCCAATAGGTTCATTTTGATAGGACAATAGCATTAGCCAATAAGAAATTGGGTGTTAGCCTTACGATAGGACCTCGAATGTGTTATACAGTGTGTATATTATGAACGCTTGTTTGTGTGTCATCGGCGTGTGTCTGAAGGTCTCTTCAGTTCTAATGTCAAGGCTAGTCAGTCCATATAGAAAAGATTTTGTTTCATTGGGAATTGAAGAGTGGTTGAATGGGAGGTAAAGGGTGCTTATGGGGAATCCACTCCAACCTGTGAAATGTCAAAGTGAAATGCTCTCAAATGCGCCTCATTGGGGCAAAATGTTTGTGCTTTAGTATGGCTTGGGTCTGTATGGGCATCTTTTCGTGGCTAGAGATCAGATATCAGTAGAGATAAGAGAGATGGGCAGCAATCGGGTTATCAATAGAAAGAAAGTGTTCAGCAGTCAGGGCTAAGAAAGACTGAAGCAAGTCCAGTTCATTAGGGAACTCTACTTCAGCTTAAGACGATCTTCACTCCAGCGGCCGGTTGATTAGGTTGGTTCTGTAGAGTCAGCAGTTGATCCAGTAGCACCAATAGCATAAGTAACGTTGGCAAAGGCATATACGTATTCCTAGGTCCTCTGAGCCTTCCCTTTTATTTCATTCCCTCTAATTCCCCGGTAGGTAGTTGGTATAGTTCCCCATAGTTGGTAGAGTTATCTAGTGGGTTGGCCCTAATGTATAGTGGCAATAGAAGTCTAAATAAAAATGTATAGTTGTTGGTTGAGCCTACTATATTGAGGGGCAATACATAGTTAGCAATACATAGTGAGTAATAAATCGTAACCTGGTGGTAGTTGTGTTATCCGGGCTTGGGGATGTTTACTCTGTTAATGGGGCTCGTCGTAATGTCCTTCCTCCATCCTACTGGGTATATTAAGTCTTCTACTATATATGGGGTCAAGATATTAAGTAGGAGCTAAAGGTAAGGGGTTTGCTAGTTAGCCTTTGTTATAACTATTTATACTTGGTTATTAATTTGGTGCTCCCCCCTAGCTTGGGGTTGAGTGGTCTCATATCGGACTAGAGAGATTATTATTGTGATTACTACCTAGTTATATTTCCTAGTTCTCCTTAGTGGCGAGGTTAGAAGATCTGGGAGTTTAGGTTGTACCTGTAAACAGGTAGCGATATTTCATAGTTTTTGATATATATCTTCTATAGTAATAGGTGGTATGTTAGGCTTGAGTAAAAGGGTTAGTCTTAGTATGAGCTCAGTTCGAACTAATAACTAAAAGGTATAATATTTTGATTGAGGAGGTAGTGACAGCTATGATTAGGGATGAAAGTGTGTATAAGGGTGATGCATATATACTACTACTGCGGGTAGATCCTTACCATAGGGATATAGATCCTGACACACCTTGTGAATGGCATAGATTAAGGGATGGTCTATTAGATCAGCTGGATGAACAGAGGGACTTATATGAAGCTAGATTAAGATAGGCACAAACTAGTGAGGGCCCTAGTACATCTACTGCAATAGTTAGATATATTTTAGTAGTTAGATTCAGTAAGGAGAAGGTCACATTATTTCATTAGGAGATGTATTATTTGTGAGATAGAGCAATAAGCCTAGTCAGTAGGTGCCAGAGCTTGTCACAAGCACTAGCTTATATAATTGAGAGAGATGATGTATAGATAGATAGATAGATAGAGGTAGATGAGAGATAAGCAGCTACATTTATGAAAAATGTTTAGGTTGTCACGCCAACTACAAGTACAGAGCACATGCAAGTTAGGTTTGAGGGTGGAGTAGCCCCTATGGAGATATTGACTGAGGTTACATATTGATTTGAGGTGGCTATATAAATGGATCTAACTAAGGCTCCTATTGCTTTGCCTGTAGGTCTTATTGAGATCAGGTTCATTCTGAGAGATCAACATTCTAGTGACAATACGATCACTAATTATAATAAGACTATATTATAAGCTGAGAGTCTCAGATATGACTCTTTAGTAGTCTATGGCTCACTACGAGACAGACGTGGGGGCTCTCTTATCTGTGATTATGGCTAGGGATATCAATATTTTAAGATGAGCTCAGGATGGTGGAACTTGGAGCACAGGTGAGGAGTATCTTATGTGCAGAGTCTGGTAGAGAGTAAAGTAGTAGGACACGATGCTCTGAGTTAGTGAGACAACTAGCTAGGGGTGAGCACAACACTATAGCTAGGACTATTGCCTCATTTATGCTACCACCACGTGCGCAATGTAGCCTAGAAAGAGAGGTACAATCAGAGCTGGATATTCCAACAACTATAGGGAGAGTCAAAGCAACCACCGAGAGAGGGACATGGATAGTATGGGCAATTGATACACTTGTATGATGTGTTCTATACATGATTTTCTAATTAGCATGATTTTGGATTAAGGCTAGCCCGATGTGCGTGAGCAACCATTTTGAGAAACACTGAGATGTATACATCGGTGAAGTGTTATTACGATATTCATGAGATTTTTTACGGATATATAATGTATCCATGATGTGATGTACATGATAGATTTTGTTTCTTTTATGTGATACGTATGTACATGTGATGACACTTTATTGTTATATGCTCTAGCTATGCACTTATGGTACTGCAACATGTGATCTAAGTATCCGAGATGCTTCTTATAAAAGGTGTGACGCTTTGTCGTGCATATGTTGAGAATTTCATCTATGAGTATGAGATCATATAATATAATATAAAGTGAGGGCTTCAGTGCAAGAAAGCTTATAAGCCATAGATTAAGCAAAATGAGATAGCTCCTATAGGCATTCTAATAGATATGTAGTAAGCCTAAAGTGTAGGGTACAATTGGGTGTGCTAATCGCAACCTGAAACATTAACTATGCACCGATAATAAGCAAAGTTTTATTTGTAGCTTTCACTTGGCCATTCCTGAAGGGTAGTAAGGTATTCAAAACTTTTTATTAATATTCTATTTCTCTAGTCTCTCATTATTTTTGCAAAGCCAAAAGCAATTTTATTGCCAATTACTATAATATAAGGTAATAAAAAATGGTATATGATGTAGTTCATAATCAACTTGGTAATGGTATGGCCAGTGATATAGTGAAAGGAATGGCTTTAACCCACTTAGTCAAGTAGACTATGTCTCTAATTATGAACTTATGGCCATTAGAAGAGGTAGGATCTATAGCTCCAATGAGGTATAATCCCCATATTAAAAGAGCTAAGGACCTTTTATAAGGATTAGATCTCGGGCACATGATAGAGGTGGGCATGATGCTTGCAAGCTAAGCATTTCTTAACATAGTTATTAATATATTTATGTATAGAGGGAGTATCTCATGCATAGGACTTTAGTCAAGGTGGCATGTGACTTGAGCCCATAGTATCCACGTAGGGCTTTATGAAGGACAACATCTATATTAGGGTAATCTAGATAAAGTAAAAGAAATAGAGGAAGGTAGGTCTTGTCCGCATCGGGCAAGGGGTGAAGGGAAAAAAAGTAAAAGAAATAGAGGAAGGTAGGTCTATTTATTTAAGAGCTCGAGGAGTTTGGATCCTTGCATAAGTAATATCATCGTACGATAGCTCTTACATAGTGGGCACCAATAGTACGAGTAGAAGTACGAGGTCTGGGAACTCCGTATTTACCTGCAATAATTGGAGTACACTCTCTATCTGGGTTCAGGAGCTTCTATGGATCCCGGCCTTAGGAGAGCCCATGCCTATATTAAGTAATAAGTACGGGTTACGTCCCAATGATCCAGGCTGAAAAAAGTATAGATAGTACAGGGGGCTATGCAGCTTGCTAGTTACTCTTTTCTCATAAAGGGTTGATCCCGGCGAAAGGTGATACAAAGACTTATTTGTCAAAAGCAACTCTCTACAACCAGTAACTTAGGGCATATTATCTAAAACAAAATGCATGTGAGGGTCCTGGATATAGCGGAGCATCCAAACGAGGTTCTAGATCCTATTACTTTTAGAAGTGCATCCTGGGCTTCTGAATAACTGCGCCAAGGTCAGAGTTTAACTCCAGCTTGGCTAAGCCGCACCAAGCATAGGAGAAGGGGTGTGTAGCCGGCGAAGATTAGTAAAGAAAGACTAATACAAAGATCTGAAAGGCCCTATTATATATGTAATTATAACGTGCGAGAAGATCCAGTGGGCTAGGTATATTGCCTTAGCTGCCTAAAGGTGTAAAAAAGCCTTATTATATGTGCATGCTACGCTGCGGGATAAAAGCCCCTCTCCTTTTAGTCGAGCGACTCCGTCCCTTAGTCAAAGTTAGTATGAACCGCACTATTCCAAGTCCAAATGCAAGAAGGGTTTAACAGGAGGCAAACGAGCGAGCTTGGCGGCAATTTATTCGCAGGTAAGGACCCGGAGGTCCGACGGAAGGAGGTCTCGACTAAAAGGAGAGGAGGGATTGGCCAAAGAATGGGCAACCCTGTCCAATCAGATGAGATGCCATTACAGCCTAAAGTCTTGATTTAACCTTTTTAACGGTGGGCACTTTACTTTGTCAGACCTATCAATCCACCATCCAGACAGGAGGTGTATATTCTGGTATGCATCGACTATGTAACCAAGTGGGTTGAAGCTAAGGCCCTTCCAAAGGCAACAGAACAAGCGGTAGCAGATTTATTATTTGATGATATATTTGTCTGGTTCAGTGTACCCAGGGAGATCGTTACAGATCAGGGAACGCAATTCACATCAAAGCTTATTCAATTAATCACGAAGCAGTACAAAATAAAGCATAAACTTCCACGCCATATCATCCACAAGCTAATGGCCAAGTTGAAGTCACTAATAAAGTCCTGGAAACTATTCTAACCAAAACAGTGCAACTTCATCGGAAAGACTGGGTTTATAGGCTTCCTGAAGCATTATGGGCATATCGAACGACATGGTGCAACACCACAGGCTTTACTCTGTATGAGCTTGTATACGGCATGTAGTCCTCCCGATCGAATTTGAAGTTAAAACACTGCGCATTACAAGTGAATATTTATTTAACGGAAGCTCAACAACACCGACTGGCTCAACTCAACGAGCTTGATTAATTTAGAAAAGCTGCCATTCAACCAACTACCTTGGTACAGCAGTAGCGAGTGAAATGGCATTACAAGTTCATCAAGACGAAGAAGTTCCACGAAGGAGACTGGGCTATTTTCTTTTACTCTTGGTATAAAGCTTTGAAAGGGAAGCTTCGCATTCGATGGATGGGACCTTATGAGATAGATACTGTATACAACAATGGGGCAATAAAGATACGAACCATTGATGACGATAAGACTACACTGACGGTCAACGGCCATCGACTCCGGTTGTACAAGAAGCCCCTATCAAAGGAAGAATTCATCAAAGAGATAGTTCATCATTCCCAACTTGATCTTTTCACTTGAGGAACAAGGCCCATGGGATAGATATACGGGGTTGATTGATCTAAACAACCTACCTGAATAAATCAAGGAGATCAAGTTCCAATACATCCCGACATTAGGGCCGGAGGTCAGGTGAGGAGGATATAACAGGGCGGTCACTTCCCGCATGATCGGGTACGTCGAAAGAATGAGTACGTGGAAAGATTGAGCAACACTTGCATGAAAGCACCCGGTTGAAGATTGGAGCGTTCAACCTTCCCCATGAGTTGGAGGTCAAGTTTGTAATTGAGCTTGCCGGGATCAGTCCGAATAGAGAGCGTGGAAGAAGAGACATAAATACTTTTACTTGGACAGCAAATAGTTGAGAAGTGGGCGTTCGCTTGCCCCATGAGTGTCCTACGGAGGTGAGCAATTTGATTGAGCATGACCTTCACATTCCGCTGGAGTACGTGGAAGAGTAGTCAGGAATCGACCACATTAGGAGGACCGGGAGAGTATCGGTTCGTCAGAGTTATCGTATCATCGTCAGAGGGAGGTCTCGTTTCGTTAGAGTATTGGACCTACCCTCTTGGTGGAACTGCTCGGGTTAGGAAGAGGATTTTACCTACCTATTTACTTACGAGGTAAAAATAGTATAAATCAGTAAGGAGTAGGAGGTAGTAAGTTGAAAGTATAAGGACGGGCTAAAGTAAGTCTGAGTCTGTCGAAGGTAGGAGTAAGATGTGTAAAGTAGTATAATACGTGTAGGGTAAATATGAAGTGCTTGGCCTTGCCTGAGCTTAATGGCTAATCCTTGGCTTGCAGGAGAACTAATGTCTCTTATCAGAGTAGGAGGAGGGTATGTTGGGTCTCCGCAGTCTAATCCTAAAGTAACCTGGCTTATCTGAGCTCATAGTAAGCATTTTCATGGGGAAAAAGCCCGGTCCACGCAGGGTAATCATGGCTCCGCAGGATCACTCCTAAAGTAAAATGCCGTAGAGCTCTTAGTAAAAAGGGATAGGGTGGTGTTGATACCTTGAGAAATACCGACAACATGAGGCACAGGTTGGCCCCACAAAGGTCCCATCTGAGACGAGGATTCATTCAACTTGGTTACTTGGCTTGGATACCCTAGCTTGGATACCCTAAAAAAAGCCTGGGAGTCTCTCAAGGGAGATGTCAAGGGATGGGTTTCTGCAGCCGACATGATGAGTGTACGACTTGCAGCTATAAATAAGGTGAGATTCAATAATAGATAGAGGATTCCCTCTCCCTTTGGTCGAGCAACTCCGTCCCTGCTGAACCAGTTGTTGTTGAACCAGCAGCACCCGTTGAAATAGCCTCCCCATAAGCACCAGTCTAACCAGCTTAATTCCCAGCATACAATTAACAAGCAGCGTTCCCAGCGGCATCTCCATAAGCAGTTGAAGGAGCAGAATTAGGATAAGCACCAGTACCGGCATCATCATTCCCATCAGGTCTCCATACGTACATATACGGATCCCCCATAGAGCCCCTGGTTCGTAGACACAATTGGTTTCCCATTTAGTAGTATCCCCCGGTAGTGAGAAAAACAACTACTCGCATCAAGTCCCGCATTATAGCATTATTGCATTCCCAATTCAAATAATTCTACCACTTGAAAAAGAAGACCGGACCGGGAGAGCAATAATTGATAGCTGTACCGACAAATCAAAAAATAGGAACCTGGTTGAAGAAGTCTCCCGCTTTGAAAAGAAGGAAGGACCAGGAGGGGGATATAAGCCTTTAGAACCTTAGCTGAGTAGAACAGTAGTTAAATAAAGAGGAGCGCTCCACCCTAATTAGCCTACGACATATTAAAACAAGGTTGTTGGATCAATGTTGTATGCCTCGTTTTCAATAACCTCATATATGGGAGCTAGGATAGGTAGGCTAGGGTATGGACGTTGGGTTTGCTAGGATAAGATAGATTAGTGTAAGCTACGATAGGATAGGATAGGATAGTTTCAAGTATTATAATATAGGGTTATCAAGTGTACTTTAGGCTATCGTAGTTTAGGTAAGTTACCTTAACTTAATTAGGTTAGCCTATAAGAGAAAGGGTGAGTTATTAAGCATTAAAAGAGAAGGCACGAAGATAAGAGTAGCAGGTAAGGGTTAATCAGACAAGATTATATGCTGAATGAAAAAATGAGAAGAAAAAGAGGCAGTAGCAATAAAAGCAAAGGAAGCTGAGACGCATATTGATATAAAGACACAGAGCTATCAGTTCCAGGTATAGTAGCAGTAGAGGAGGTAGCAGCACAAGTAGCAAGGGCAGGTGCACCGGTATAAGCCAAACAAGCAGTTCGCTACCCAGCAGCATACCTATAAGCATACCAAGCATACCTAGGTACATACCTTCCATTTCTAGATCCAGATCGAGAGCCAGATCCAAAGCTAAAGGTGGTCAATGGAAGAAGAAAATATTGGTTGTTAGCTACGCAGGACACCCGAAAGAGTAATAAGAAATCTCTGGCATAGGTTGCGGCATAAGCCGTACCAGTAGCATCTTAGCCGGCATCTCTTCCAGACTCATATCCATAAGCATCAAAGCTAGCATCTGAGCCATTACCAGTAGCAAAGGTGGAACTATAGCCAATAGTTACGTTGGGTCCGGGCTCCGTGAGAATAATTTGCTTTAAAGAACCAGACAATAAGAACCAGTTTTTAGGTGTAGCCCTACAGAATGAAGATTATACTTACTAAGCTAAAACCTTGTGATATGGCTGCTCCAACAAAGAAGGCCCTGCATAAGGCATTAAAAGAAGGAACGGAGATGTTTGACGGAATGGAGGAATGGTACGAACGGGGGCACTATTTATTCCCTTTTCACCTGCTTCAAAATAGGGTCAGCCTGGATATTAGGGCTAATAACGTGACCACCCTATGAAGTGGAGAGAGCAATATTCAAGTGAGCCAGATTATGGACCCGGATCTGTGATGGGCAAAGATGAGGCGGTAGGATGGATCTGAACCGGAAAGTTGGATAAGGGATGGTAGATGGGCTTGCGTGGATGAATGGAGTGTGCTGACTGGAATCATTCACTTATTGTTTGTAACTGGCCAAGGTGCATATATAAGGTTTGCTTTTAGAATGTGAAAACACTAACGAGACATATCTCTTTCCTTATTGGTTGACCTAAGAAAACGTGTTATTCTGGTAAGTGCTTAAAAGTCTTGGAGGTTTATTAGGCGGGGCGGAGAATAGCATAAGAACGGTAAGGACCAACTACACCGTCTATCTATTTTGTAGTAAGATCTGTAGGCGTAAGATCAGGACCCCATGGTGCACCTACTTTTCTCTTTGTCTCTTTTTAAGTAAGTGCAGGGTCATGTTCCGCCTGCCTGCAGATCAAGGGGGGGAGGAACAGAAAGGGTGCGGAACTAATTCCCAACCTCGGAGGAGCAACACTAATGGGAATAAAGGTCTGGTCCGTTGGGTGAGTCTGGCCTGACTGACATGGGGAATAATCACAGAGATTGTAGGCGGTTTGCTTAATAATATTTACCATATTTGTTACCATATTTGTTCAGGGTATTTTTGCTGCATCTTCTGCAATGTGATAGCGATTATCCAGAATGATTACAACTCTCCAGAATGTAAATTCCCTACCTGCAATAGGCTATTAACTCTTAGCTTGTTGCAATATCTCCTTGTTGCACATATTAGGTCGGTGAGTGCTGCCTGCACATTGTAGGTCGGTGGACACTGTCTGTACATCTTAGACCGATGAGCGCTATAACTGCTATAACGTGGATGGATGGGGTTAATGGAGCCGTCTTTTCCTTTTCCTTTAGTTGCTGGATTGGGGTCTTTCTTCCTCACAGGCTGTTGGATTCATATGATTGGCTTTAAGAGAACCATCCTCCTTCTTGCATCAGCATCATCGAGTTAGCGTAAAGGTAAGGGCCATTGCTCCTTGACTGACTTGCTCTATTTTTATCTCTTTTACAGAACCGATCAACGGTAGCGTAAGGGGTCTGTAAATCTACAGGGATAGATTTAGAGGTGGAAGGTAGCCATTCATTTCTAACGAGATAATGCAGCACGCCTTTATAAATATATGAAAGTTGAATCATATCCGGTTAAATAATAAGAGAGCATAATTACGTACATAAATTGTGATGCTAATCTACTAAAGAACAGGAAAGAAAGAGGTACGAGGGAATGCACCGGAGGGTCGTAGATATACGCAATATCGTAGCTAGGCGAGGAGCTAACCAGACCTAAAAGCTCAAGCACAAATAAGGGGGAAAAGAGGAGACCCTCTCCTTTTAGTCGAGCGACTCCGTCCCTGCTGCTGTTTCACTAGAGTGAGTCCAGGTGCCTCACACTGGAAGACGTACCTACAACGGCTCCTTACTATTCCCAGGGTTAAAGTGCAAGAAAGCAAGCAAATCCAACCAAATTATCATCTCCTGATGTCTACCCCCATTTGTTGGGAGCTTGGGGTGGGATTTTATATCTTACTTACTCACCTCACTCACGAACTTCCTGGGCATGTGGTAACCTGAAGAGCTATAGTCCCTTCTCCCTTAGACCTAAAGTGGAATTTCTGCTATATGAACCATGCCTTTTGATGACGTTTACCTCGTGGCAGGATTCCCATCTAGCTAGTAGGAGTCAGCTTTGGCTTCAGCTCCCCATGTTCAGGAACTCCCATGGTATATCGTTGTGTAAGGAAACCTTTTTGTTGTAAGGAGCCATAGTTGCTATATATGAGCATGGCATCTAGTCGTTTCACTTGTCCATTTTGGATGGATGTTCCAGACTTCCAGAAACCTTCTCATTGGCCAGTCCTATTGAGTCACAATCTCATTTTGACAGGTGAGATGAATCCCACCAATAATACTCATCTGGTTACATCAAGTGTATTTTTTCTGAACTGAACCACCATGCCTTGCCCTCTTAAGGAGGACAGGCGGCTTCGCTCCTGTTTATGACGTTTATCTCGTGGAAGGCCGCCTAAGGGAGTATGCAAGCAGCACTAGATAGAGCCATTCATGTATGAGGATGCACGCATATCTAAGTTTCCAATCATGAATGAAATATATCAAAATAGGGAGTTAGTTATATGCAGGTCTTAAACTATGATTCATATTAGATGCATCAATATCTATGTTATACTAGTCATGTAATGTAATTAGTGAGATCATAAAGTAATCTAGTGAATATTATATCACATATATCAATAAGTGGAATCCATTCACAATACACAACTATAAAGAAATATAAAAATATAAGGTGGCATAAAAAATAGGAAAGAAACTTGCTTTTATTACTGGCAGTGATATTTGACCAGCTCATATGTGATTCCATTAGCACCAAATCCATAGTAGGAATTCACCAGTTCATCTTTATTCTTCCTACAAACCACCATTGCCTTTCCTGTCGTCATAAATGAACACGACACTCATCTGCGCCCACTCAGACGGCCCCACTTCGTCCCTCTTTCTATCTCTAGTTACCGAAATCATAACGAATCAATATAGATGAGTTAGCGTGTCAAAGCAAAATAAATCTATATAAAGAATCCAAGTATCTAAGTAAGCTATTGTCGAACCCATTTGACTAACTCGGTCCCGTACCTTCCTGTCCCTTCCTGTCCCTTCCCGTACCTTCCCGTGTGGATGAGGCATGTTGTGACGGTGATTCGGGTCTGCGTTGAAGGTTATTTGGTGGGTATGACTTGAAAGGGGCCTTATCCTCCTGTGTAATCTGTCGGTTCTGCAGGTAAGGCCTTCTCGTTAAGGACGCAGTGAATCTGCTGATCGAACTTGCTGCTCGCCGAAGGTAGGTATCTTGCTTTCTCGATCTTGCCATCCCTTCCGATGAAAGAGAACTTGACACGGGTTTGCTTGCTTTGCCATTGCCCCCAGCATACGCGAGATAAAAGGACCCATCAATGGAGAGAGAAGGTACACATCATTGGCTTGATACCCAACCAAGAGATTGAGGTCACCATCACAACATGTTCCACTCAACATGGTACGGTACGGTGAGTGAGTCACACCTGCTAGCGGTACCATCATGGCATAGAGAGGATAAGTCCCCACCCATGGCCGAGAAGAGAAGAGATGTCCGCCAGACGAGAGAAGGACCACTGTAAATGCGCCTCCCTGTGAGTATCTGTAGGAACAATTGTTCCGTCTCGGTAAGTCAAAAGGGAATATTGAAAAACCATGTTGCGTATCGTTAAGTGAAAGGGGAATATTGAAAGGGGAATAATACTCCTGGATTTCCTAGGGCTATTACACATACCTCCTGGCAATCAGAGTGTATACGCGAAATGTGTAGCTAAACGTTGTAGCTCACTGAATACTCATCCTCCCTCATCCTAATATCACCTCATTGTGTAACCTCATCCATCGGACCTCCTCTTGTAACGTCATCCCATTGTGTAGCTCTACGTGTAGCTAGGAGTATCAAAATTGAGTAGCCCCTGCGAACTCAGCTCACCCTGCCCCATTATTCTTCCCCTTCGATCAGTCCCCCTCCCTGTGATTAGTCCCTTGTAGCCCTTGTGGATTAGGCCCCTTACCGGTGGGATTAGTCCCTTGTAGCCCTTGTGGATTAGGCCCCTTACCGGTGGGATTAGTCCCTGTGACCTGTAGCCTCATTGAATATCTCCATTGATTAGGTCCCTCCGTAAACTGAATGGTCCGGTGATTAATGAGGGTATCCCGTGTATCGGCAACCGGGAATCAATCTATCGGCAACAATCAATCGGCACCTCCTGTGAATGATCGACTGAAACCACTTCTTGGGCAACCTACCTTATAGGATTTGAGTCTTTATCCTTACTTACTTACTTGCCTGATAGACCTTGCTTAAAATAGGAGGGGAGGCGTAACTTGTGGGCCGCACAATATCTTACCGCACTATCTTTTATTGCATCATATGTTCCCGTACTGTATCTTACCCGCACCATATCTTACCCGTGCTAGATCCTGTAAAATAACTAAGCTCTTTTAGGGACGGAGTCGCTCGACTAAAAGGAGAAGGTTTTCACCCGTTGAAATCTTTATTTATCTATTCCCACCCAACCGGAGTCGCTCGACTAAAAGGAGAGGGTTTAATCAGCACTAGTTTACCCTATTCCAGTCCCAGATCCCGCGCCTGCAGAAGCGAAGGTAGCAGTATCCGTATAGGCAGGGGTGAATGCAGAAGCTACCGTTTTACCATATCACCCAACATCCTTGCCCGTGCCATAACCTGTGAATGACGTAGCATATTCACCAACAGCAGCTAAGGCAGAAATGATAGGGAGAGGAAAGGAGCTTTGCGAAGTGTGGAACTATAAAATCAGTTGAGATCCGCTCACTGTTGCTTATCAAATTATAGCTGTGGCTTTGGCTTTACGGATCCACTTGGTGACTAAATATGTGGTTCGTCAGGAATATACAGGGACGGAGTCGCTCGACTAAAAGGAGAGGGTTTTTAAAGGGGAGATTCATTCTTAATACTATGGTTTCTGCTTGGGAGGCCATGGAGTGGGCTTGGTCTTATATACATTACGGGGTTATTGTTCACTATTTTGGGATCCCCCTTGGAGTTGGTATTTCACCAGTAACCATGTGGGATTGGTGTTGACCGAGGCTGTATATAAAACTTAATGTTTGGTACCAGAAGTACCTCCCCTTTGCGGGCAAGCTGACTGTTGTTGGCCGTATTCTTCAGGCTTCCATATTTCTATTGTAAAGTTGAATTAGGAATAAGAAGAAGATGAATCCTGTGACTATTGGTATGTCCAGTCAAAAGTCAGAGCGGGTAGTGTTATATCTTAATGCATAGGAATGGATGATACGGCATTGTACTTTGATAGATCTGAGACAAGGCTGGCAAGCGCAGCAGGGCTTTGTTACTGCTTGAGGGGGAGAGTTATATAGTAATTAGTGCGAACTTGCTAGGCTAGCTCTTCCATTTGTAGATAGCATTAAAAGCATTGGGTGCATATGAACCAATAAAACTCTCCATGTCCAAATAGATTTGTATATCTTCCACATTAGCTCTGAGTAATCACCATTGGAGTACATCCGAGCAAGGGATAATTTAAGCTCAGGATTCTGCGAATGAATATGATATCTTCAAATCATATGGTTTATCCGCATCTCGTCAAGCGTATAATCTCCCAAAGGGTTATCTGGGACTCGTGTATATGGAGGGGCATTTCAGCAGTACATTTCAAATAGTTGTCCATAAGCCTTGTAATTGTTTAGGCTGGTATTAGGGGATGCTTTTGTTAAGGTGATAGTAGATGCTTGCTCAGGTTGTGTTTCAACCATACTAACCTTTTTTACTTCTTCCCTTTTTTTGGAACCGTTGGAAATCGTTCGCAATTAATAATAATTCACACAAACATTTCATAAACTATGTTATTATTGGGAATCACAATCTTTCAACAAAGCTAGCTGGGCAACCCGGAGAACAAAAGAGAATTTTCCCTCAGCAGCTGGCTGGACCATCCTACTTTGTTACTTCCATCCAACTGTAGAGTTTCTCCGGTTCCAGGCGCAGCTCCAAAAGCAGATGGATGATAGCCAGGGGTTAAACTTGAGCTTGTTCAAAGTAGGGGCAGGGCCTGCTAGTGAAGCGGCGGTTAAGGCTTTGGCTTTACCCAAATATGGCTCTCTATACATCTATCTGGGTAGGGGATTCAAATTTGGTAAATGCACAAGCTACCATCGACGGAAGGGATGCCCTTCTTTAATTAAAACACTACAATAAGTGCAAGGGAACCAGAGCTGCCCTGGGCCTTATTTGAATACAGGGCAATCGTGCTTTAATATGGCTTCAGTCTGAAATGGATAAATTTGAGGATAAGGCCACATGCAAGATGTTGGTTTCAGAATGAAAATGATATAAGAGGTAGCTTAGTATAGGGAGAAATAGGGAAATACTTAACCATCTTTGGTGTAGAGATACTTGTCCAGAGAACATTTTTATTTTGTTTTTCCAGAGATAAAAAAGTAAATATAATAAATTTATGATGAACTGTATTCTTTCGTCTTCTCCATTCTCGTTTCCATTTGAGCCAGCAATCGTCATCGATCCCATCCAGGTGTACCAGCCAGCAGCCAACCCAGTCATTTCAGAGCCCCCTTGCTCGGTCCTAGCCCTTTGTCCAGGACTTGTAGCTATTCTAACAAGGCTCCTGCTGATTTAAAGGCTACTCAGATTAGCCTAGATATGGACAAGATCATTATAAGTAGAAACTGGAGCTGCACACTCAGGTAACTTCAGTGTTACACAGAGAGGTTAGCAAGACCCACGCCAGTGCGAAGAAGATGAAAGAAGGAAGCACTAGGCAAAATGGAGAAGCAACTCCGACAGAAGAAAGTGATTACGAGATCACGGGCCACCAGGGTCCAATAATTGGAAAATCTCATTGTCAGGCTGGCTGGGTACTCACCCAGGAAATTTGAATGAAGTGCATAAAGCTTTCAATGAGAAAGATGCTGAGATCACTCAATTAAAGGCAAAGCTGAAGATGCCAGCCAGGTTTCAATCCAGTTTCCACACTAGAACTCGTTCTGCTTGAGGACGATAAAGATGCCCTGGTAAAGCAAATGCATGATATGAAAGAGTAATATGAAGATAAGATCTTTTTACTAGAGAGAAAGGTTGCTGACCTCAAAGAAGTGATGCAACAAAGCAAAGATGATTCTACAGTGGACACTCCTGATAAACTGGCAGGAAAAGTATAAACAATACCTTTTTCTGATGACGAGTATAGAAAGATGTATAGGATTATCTTGCAGAAGCAAGCTTACATGGAAGCTCTTCAGAATACTATCAACAAGCACCTGGAGGAGCTAGAAGTGGAGAAGAAGGGAATTGAAAAAGGAAGCCTTATTGATATGGATAAGTTCAAACAATTAATGCTTTATTTTTAAAATGATGAGTCATGGATGTCCACATTGGAAAAAAATTTGGGAGGAAAAGACATACTGAGAGTCCTCCAGACTGAATTTGAAATGTTACTGAGACTGAAGGACCTTTTCAGTGAGCTACCTGCAGTTACATATGAGCCTGTCACTGATCTGGACATGGCCATTAGAGCAGCCAAAGCATACACCTACCCGCTGGGTACTGAATGGGGACAGCTCATGCCAATGATCAATCGCTTTGATCCTTTTATAATTGTCTAAATCCAGCTGGAAAGAGCGAAGGTGCGCAACGCAATTTGTTATGGAAGAACGGAGAGAACGCGCAGACGAAAACTAGACTCTAATTGGAGGACAACTGGATACGAAACCCAGCTGCTTGCTATAATACTATCCTAACAGATGGTGGACAGGTAGTTAGCACATAAGTAAGGGAGTAAGAAGGTTGTTTAATGCGATCCATGCCATCCCATGCCGGGTCTATAGCTGTACCTGACCTCCTAAGATTAATGAATCCCATAAGATAATACTCCTGAGCAGCCAAGATTCAATAATCGTATCGGCTCGGCTGGAAGAGTAGGCCCGGTACCCATGGGGTAATAGACGTTATACTCATAATAATTCAGAAGGTTCGGTATAAGAGTAAAGTCTAAATAGAAGAGCTCATGCTGTACCCCCGACTCCTGGTTGAAGGAATAGGTTCTAAGTAAGGCAGGCAGTATCTAGAGATTGGTAAATAGAAGAACAGGTGGGTGGTTCAGGCACTAAAATGAACACATATCCTAGAATGCTGCTGGCTGTATCAATTCATCAATCGTATCTGGGAAGCTCGTCCCCCCAACAAGATCAATAGTGCTGCTACCCCATTCACTCATCCTACTTTTAGTCATGCCCAAACTTACGGACAGCATTGGATGGAAGGGCTTCTTCACATAGAGCATTGTTGGACCGGCGTTCAACAACACTTTCTGAAATCTTCTTACTTGGTACAGCACTTAGATCAGTCGTATTACCTTTCTCAACCTACTGCATTACCTTACCTGCTTCACTCATTCCCTTCCTTACCTGCTGATGAGCTGCTAACTATGGAACCTACTCGCTGAACGATAAGCTTTTACCCCTTCCCTTTCTAAAAAACTGTCACTTTGATTCGGTGGGATCAACAAATGAACACAAATCAGGCGGGAGGGCGGGAAAAGCCAACCAAAGAGGGTAATGGGCCTGGTCACGGTTATCGGGATTGAATTCCATCTGCCATGACTGAACATAAGCAAGACTACTAGCAATACTCCAAAAGTACCAAACTGTAACACATGGTGAGCTGTAGCATCATAATGAAAGAAAAGGAAAACATACCTCGATCCCAACCCCCAATAGGAATGAAAAGAAATCACTCTTTTCCTCCTCCCAGTTTAGCGAGCACCACCGGTTGAAAGCTGCTTCATCAGGCATCTTACGAAGGAAAAAGAGAGTAACCCCCTAGTCTCCAGATGCATTTTTGTTTTTCTATCAAACCCGTTGGTTGAGGGGTTCGAAGGCGCCCATATCCAACCGGGTCTAAAATCACATATGGCTTTGGGTAACTTGAGGAACGAAGTGGCGCCCTTCCCTGAAGCAAGATCTCAAAGCTATGCGGATTGGTCTGTTCCGTTGATTCGATAAACGTATCCAAATGCGATTTGAGAGCTATCAAACCCATCCCATCGTTTACAGGGTTCGAGGCGCCATGTTCCATCGTGTTCTTGAACTGTTAATTCTCTTTAGGCAAGTAGCTTAATTCTAGCCTTTAAGGTTCTTCCTTCTCCATCCATCCAAACTCTGCTCTCTGATGTCCTATCCAAAGATCCCTTCCAGCCAAGCGCTAGATCATCCATCCAGCAGTTAAACAATATATGAGAAAAGGAACCAGAAAAGCTTGAGTTTGAATGGAACGACGAGAAGCAGGATTCAGACGATTTGACTGAGTCCGTCGAATAGGTGGAACCGCAGATTCCAGTCGTCTGGAGGTCTAATCGAGCACCGCGACAACCTGACAGGTATAGTCCACCCAACTTTCGCTCAGCTTTTTCATTATCTGCCATAGAGGATGATCCCAAAATGGTAAAGGAAGCAATCGACTCGACATAGGGTAAATTATAGTAAAAGGCCATGGAAGAAGAAATGTCATCCTTGAATAAGAATGACACATGGGATCTGGTAACTCTGCCTAATGGAAGGAAACCCATCGGCAGCAAGTGAGTGTTCAATAAAAATACAAATGCAGCAGGTCAAATCGAGAGGTACAAAGCTTTACTGGTAGCAAAGGGATATTCTCAAGTCTAGGGAGTCAACTTTGGCAAGATCTTCTCTCCTGTTGCTAAGCTAACTTCCATCAGGGTACTAATGTCTTTAGCTGCAACATTCGATTTGAGATAACACAAATGGATGTAAAGACAACATCTCTTCATAGTGATCTTTAATAAGAAAGAGATTCGATTTGAGATAACACAAATGGATGTAAAGACAACATCTCTTCATAGTGATCTTTAATAAGAAAGAGATATGAAGCAGCCTGAAGGTTTCACTGTGAGGGGAGAGGAGGAGTTGGTCTGCAACCTCAAGAAGTCTCTCTATGATTTGAAGCAGTCACCCAGGATGCGGTACCATAAGTTTGATACTTATATTCAGCAGCTGGGGTTTACAAGAGGTCAGGCTGATCACTGTGTCTATAGTAATAAGGTCGGTGAACACTTCATATATGTAGTATTGTATGTCGACGACATGTTGTTGGTCGGTGACAACATGGATTTGAGAAAGGGGGTGAAGGTGCAGCTATCCCCCAAGTTCGACATGAAAGATCTCGGTGCAGCTCATTTCATTCTTGGGATGGAGATCAAAAGAGATCGAGCATGTAGGAGGCTCTGGTTAAAACATAGTCAATATGTTTAGTCGGTCTTGAAAATGCAGGATAGTTGACCGGTCAAGGTGCCTATTCCTATGGGAGTGAAGGGAGTGAAGTTCTCTGCTGAATAGTATCAAAAGATATAATAATATATAGAGTACATAACACATGTGCCTTAAGCTAGTGCTGTATGAAGTCTTATGTATTAAATGGTCTGCACTCGACCTAATATTTCCCATGCAATGGGAGTATTGAGTAGATACATGTAGACACCTGGAAAGGAGCACTGGACTACTGTCAAGAGAGTATTCAAGTACTTGCGTGGTACAACTACCAATGAAAACTTGAAACCAAAAAGAAAACAAGTGTACATGGTTTTGTCGACTCCGACTAGGCTAGAGAGTATGGGAGCGGAACCTGAGGGCCTCCTGCATATATAGGGCGAAGCATCTTTGGTCGGGGTACCCGAAGAAACTGGAGAGGGTCCGTGACTTCCTGAATAGACAATGGAACCGACCTCGGATCTCATAGAAGGTTGGGCATCAAAACAGAGGAAGCCGGTCCATCGAAATCCCCACAGACTCCAAAAGGTCTTAAACCCCCGCAACCCAAAGCAGAGCACGGCTAGGAGGACTAGCTAGAGCAATGGACGCCGATGAGCAATAGGCCAAGTATGGATATCTGTCTTGTCCCTTCGCTGAGTCCGCAAACCTCCAGAGGCGATGCAGAAGTGAGACAAGGCTGAATTCAGTCTCAAGTCGAAGGGGCCGGGCACCAAACTCTAAAGGAATGAATGATGGGCTGAGGGACTGTCTGTTTGCATTTAATGATTCGTTGAAGGAAAAGGGTCCGCACTCTCTCGGCTAAGGCCCAATCAGACTCTAGAAAACAAGACCCCCAAACCTGTGAACCATAAAGTACTGTGGGCCGGATAAAGGTGTCAATGAGAGACATCATGGACTGTATGTACTGAAAATTATGCAGGAAGCATTGTCTCTCGAGAAGGGAGGTGGGATCCATTAATTCATACTGAATTCCAATATAGAAGTTTCCTAATTTAAGTCCCCTCAAAAATAATTCTATGACACGGAAGATTCACTCACTGCCAATGAAGCCTCTGATTTGTACTAAATTTAATGGGAGTGTGTTACCACACAAACCTTTGCAGAGTTCCCCTACGCAAGCGCCTATATAGGGGCGGAGCCACTCGACCAACGGTAGGAGGGCCGCCATCGAAATTTACTACTTAAAGTGGGCGTCGGGAAATGCGTGAACCTGGCTTTTTTTCTTCTTAAGAGAGTTCATTTTCACCTGGCCTCTCAAAGTGGAAAAATTAGTAATGAGACTGGGCGTCTAAAGATGATAGAAAGGTTCTCCCTGACCATCTTGTTAGTCAATTTCGATGGCGGCCTTATCAGTCGAGCGTGCTTCCGCACCCTCATGAAAGTGAAGGAGGGATATATAGTAATAAGAGGGGGGCTAGTTTTTTGCAGCGATTTAAGTACTTTTATATCTTTTATTTCGGCAAAGTGTATTGGACGTAATAACGCATTTCTCCACCCATACTCCTGAAAGACAGTGAATAAGGTTATCCTGAGATAGATCCCGACATGAATACGGATTCTATGCTATATTGACTGAGAGTGAAGACATATAGATATATAGCCAGTCTACATGACGCTTGGCTTGGGAGTAAGCCACTATAAGGAGGAGGCTGGCTGGGGCAAATGCGGAACTGGTGCTGAACTAACTGGGTGCCTGGAGCGGGTGTGAGAGTGCTTGCTAATCCTGCGAAGCGAGTAGGGGGCACTAACCTTGCTTGATGGAGGGTTGACAATAGATGGGATGGGAGGGGAGGGGAGGGGGGGTTGACGGGCTTGGCATGAGGAGAGTACATAACTCACACACGAGTAGAGCAAGAG
>Ga0233342_1000139_pt1 | contig 22536 bp, 10 predicted proteins | sample GEONDECOMP273_FD_180706 | JGI IMG/M metagenome (GOLD analysis project Ga0233342, IMG submission 180706) | Leaf litter microbial communities from Shasta-Trinity National Forest, California, United States - GEON-DECOMP-273 | ecosystem: Environmental > Terrestrial > Plant litter > Unclassified...
AGTAGTAGAATCTCTTTAAGGCTTTTACTAGTAGAGCTTTTTCATAAATCTATATTATGATGATATGGGTTCATTGAAACTATAATTGTAGTTGGCAACCTACACAGAAAGATATTGGAGCACCAATATAAGCGTGCTCTCTCTGTAATATAACCTCTCGTGATCTCACCAAACCTATAACCTAAGCTCACAAGCACCCGTCTCTCCTTGTGTCCCCCCCCTGATTACCCCCTCCCTAATCTGTTCGCTCAGTGAGGCCAGGCAGGTATCAACTACTATTCATTTCCAACCCCGAAAACATATATTTAAGAACCGATACTCTATTAACTCTCAGGAAAGGAGGGAACCAGAAACAACCTACCTCAGGAACCCAGGAAAGTATTTATGTTATATGTGCTCACCTTTTCTGACTGAATTTACCATTCTATTAATGCCAGCCTGACTGACTTATTTATTGGGTCATTAGCAGCCTCTTTTCCATCAGATAAAACCAATGAATAGCCTCTTTTCCACCATTTTATTTAACTTACTTGAATTGCTTCGAAACCAGGACTCAATTTTGATCCGCGCTTGCAGTTGCATCTTATTCTTCTTAGTACACTAATTAAGTGACCGATCTATATCACACTTTATGAATATGAATTGATTAGGAGGGCCCGCTATTTTCATTCTATTATCAGGAACGGAGGATAGTAGAGCCCTTACCCTTCTTTTTTTCCTTGGTCCCCTACCACAATTGATCAAATTTGTCAATTATCGCCGAGCTCTACACGTAGAGAAAACCTAGTTATCGCCGTAGCATTAACTAAGAAATGAAACTTATTTATTCCCCATACCGAAAGTGTTTTTGTGAGGTGGTCACCAATTAGGAGTTATTATGAGATTGATTGCTTTTATTGATGGAAAACACATGGTTTCTCATCGAGGAACTTAAATGAAGTTTCTTATTACTTCACTATGCCTTTTAGGACGTTTTGAACTCTATCTGGGGGGATTGGCAGGATGCATTCATCAGCTGCGCAGGGATACTTGACAGGGAGCCCATACTTGGATACTCAGCTTTGCTTGATTACTCGTATGGGCTCCCAGTTACAGAAAGAGCTCTGATTAATGAGCCTAGTTAAAATGAAGAGCCTGGTTCAAAGAGCCCCCTAATGAGCCGCCATCCCTCCCATTACACCCGCCGTGATACAGTTTACGTAAAGTCTACAGTTAAACCTTAAGCCCGTGGAACCTGCTCTTCATCATCCAGTTAGTCATCTTCACACCTAGTGCAACCTACCTGCCTGCTGATCGTTCTATATTACTGCCTGATATCTCGTCGGATGTCGAAGATCGGAGTTGTGATCCGTAAAATAAGTTGTTTTTAAAATAAGTTGTTTTATTGATCAACAACATCAAATTGAATGAAATAAGTTGTCATATTGTTCCCACCAACCAATGTAAAGTTTCCATTATTTTAAGAACCTATTGGAGACGATCAATAAAAGTTAACGTCAAACTAGGCATAGTGGGTCCACCACAAATTGAACATCTCTCCTAGGCAGGGTATATAGAAAAGCAGTAACAAACTTCTGAGAGCTCGGCAAATAGCCAAATTAGACGGGGATTAGCCAGAGCCACCCTATAGCGCTTTGCTTTTTTTCCACCTTTAAGGACCTGGGGCGCTGGAATGACTAGGCGTAAAGGACACGTAGTTGGTGAATCTTTTAAAGCAATGACAGAGGAATTATCCTTCTTCGTTTGAAAGAATAGCTCACCGGCCTAGCTCCATTATGTGGGGAGCGCCAAAGAAGATCGCCGTAACCAACAGGACGTTCTGTAAATTGGAGAAGGGATAATGGCTGACAGGAAAAAGGTAAGGGGGGCGTGTCTGCGGGTATGAGGGAATGTGGTAATGATAGAAAGCGTACTGGGTTGATTGACCTGGGCAGTTTCCTTACACGGACTTGGTAGGTGCCTGCCTGGGTAAAAATTGAAATAAGTGGAGTATTCAAAAATTGTATGTACTTCGGCAGTATATTTTCGTTACAATTGGCCAAATATGATCTACCTGCACGAGAAAGTCTCATTTTAATCATTTTGAAATGTTTAAACCAACTTCTTTTGTCTCACTGTCTCCAGTTTCCAGTATACCGTTTCTGTAAGCTCCTAACCTTCCTAAAGGGCCTGTGCTTATTCAATCTCTCTCGATACTCGTGTTCAACTGCAGTTATTCAAATATTTTCAAGTGGATCGATGCCTCCCCGCGCGAATTTCCTTTTTCTTTATTACGGACGAGCTCCCCCGGTTGGGTGGGAATAGATAAATAAAGAGTAAATACTTAAGGTAAAACTTAGGTCAGGTACAATAAGGTGAGTCGCCCCACCCCGGTATACTAAGAGCCAGGGGGATGACTTATACTGCCAACTTATACAACCGATGCACCATTTGTATCTATAGTTATATAACACAACATTTACATACATTGATATACAAATTTCAGCATCATATGCAACGGACAGTGGCTATACGATCCGTTCACAAAATGCCTAGAAAGAACTAAACCTCAAGGAGAGAGGATAGATAGAGCAGCCATTCACCCAGGTAAGGTAGTGCCACGCGGGTCAGGTAGTTGCAGGGAGGTCGGTGAGGTAGTGTGTTTTAGGTGCACCGCGATTACCCTTACTTATTATTCACCCAGTACATGTTTCCGAGAAAGGAAGGATATGGAGTACCCTACGTTAACAACATACCTGACAGAGGAAAGTACTCATTCATCATCCGAGGCAAGAAGAAGTACCCTGTCAGCCAACATACCCGATAAAGTATAGCACATTAGGCAAATAAATCCAGTGGATGCCGATGTGGAAATGGATGTTGACTAGTTGATGCTGCTATTTTATGCCAGGAGTCAGTCTGCGCTATAAGTTGCAGCATGAAGCTATAGTCAGTGCATTAAGCTAGGGATCACCTTCTTATATTTATTCCCCTAACTTTCAGATTTGATATTATTTTAATTACTTATGAGATTCTCCATAGTGGAACTTATGCGTGTATACTTTAGATATTGTAATATCAACGCTATTCTGTATATGCCCCTGGCATATTCTATCTTTCTCTGACAGAGGCTATGTATGGCAGTAAGTCTATTGCACTGTGTGCATAAGGTATTAACCATTGTTCCGTATCGGTAAGTGCCATCCCGTAGGGTCCTTATCTCTTGGTACCTTATGTCTATTACCTTATGGCTCTGCCCGCATATGTCGACTATCTATTGGCTATTGGCTCTGCCCACATATGTATATGATCGACTCTTGGATCGAGTACTGGCATCTAAACTTCTTGGATCGACTAGCGGCTCTCGGCACTGACCTGAAGGCTTCATGCGGACTTTGTCCGTCTATGAGATCACCTATCTCTGTCGATGTGTGCAATCAATTAATTGATGCAATCACTATCCGTGTATCAGCCACCTCCATGACTGTCATTCCCTGACTAACGTGTAGTCATAAAGTTTTAGATTAACGGGTTCGTCAATCCCGCTAAGCAAGCAAGCCATTTTTTGGCCACCTATTCTTAGAAAAGATAAGGGAATAGAATCAATATTATAAAGTTCTATCTTCCTATCTCTATCTAATTAGTGAAATATTAAATGAATGATCTCGTATATAAAGGGATGCACTTGAGTTAGGGGAATCAATAAATATAAGGATTACCTAATCACGTAGGTAAAGGAATCAGGGGTTCAAATTCATTGAAAGAGACGAAAGAGAACGACCAGAAGATAAGTGTGAAAATGGACTTATCTTTCCTTTCCAGCCGGGATGAGCCAACCCATGAAGACATTAATATTGCCTGCACACAGTCCACACAACCAAACCCAGATAGCGCTTCTTGGATATTGCTTTGCTTCTTGTGCCGGGCCTGAGGGATACGGCGGAATCAGGTAGATTATAAGCTCATGGATGGATAGGGTCGATAAAGCAAAAAGAATATATAAGCTTAGTCTTCCGGGATGAAGGATACAAATGATAGAACGAAAGCAACCACATGGAATCACCCGAGACTGGGAATAAGCTATTTGGCTGCAAAAATAGAGTTCGGGACCCAGATGCATCATATTACTTGGACCCCCCACTGGGCACCCATCTTTTCTTTTTCCCAAACGCGTTTGGGAGCGGGATCAACCGGAAAAAAATTGCTCATTCACAAATAGCTCTTCGGGTCATGGACTTACAATAGCTTTCTATTTTTACCTACCCGAGCCCCTCGCTCCTCTCCCTCCCGGTGGTCGGGAGAGCGGCTTCGCACCTCCTCCACTACTTTCCGGGGAGCGGCTCGTATACTCGCACTTACCCCTATCATTCGCCTTATTGACATTGAATCTATTATTCTAGCCTCACTTATCTCTCTTCCTACCGGTAGCCGCTTTCTATTCTCCCTTTCCCGGTAATAACTCTTTATCCTTATTATTCTACCGACCGTGGTCCTTGATTCTTATATTACGGGGGTGGTGGCAGTAGCAGTGAGCGATACGAGTATCCTTCTCTTGACCTTGATGATTCGACGACACATTGTGGTTATGTTTGGCGTGATGATAACTCCCGGATTATGGGGTGTGGTGTTCTTCGTTCGTGTTGGATATGTATCCGCGGGGTAACCCCCTTTTAAGGCGCACGTTGGTGACTGGCCTAGCTGGGATGAATTATATCGATGGCTATTTAGATAAACCTGTAAGGAAGGCATCTGGATCACGAGCATCAGGCTCTTTACTGACTACGAGCATCAGGCTCTTTTTAGAATATTGAACTGCTTCTTCAACTCAACCAATCAAATAGAAACATTTCCATAAATAAAGCGATGTCCCCATGAATCAGCTGTTGTGGTTGTAGTCATCTTTTCCACTTCTAAGCTATCTTACCCGTATCACTATAGCCTTCCCACCTATACGCTTTCTGTACTGCCTAAGCCTCGTTCTGCTTCCACCTGCCTGATTGGATGGAAGGAACTCTGTAACTCAAAATTTAATGCATCTGGTTGGTACGGGACATAATTGTAATAAAAGCTCTCTATTTCTTCGTCGTATTCTTGTCCGTGTGTTGAGCGAGCCCTATACATGTATCGAAACTTCCTTGCACCAGCAAGCAGCGAAGGGTGAATCGCTGGTCAAGTGTCCCAGATGGGGAGAGTCTTACCTCTCTCCTCTGTTGAGTAGCAGTTTCAGTAGTGCTTTCAAGCTAGAGCCTAGAACTTAAAGCCAAGTCTGCGTAACACCCGCCAAGTCCAAGTCCCCGTCCACCTGCCAAGTCCACCAAGTTCGCCAGATGAGAAAAGAACCAGAGGAGAGCTGGTTGAAACCGACGAAGTTGGTCGAACTCACAAGGTGAGAACGTGTGTGTGGATGGCTAGTAGATTCATCAACTTAAAACCCCCGGAAAAAGACGGGCCGCGGTTGATTCCCGGACGGGGGCGGGAAGAGGCGGGGAAAATTGTGTAATTAAAACTTGCTTTGGAGCTCTACCATAACACCATTTGTCAACACATCATATGCAATATATAGATAGATATGTTTACAAGTTGCCTCAATAACGATATATTTTTTTAGTTTCCTATCACCATAATTAGAGGGAATTAAAGTTGTAACAATATGAGATATTAAAGTTTACCCCATTGATCCACCGAATGAGATTCATTATGTTACTATTGTTTCCACCATCTGAGAGAGCCAAGTTGATACCTTACGAGAAGGGATACATCAAAACAGCACGGTACGGGGCCAAATCTCGAGACTGTGATTTAATCACAACTAGCTATACCATTCGTCACGGATAGAGAACTTAATGCTGCTGTTGGCCGGAAGGAGCAACCAAAGGAGATGTGGCGCCCAGCATTAGAGGAACCTTAAAATAATGCTTGCGGTTTTTTGACGGAGGGTTACCTAAGCTTGGATTGCTAGCTTCTCTTGCTAAGCTCGCTAGAGTGGAGGGGCGAGACCATACAGGTTGGGCGCAGGCAATAAGGTCCGTGGAACAGAAGAATGAAAACCTTATCACTAATTTGATGTTTTACTTTCTCAAAACCTCTCCCTCGTATCTTGGTCTTCGTCTTTCGTCCGAGGTACGAGGACGAAGTTCGTACCTCACCTTCTGGGTCCTCCTTTTTTGGGATCCGAGGTGCGGAGCAGTACTCAAAATGAGTTTTTATTACTCAAATTCATCTTTTCATAACGTTTCTCTATTTTAGGCAATATGGGGATTCATTCGCTGGACTTGGATACTCGGCTTGGATACCGGGCTCATGCGCGGGGATACTCGACTGGTATACTGGGAATGGGATACCAGGTTTGAATGCTCACTTTGAATGCTCAGTTGGGCTGGGATACTTGGCTTGGATACTCGGCAGGCTACTCAACGAAAAAAAAGTAAGACATAGGCCTAGACCCTTGACCCTTGACCCGTGACCTCGACATAACCCATAGACCTATTACTAGAACTCTTCCGGAGGAACCATAGCCCTCCTATAACCTAAAACTCCACCCTACACGCAACGGGACGGAACGGGGCATCAACGGGCCGAGTAAGTTAGTGAGGCACAGTCGTCATAGTGGCATTCCCCCAATATAAAAATAGCCACTAGTCGATCCAGATGTGTGTCCATGCATGCATTCTCGGTACTCAATGCTTATAATACATGCTGCCAATCAATTACAGCACTCGATGCCAGGATGCCACTAGTTGATCCAATAGTTGATCCCAGGTGTCATCACTCGATGATGACAGGTGTTTTTCATTCAATGCCTGGTACTCAATACAAGTAGGAGGAGGTAGGTGTTTCTCACTTGATGACCGGTACTCCATGCATGCCAGGAGTAAATGTATTCTTGTAGGGGTTTACACCAATAAAGGAGGTGTCAATAGACGAGGCGATAGCCAATCATTGTAAGTCGCTCAGCCAATGACTCCGTTGAATGCATCCCGCTTAAAATGGAGCGAGCCATTCTATATTCCTAAGGTGAACGATATCCAAGGCCTAAAAGCGCATCTAATATATTAGATTAGATATTATGCAATATTATAAGTCTTATTTAGAGTAGCCACTACTGGCACTAAAGACTAGCTCAAGTCTGTAGAGTAGCTGTGCCCACATGCTAAGCCTAGGTAAACGACATGAAAGGACCCTATCAAAATGTGACTGGCAATGATACACTGGTGGCTGCTATTGGCTGACCGGCTAGCAATGGGACCTCCTGGGCACTAACTGAATACTTACTTACTATCAGCGGACTTCTATTGCACACTTATATTTATGTTAACCACTGGGACTGGGAATGACCTTATGTCAATAAGATACATTGACTCCCTGGCATCAACAAGTACCAGCATATAGTAGTATGAGTAGTACCAGCATATAGTAGAGTCACACCTTCCTGGCCACATGTTATCGAGACAGGTAACGTTGAACGACTGGGGGCTTGGTGAGGTTATTTGGAATTACCCTTTATAAGCCCCATATGGGATATTAACGGGCAAGGGCAAGTGAAAAATATATTTTTATATGCGAGTATTGGCTGTATGGCAAGGGCATCCCGGTCATCCTAATGAATGCATGGACTAAAGCAAGAGTAGTAGATTACGGAAAGAGAAACAACTAGTAGTAGTTCTTATTCCCACTGGATTATTCTTATTCCCATTTTACCTCCCATTGCATTATTCCAATTAGCGGAGTATCCTATTGTATTACCTCTCCCGGGGAATTATGATGAGTGCTATCATATACAACCTCACACACTGGGAACTACTCCGCGTTCCTTCTGGCCTCTCCGATACAGCTAGCATAACATCAAAGGACTGGGAAGAAGAGGTATCCCTTATTTTGCTTTCTTTTGCCTTAAGGCCGCCATAGAGATAGAGACTATTAGCTCCCAATAAGAAGTGCCGTTGTAGAGAGATGCACACCTATGTCCTATGGGTTACATATACTGGAGCTTAAAGCACAGAGTAGTAGTATAGGTGCACGAAGTAGAGGTTCATTGATTCGTCCCCTTCCCATTGATTATAACCCTCCCATTGAGTAAGCCCATTAGTAGTAGCTGTATACCTCCTGTTATTGATGTTCATTCTATGGCCTAGGCAGACCTTACGGAACTTACCTTACCCTATGGAGTAGGAGACGGCGCCTCTTTCTTCTTCAAATTCTCTTCTTATATTTCTATAAGAATGGAGACCTTACCTAATTAAGGCTGCTGCTATACCTTAGTCGAGTAACATCATCCTGGAGATTCCCTCTTATCTGTGCCGCTAACGAATATGTAATTCCTTCCTTACTTCCTATTCCTGTGGGACTGGCTTCTGCGGTGGAAAGGTGCATATATTATATTACAAATTATTACAATAGCAAGGACGTATCAATGCGCGTATCGAACGAAGGAGGAGGTTTTCATTTTGTTGTACTTGCCGAAAGGTAGGTTAAACTTCACCCTCGTACCTCTAAGAGTCCCCTCCGGGTCATCTCAATGCGATATTGCATATAGTAATTGGCTAACATTTGTTCTCGGCCAGCGGGATCTAACGGGATCTAACACACACACAGTCTGGTGTCTCATCTACGTGGTATCACTCGATTCTCCTCATGGGGAACTCTGCTTCCTACCTCATGATGGGGAAGTACTCTCATGAGATGGGGGAAGTAGGCGATCCAACCAAAAAACTTGGGAAAGCTCCTGAAATGGCCTATTTAAGTGACCCTCCTATGGTGGCTGCAAATCAATATGCTCATCTTTAACCAAGAATGTATCCTGGTTTTGGTTCAACCAATGGGGGTTCGGGTACGAACCCGCTCGACCGTATGGAAGAGGGGAACTTTCTCTCCTTCCTATCGGCTATGGACAAGTTAAATGTAGATATGCAAGTTTGGTTGAGCCTCCTAAATCTTCGACCCTATCTTTTGTATGGCAGCAACATGGCTCCATAAGGTGGAAACGAACATGGGTTAATAAGTGGTGAGACGGTACCCTACAACCTCATACTGGAGACTACATAATATGCCAATCTTCAACATCCTAAACCTAGGGAGTAAACTTATGGAAATGGCCCATGTTCAGAAAGAATAAAATCCACTTTCTTTCCCCATTGAGGGATCCATCCAATCCCCTAAAAACTAGGTTTCATTGCTCTTCAACCTAAAATTAGACGAAGTTGGAATATTGTCAACCAACCAAACCATACATGATGGATTATTCCACTGGTTGCTTATTTATGGGGAATGGGTGCTGTAGAGATTCTATATCATCATTGGGGTTATTCCCCCCCCTTATTGATTATTCTCCCTTGTATTAGCAGTATTAGCATCGGAGTAGTAGCCTAGGGATTATAGCGGATGAGCAGCTCCCATGGATTATTCCCAGGATAAGAAACCATATTACTAATTAACTGGACTAGCTGCTTCAGAGTGGGCCCTATGAACTGGTAGTTTATACACTCTAAAAAGGTTGCGATCCACTCAATGCTGGCCGGTACTACACGCTGTCAATGCCAGAGTTCTATGCCAGGTTTCTATATATATTCAATCCCAACAACAGTTGATGCCTGTTGGCCGAGTCAATGCAGCACTCAATTGCTGCAGAGTAAGGCATCAGGAAATAGAGTCGTCGATTCAGGTTAAATCAATTGATGCCGGTAGGAAATAAAGAGGCAATACAAGTAGTTTGGCAGTCAATTAAGGTGGGTGGGTGCCAATTGATTTTGGATGGGAACCAATGGAGGAGGAGGACGTATTCTTTTATGTTGAACTCACTATCTTACGATGGCACCTGTTGAGAGAAGTTGCTGAGTTCATTGGCGGATAATTACTTATATAATGCAACCTGATAAACTGACCCTGTAAATAAAGGCGTTCCCCTCGTCCTTCTTTGGCGAGCGGGCCTTTGTCGGGGGAGCCATTCTTCCTCACCGGAAGAAAAGGAAAGTCGATCTCATACCCAAAGGTCCGGATTCGAGATGTAAAGCCAATTCAACTATAGGAAGAAACAGGTTAAATATTAGGTCAATTTCGCAGTAAGGTTTCAGACTCTATGCATAATTGTTGGCTTTTCTCCTCTCTCTAATTACGGGAAGAAGAAAGAGACCGAGAGAGGAACCATAGATCTGGATTCGGTGTGTTCAACTAATAAGATAAGAAAGAAGCTATCCTGGCAATGGCCAAAAGGTTTAGTTCGGTGTATTCAACCAGTGAATGTAAGGAGGAATCCGAGTGGTGGCCGGCAGGTCTTGATTCGGTCTGTAAAGATAGCAAAAGGAGCTCAAATGCAAAGTTTCCGCCCCGCCCTATCCTTGCTTGTCAAAGATAGATCTGCTTCTTTCCTCGCTCTGTAAGGGCTTTCTTCTCTTCTTGCCTGGAATGACCCGCACTGACCCGACCCGCAAGGATCGAGGTTATTACTATATATATATTTTTTTTTTTGGTCAAGGCAAGGCAGGAATGACCCGCATCCCCAAAACCGGATGGCTGTGTATGTCTGTGAATAGCCTACCGAAATAGATTCTATTCTCTGAATGCTTACCAAAATATTCTCTGAATGCTTACCAAAATATTGGGAAGTGGCGAAAGTATTGCGAAAGTGCGGAAGTGCAAATCCCTTAGCGGAAGTGGGTTAGCCTACAAGCAGAAGTGGAAAGGATTTATTTTGGGGGCTTTTTCGAGTATTTGGCTTGTTCTTAGTAGGAGGACAAGGAAGGCGAAGCCGCGTACACTATGAATCCAATCCGTAGTTCCCATCGCATCGGTATTATTTAAATGATAGGAGAAGATATTTATTATTACTGGCGAGCGTTGTAACGAAGCATTGTTGTTATGTAACGAAGCTCTCCTTGTAATGAAGCATTGTTGTTCTCTCCTTGATGTTATCATATGTTATAAAAAGGGCTTTCTTTACTGTGTTGCCGTCATTGTACACTATGAATCTACACTATGAAGACTGGTTCTTCTCTGTACCCCGTAGCCATGCATTCGGATATACAGTAGTCGTAAATGAGTTGTGTTCGCCTACCAGACCTACCTAAAGATGTTCTCTCTCTACTGGTTGCTTCTCTTCCACCAAACCCATTCCCCTTGGTGCGTATAGTTAGTTGATTAAATCCCTCGACAGCGATATGATTTAGCCTGGATAGATTGAATTTATTGGCAGGAAATGAGATGTTACCCTTCATAGAAACAGTGACTAAACTGAAAGGCCGATCACTCATGCTATGAATCCTTCCTGTAAGGGCAGCAGCGAGAGTGACTGGATGTATTTCTTTTTTTAAGGGAAGGTGCATTACTATTCGAGGGCAGGTGCATTACTATTAAAGGACTATTCTCTTTGGCTATTCTCCTCGTTATGTTATTCTCGTTATAAGCAGGGCACCCACACCTGAACCACTATCTCGACCAACTTTACCAAATCTGGTATTTCCTCAATAACAAAAGTAATAATAAATCTGCATAAGATATAGGGTTTGAAAACTCTCCCGACTCCGGCCCCCCACCCAATAAGTAAATTAGGAAAAATGCTCATTCTCAAAGTTTCGGGTAGATCTATTGTTACCGGCTTTCTTTAAATCAGTCAACTAAAGCTATTTCCGCTTCCGCAGGAGAGAATAGATTTCTTTTGACTGGCGGTCGGTATAAGTCGGTATAAGTAAAAATATCAGGGTCGGTCTTCTTCTCTACTGGACTGGATGGGATATATTGATTTTGACTGGCGGGCTTCCCGGGCTCGTGGTAATGGTTGTTTCTCTCTAGTTGCTTCTCTATGAACTAGCTACTTCCTCTCGACCAAACCAACCCAATCCGGTATTTCCCTAATTATTTACCCAATGTGGTATTTGTGGTGGCCGGCAGATCGGTTCCTTCTATAATGTGTTTTCGCCTATCCTAACTTCGTGGTGGCCTGAAGGTCTGGATTCGGGGTGTGAAGCCAACCTAAAAAAAGTAAGGATATGGTTTTTTACTGGGCTAACCTCGCAGTAAAAGTGACTTAAATAGATTCCCCTTACTTATTGATTTCATAGTAGTTTCCGATTCCTTAAGGGATCGTGGTTATTCTTTCCCATAATAAAGAAGTTTACGGCTTCCCCCTTCCTGGTGCAGAGAAAAAGGGAGGTACCACGCACGCTTAGAGATGATAATTTCCATACCCCATCCATATAGTTTTAAGAAAGTTTTTTTAAGAAATAAACACTCAACTCTTTTTTAGACTAAGGCGAAGATCATTAGCTTAGATAAGAACTTAGCCCGCCGGGTCAGGCACTAGATATGCTCGGAATAAGAGAACGGTCGGGATTCGTACAGGTGCGAGAATGCCCGATCCACCGCCCGCCTACCTACGTGCCCTTTATGCCTAGTAATTATTTTACCTATCTATGCGTTCCGCTTCACGCCAAAGGAGAAGAAGCATCATTCGCGAAGACCTGCGGCATATCGGAAAGACGAGGATCGAGGTGCCCATATAAGATATAAGGCTTTCTTCCTAGGGAAGGTTCTGAACCTTCACTCCGATAGGGGGAATAACTAAACCTTTAATATGGTAGGAGTAGTTATTGCTTTAGTAATATAAATAATTCATCGATCTCTCTATACTATTAGGCGCAGTAAAGGAAACAACCGTGTACATGCTGGGAAGAGATTCTAGCCATGGTGGGTCAAAAGATTAATAATAATTTTCAGCAGAGCTCTTTCCTTTGCAGAGCCAATGCTATCATGTAGGTACTTGAGCAATAGCTTGACTCGCCGCACCGGTAGATTGAATCGATGAACCTACTGAATTGTATAGAGGAGACGAGAACCTTTCGCGGCATTCAACGAACGAACTACAGCCTTAACTGAGCCATTCATATCCCTACAATCTAAAGGGGAAAAAATGAGAAGGGAGACCGATCCCTGGATTGATTCCTCCCTACATACACCCGAGCGTCTTCACTTTTCTCCCTGGCTGGAGATCTATTCCTCTCTGAATGTAGGAGGTAATAGTGCAAGCAATAAACAAATAGGAATAAGTTGAAGTACAGGAAAGGAGAGAAAGAGTGCAAAGAGTAAGCATAAGGATTATATGTACCTAGCTATAGATATCTGTGCCTGTGATGTATCTATACATCATCTTTCTTCACAAATGTGTAGCTCACTTACTTGCTTGTGGCGACTCTCTTGCTTGGCCTTATCAATTTGTTTTGGAATTATACTTGTTGTAATGCTTGGGTTAGTTGACGTAGTGCCAAGGGCACTGCAGAAAGATTCTTCATAATGAAGGACGCGTCATCATAGGGCAGGTCACCCATGGACATAGCGCAGAAGTAGGCAATACCGCGCGCGGCACCTCTAGTGGGTAGGCATATGTTATGACTAAAGTGTTAGATACATATGCTACATATTTTGCCCCTTGCAGGCACTTCTCCATTGAAGGCATCAAGGGGGAAAAGAAATAAAAAATGGCAATCTGGCTGAGGAATAGCAACTACAAAACAAACTCTTCTACCACATCCCTCGATCTCATTTACCAATTAGATGAACGGTCTGAGTCTTTTGTCCATTGTCATTACATAAGCGGTTGATAGGTATTGAATTCAAGTAGGAATTAACAATCACAGAATACATCGTTGATACAGATGTGAATTACATGGTGTGAAGTAATGAATAATTTAACCTCAATGAATATAAATCTGGAATAAGCAATTTGCCAAACCGTCAAGCAAACAAATAAACAAAAGGACGCAGGTCAGCAAGAAGGGCGGGTAACTCCAACCAGAGTAGGTAATGGGCCCGCTCACGATCGTCAAGGTTGAAGTCTGCCGGCCAGGACTGCACATAAGTGAGACTATTAGCAATATTCCATGTTCAGAACTGTAACAAATGGGGCGAGCGGCAACATTTGAGTGAAACAAAAGGCACACGTACTTAAAGCCCAAGTTCCAATAATAGTTTAGAGAAATTACTTTTTCCTCCCAATTAAGCAAACACCAACGGTTAAAAGCCTATTCATCCGGCATCCTCCGCAGGAAAAAAAAAGGATCACCACAATGGACTCCACATGCACACGCCCTTCAAAATACTCTTTGTTACCTGCAAAACAAAATTGAAAGATTTTGTATCCGATGACAGCTTGGGGATAGTATGTCCTGAAAGTTGGGGGAGCCTCAAACCTCTCTCCCTTTTGATCCACATTAGGCAGCAGGCAGCGCCGTGGTGTCCAAGTGAACAGCTAGGATTTATCCCGTCTCCATGCCCGCACCCATAAAAGTAAAAGCTGGGACCTTCGATGGTGGGAGAAGCCCCAGATCTGGGGAGGCCCCCCTCAATGTTCAGTTGTTCATCTACAGGCATAGAATTAGGCACATCATAAAAATATTTACTAAGAATCACCACTAGCTCAGCCCCCTTAGCAACCGCCTTTCCCTTAGCAAAAGGGGCCAGGTTCCTGGAAATTTGAGCATTAAAGGTCCGGAGGGCTTGTCCTTCTGAGGGCAAGGAATGCACCACCGCTTTAACCAAACAATCACTTCTAGAATTGTTCAGAGCAATGTACTCCAGAGTAAAATGCTCCCTGGATTTAGATAATGCTACACTTTTAACTATTTTGAATATGATCTGAAAAATAAAGTAGAACACGTAAAGCAAATATTACTTTTATTGCACTATTGATAGCACCAAAGCAGCCATACAAAATGAAAACCTAATAAGTAGGGCATATGATTAGGGCAAAAATATATTATTATAGTTTACATTTTAGACTCCTACAATGCTTCAGGTGAGATGCAGCACGGTGCAACAATAAAGTGAGGATGAGAGCTACCTTTTCAAATTATTAAAGCTTTCAAAGTATCCATACAATTGTTAAAGCCTTTGTATGTCCAGGAAACCAAGAAAACACCCACGTAACTTCTGTAGTATTTGATTTCCCGTTGGAGGAAAATACTTACTTAGGGAGGATTCAACACCCCCACCAGACTTGGTCTCCACTAGAACAAGGGTACTTCAAGGTCAACTTTTACAGAGCGGCGCTAAAGACAACACTGTTAAAGAAGGAGCAGCAGGAGTAAGAAGAAACAGGATTGGCCAGTTAAGGAAAAATTTCCACAAGGTTGTTGGGATGTACTAATAACCAAGGTGTCAATGCTTGAATAAAGCTTCATTTGGAATTAGTAAACCAAAGCATCATTTTTTAAGTATACTAAAAAGTAAGAACTGATTTATAGAAAACAGTAGGGACAATAATCGACCCTCAACTCCAATCATCCGTTGCTCTTTAATCTGCCTACCCGTTAGTGTAAAGCATCTGACCAAGTAAAGTGATTATGATACGGTTCGAAAGATCTCTTCTTCGTGGTCTAAGGGGTGGAAAAGTTCCTCCATCGACTCAACCCGGGCTGTGTTGCCAGCAATAGATAGGCCCGAGAGCAGCATTGCCCTTACAAAACCACTTGCTTGAGGGAATAACGCTTAGTGGGTACGGCACTTTGAACATAACTATTGATTTACGTCGCTATAGTGTCTAGTTCTATCTCTGCGTGTGTGCGGATCAAACTCAACATGAGGAATGTGGGATTGGACTGGAGGATTGGAAACTGAAAGCGGAATGGAGTAACGCGTACTGGATCTTCCTGGATGAGTGTACTGGGCAGGGGACAGAGGACCTCCCTGTTACGGATAGGGGCTTTGAGGATTGAAGGAAGATACTGAAAGGATATGCGTTGCCCAGGTGGGTGATGCGGTCGGCTCTCTAACCATAAATTTGAATAGCCGTCATCAATGAATATGAACCATGTCCAGACTCTTTCTTCGTCAGCTTACACAGTGCTCCTTGGCACCAATATCTTTATTTGTGGGTCTTCATTTCGGGTAGGTTCGTTATCGTTCGTTACACTATAAGTCAACGAGCGTTCTTTCTTTCGGCCACCCACCAACTAGGTAACCCCCCTCAAAATACGTATTGATGAATTAAGACAGCATTCTAGCTAGGATAGGACCTTTCTCTGCCTACTTGACAGAGACTTTCTGTCGGATGGAAAGCTCACTCTTCATTGCTTAGGAACAACTAAAGCCAGACAATCTTGTAAGAGCGGCTTGCTCGGGTGGACAGAACATTCTTCGCAGCGCCCAGTTTCATTACTGAATTTCCCACTCTTGATAGGGCAGGCAAACCTTATATCATATTGGGGGACGCCCAGATTTGTTTCTGAATTTCCCACCAGTTCCAATAGGCCAGTTAAAACCCTTTCTATCGTCTTTAGACACCCGCGTTGCTTATTCAAATTCTTACCACTTCTTTAAAGTAAAGTCAGGGGAAGGCACTTTCCTTGGTCAACGCCCAGAATTGTTACTCAATTTCCCACTTATTGGAAGTAAGGCCAAGATATGACCCAAACTTATGTCCTTACTAAACCTAGGTGCTTTAAATGTTTTAATAAGTGGCTCAAGAAGGCTCCTCCTTTCCTTTCCTTCTCTCAAGGTCAAGGTATGTTAACATCCATGATAAAAGATCTTATGCAATTTCTTATATCTCCGACCCATGTACTAAATACAAACTGCGTGACTGCCTGCCTCATGATAAACAAGGTAAGTGCGTCCGCCAGAAGGCCCCCTTTGGTAGAAACTGGAACTCATCATCCAAAGACTCCAAATGTTTCCCCGCCTAACTCACCTAAACTCTGTGGGCTATGGGGGGTTGTTTAATAAAGCAAGGACAAATACGACGCAGCTGCTGGGTGGGGATGATAAATGCTTGGTGAGCTCTCGGCTATCCAGGAGAACCATTATAAAAGGACCCGGAGGGACTCTAAGCTTAGTAGTCGAGGGCGAGGTTTCTATAAATCATGACCCAAAAAGTAATAAATGTTTTCATTTATTTCAAACTTGGGTTTACCCGGTCCAAGGCATAAATCCACTCATTAGGGGTACTCAAAATATATATTATAAATATTGGCAGTTCATGAAGTTTATTTACTATTCTAAATTGAATCATTTGCTCTTAGTTTCAGCGGGGCGTTGCTTGCTGGGAAAATAATCCCAGCAGCTAGGAGGCTAACCTATATATAAATATACAGTCATCAACAGGAAGTCAGGTCCAGAAGGTCACATTGGCCAATCATATACAGGGGTCATAGCCCATAGTAGTTGGTTGATCAAACCAGTTGTCATTTAATATACAGGCATTGCTGGGAGGGCTGACCTGGGCTTATTGGCTTGACTCACATTGGCTCAGCTACTCAAGCTCATGGGATCTTGGGCTGAGCTACTTATTGGGCTGGAAATTCATCTGCGGATGCTGCGCTGAATGTGCCTTTGATACTAGCCACTCCGTTGGGATACTAAGCTACCCTTTGGCTCGTTTGCTCCGTTTTAATATTGGGATTGCATACTGAGATTTTGGATACCGAGATAACCTGGGCTACTGTATGACTCATGGGGAGGGGCGTAAAAAAAGGGAGGTTGTTATTGAATACCAGGGTCAGACACTTGGTTTCATTGGATACTTGATTACTCAGATGGGCTACTAGTTACAGAAAATATCCTCATTCCATGGGCGGAGCCACTCGTCCAACCAACCAAAGGGAGAGCGAGGTTTTTAAGAAATAAAATCGCTTTTCTAGGAAGGCCATAATACCTCCCAATAAAGAATATATATATATTGAAAAACCTTATACAATTAAACTACCCGTCTTCATTGACCTTGCGCGAACTGCCTGAGATCGACCTTGTTGCAATATGCTGATCCCACCTGACAGCTTAGACCTGATCAAAGACCTTTTAAAATACCTGTCTTCATCGAACGAACTGCCGTATCTCAATTGCTTATTTTAAATATCTTCTATAAACCTACTCGACCCACCTCACGAACCACAACGCAGAGAGATGATCAAACAGCAATGCTCAAGGGGAGTTGACCTGTTCTCGAATCAACCAGCTTTACCAATCAAATATGTACTGTGCTCATGGGTAGCTATTCAACCTGAGAGATTCACACCCCCAGTTGATAATCATGCTGCCTGCACCTTATGGACATACAAAAGTTATCTTCACGCGTCTATACAGCCCTCAGTTCTTGAATCACTCTGTCCCCACCAAAATTAACTCTGTTCTTTCATCAACCAGTTATTCCTCTTCACACCCGGTTGCAACCTACCTGCTGCTGTGATTGATCAATCTTACTGCCTGCCTTCTATCTCTATCCACCTACCAACTTCTATCTCCCTCCTCAATCCCTCTAACGAGCAGCTATTAAAGCCTTCTGAAGTAGTGGCCCAGTAGTAGAATGGGAGAATGGGGTATGCATGTTGAGGTGATGTGAGCCGGTAGAAGGGGTTGTTATTGTGAGTAAAGGCCTATTTCAAGTGTTAAAGACCTCCTATCATTAGTAAAGATTCGTGTTAAGGTCATTGTGCTATGGGACCAAATTGATCTACGCTATGTTTTGTCTAATTGGATTGAGGGTCGGAAGGAGGAACCAAGGGAGTTTGTAATAGGGCCCAGAGCGAGTATGAAATTAATTTATATTCCCATAAAATTGGCTTGGATGGCTCTCCCCGCTCACGCACGATACAGTACACCTGCTGGATCATGACATTATATAGGTATTAACAACAGGGAAAAAATCCGCATCGGTGACGGGTCGATCTACTGCATTCGGACCCAACTACATGTTGATTCATATAGATGGGGCTATCAATAGTAATAACGAATGGCGGCGGTTTTATAAGATAAGTAAGGGGATTTAGTCTCATCTGGGCTTATTATTTGCCCACACCGGGGAGGGAAAGTCCAGGTCCTGCCTCCAAATTGCTTCGCCTTGCACGAACGAGTGAGGGAAGCTAGGTATCTGGCATTGAGTGAATGAACAAAAGGCATTGACAGGCGGTATTGACTACAAGCATGGAGTACCGGACTTAAGTACCAGGCCACCTAACATCGACTAGCATCATTGAGTAGCATCATCAAGTACCAGCAGGACTCTTGGCATCAAGTAGCACCATGAAGTGCCTCGACCGACTTATGAAATAGACTACTATTGGCTATTTTCCCTCAATGCCTCACTCACTGGGTGCATCCTGTACCTTCCCGTCTTTTGTGGGACCCACCCCTCTCTGCGTTGTCCATCAATTGAATAACTCACTCACTATCGAGCCAAGCGTTGTAGCACCCCCCGATATGGCAGCGTATTTAACGGAAAGCATACAGCAGACTGAGTAAAGCGTACCGAGCAGATTGAACGGCGGGTATACAGATTGGGGAATTATATAATGGCGGGGTCATGCGGGAGTATGCGGGAATGGGTAACATAAATAAAAGCATGGGTGAACAGAAGGACTTAAAGCGGACTGCAGATGGATTTTGAACTGAAAGCGTGAAAGCATGGATGCAAGGCTTGATGCGGTAGGTGTATGCGGGGCTTCTTTCTTTCTCTGTCGGGTATCATTGAACGGGTTTTTCTCTTTTCTTGCCTGGGATACATATATTCTCTCATCGTCTGTTGGTAACACGGGCTATTGGTAACCGTCTGTTGGAAAAAATGGGTTCCTCGGTGAACTGCTGCCTCCTCCCCTCCCGCATATCTCTGTGGTTTGTTGATTTAGACCTTATAATTTATTGATCCATTACACTTTGAATTTTTATTTCCTTCTGTTGGGCAGCTAGCTCTAATTTGGTGTGGGATCGCGGGACCTGCCTTATTGAATTGATTCACTACTCTCATAACTTATGAGATTATATGTAGGCACTTTAAGTATTGCTATTGACCTTTAGCTGGAAAACTATTACTTAAGTATGCAATCTACTTATTAAGTCCTGCCCGTTTACAGCCAGCCCTTTTGGATTTAAAGCCTTAATACTTTTATTTTATTAGAAGGGAGGGCTTGTTTGCTTGCATGGGATGGTCACTTAGACCAGGACTATAACCTCATCCTACTGAATTCATGCTTGTCGACCTATTATTGGCTGGCTTTCCTTTCCTTCCCTATGTCGTCGCTTTTTTTCCTTACTTACTATGTTGCTTGTGTCACCCATCCTTCGTTCGTATTGTTGTATGAACGAATGAACTTCTATACCGTATGTAGGGTCACTCAAGAATAGCTTGCTTGATGGACCTTTCTCTAAACAGTGATGAAGAGCTCCGCGCTCCCTATATAGATAGTGGGTAAATAAATGCCTCAGGGCGTTGGTATTGCAATTACTACTAGTAGGCCATTCGAGGACGAGAAGCAGCGTAAGCCAGCATAAATTAATTGAAACTTTCTCAAAATGTATAAAGTGAAATGTCAATGAAAGGGATCTGCCCAGTAAAGGTATGCCCAGGAGGGGTTTATGGATAGGGATAAAAGGGTGCAAGAGCGTCGGGCCAGTCAACACCCAGATGAACCCGGGCATTCTCTTTCGTTGGCCGGTCACCAGGCGTTCACCTACTTATAGTATTAATATAGTCTTAAGTTGGCAAAGCTGTCTTATTCTTAGGTATAGTATAGTTAGTTGTTACCCACCGTATAGTTGCTAACCTTTATAGTTCCCTCGCTTTCGTGTGCTCAAAAGAGCCTAATTAATGTGGGATAATAAGTAACCAAAACGAGGTGGGATGTATCATCTTATCGAGGTGTGCTAATAAGTACGCCCTTCATTCCTTCTGGTTTGGGGAGGAAGGATATTTATCGCCCTTATCTATTTCATCCTTATGAACCAACACCTGCTGATACGATTACATTAAGGCCTGCCTGGTGCCGTTGCCAGAGCAGCTCTGGGCTAAGAGACTACTCCGCTTGGTAACCTAGTCTGTACTTGTATCTCTAAATTGGTTCATATACGATGTTGCCAGCTCTACCGGACCTACTACACAACATCTTAATATATGATTAAGGCATAAATATGTGTTCACCTATTAGACCAGCTGGGAATACATTGGCCTTGGACTCGCATGGCTCCCTACGTTTGCCTTTGGGCTAGCCATATCCAGTTTACACTTGGATCTTCCCACTATACCCGTTACTATATGATGTCGGCATGGATACGTGGAATCTGCCTAAAGCCGCTACTAGTTGCAGGTGCTTATGCCAGAGCTGCTACACTTGGATTTGCATAACCTGTACTACAACCTAGTTACTAGAAGAGCTCGCATGGAGACCACCCAGTTACAGCAGCAGAGTAGAGCTAGTAGTCAGCTATAGTACTAGAGAGAGCTAGCTATGGATACCTGGTGACAATGGAAAAGGTGCACACTTATCTGTAGTTATTCTAGTTATTATGCTCCAACCACAATGCCATGAACATGGGTGCTAGCCCCAATGCAATATCTCCATAGGTGTTAAATGAGACCAAGCAAATGTGAACTCCATGAGTGATCAATCCATGCTCAACAAGCCCCTTAAGAGAAGGGATGGCCCATGCAATAAAAAAAGAATAATAATGTGCCTCAGCATGTGTGCCACTATGCCAACTAACTCATCAGAAGCAAGCATAGTTTGAATAGGTACTCCCAGGAGCATTTTGAGAAGCGGGACTCCCAGAAGCAAGTTTTTGACCGGGGATGGACGATTGAAGGAAGAAACTTAGGGGAATAGCCGGGAGATAGAGATGGCACTCGACCAAAGAAGAAAAGGGAGATCCCATACCCCTTTCTCTGGTGCCTGGATGGTTATATCCCTTTGGAATATAAGCCACACACGTGCTACCTACAATGATGCCCAATGTCTACTGTAAATGTATGCTTCGACAACAGGCCATGGGGCGTAACCTTATAAAGTGTAGCTTTCCCACCCGGCGCTATTTATGAGTCACTTCAAACTCCTCTGCTCCGCTTCCCTTTGATCTGCTGAATCGGTGGCAATGTCCGAATTCTGTGGAAGACAAATTGCATTTCTTAATTCCCTAATATCGGTGCAACCCAACCTCAACTATCAACTATTCTAGGGTGTAGAGGGGGGAGAGGATACGGCAGCCTTTCTTCGGTAACCCATTTCCTTAGATAACCCTGCTTTTCCAGCTGGTAGGCCGAGGAGATTCTGTGACCCATTTACTACGTTACCGCAACAGAGTTTCTGATAACGAAAAATGAATAATCCGAGCGGGCTTAGGGCAGGCGGGAATTTGATCTATGGTGGTGCGAAAGTACTCCCATGTGCGTGTGCGACCTTTTAAAGCAAGGAAGGGCTCTCGTGTGCGCGATTAGCGGAACCTATGGGTAAATGATTTGTGGCACCAGGAAAATGATTCAGTTATTCGGATCAGAGGTACGGAGTCGCTTCTCCGTGAAAGATTCATCACCAGGATAGGATCATATTAATAACCCACCGGGGTAATTCACCCGAAAAGGAGGGCGCAACTCGCTATAGTGCCGAACGCTGGGTCGAACGCCGGGTCAAGGGTAAACCACGCATAATAGAGCCAGTAAAGAATTCTCATAGTGCCAGAAACAATCATAGTGCCCGTTGGGTTGGGTGTGTTATTTTTTGACAGTCTATTTACGTCTAATAAAGCAAATCAAATTATTCGTAAGGATAGCACCACGTTTATTGAGGCACGAGTATTTGTGTGTGGTTCGATGGG
>Ga0233342_1000140_pt1 | contig 22216 bp, 7 predicted proteins | sample GEONDECOMP273_FD_180706 | JGI IMG/M metagenome (GOLD analysis project Ga0233342, IMG submission 180706) | Leaf litter microbial communities from Shasta-Trinity National Forest, California, United States - GEON-DECOMP-273 | ecosystem: Environmental > Terrestrial > Plant litter > Unclassified...
CGCAGCGCCCGCTGCCGGTGAGCCAATCCCCTTTCTCGCTTCGGGAGCGCTGCCCGTGTGCGAGTCGGTAAAATCCCTGTTCAATATAAAAATGAAAGAGACTGACCTTCGCCTGGCAAATAGAGAATAGGGCCCATGACATACACCTTTATTTTCCACAAAAATCTATCCTTAAGCGTTGAGGGGACAACTGATTCGTTGTGAGGACCATTAACTGAGATTTTCACTTCTTGTCTTGCAAATGCTGGTAGATCCGTGTTCATTGTTCTTACCGGAGGGAATCAACAATAGTAGCCCAGTAAACCTCCTGTCAAATCAAGACCTTAAAGAAAAAGAGTAATCTATATGGAACAGCGGTAAACTCTCGAGAATTGGTCCGCTAAAGGAATTCCATCTTTTGCTTTGGGCTCAACTCAAAAGTATAGCTGGAGCAATTTTGAGCAAGTGTTGAAAGCAGTCTGGAGGTAGTTCCTGTGCCTGAGGGAAGGAAAAGACAGTCAAGTCAAGATGAAGGGGGGAGCTCTAGTCAAGTCAAGTTCTAATCAAAGTCGTAAGTCCTCACCGCGTGAAAATGGAGTGATCGGCAGAAGGAATGAAAGTAGTTGAATAGGAGGAAGTGAGCAAGTGTTGAAAGCTTCAGTCTTCAGTGATCCATTGGAACCGAAGATAACAAGTAGAGTCTGCCCAATAGGTCACCAGGCTTGAAGTAACTTCGTGACTGATGGAGGTGGCCATTCCACGTTTGCTTTGTTCGTGAAGGGAGATCCTAAGCTCTGTGATATGACGTCCCCACCTGGTTGGTCTCATAGTTGTGCGAAAGCGGGACATGTGGACCACCGTTTAAGGGGATAGCTTTTAGTTAGCCGTTGAAGGAGAAGGGGAAAAGAAAAGAAGAGGTACGAGGGTTAAAACCTGAGGGTCGTAGATATGCAATAATCTATTTTTCTTTCTTTATTGGAAGGGAGACTAAGTATCCTATTTCTTTTTATTGGTAGGAAGGGGCACAACGACGATATGGCTCACTCACACTACCTGATCACGTACCTGCCCTGATCAGACCGGACCAGGTCCAGGAGGCCAATGGATGGCGAGTGTCCTGGCCTCTCTCTATTTGGTTTTATTGCGAACCATAGCTCTCATGGTGGTGTGTGTCCTCTCATGGTGGAGAGTGAAAGTGGTGCCTTCTCACCTAATGGGGACCTACTTCCTCATAGTGCAGCCCCTATTAGCCAGGAATAGGGTTTACACCCTACAGCAGGAATAATCACACTGAACGGCTGGTTGACACCAGAATTTATCGCTATTTACGGGTATACACCCTAAGAATGATTAATCACACTTTGCCTGAAGCTTCCTTTGCTACTGTAACCTAGACTCTTGCCCTTTACCCTACCTATACCAGCAGTATAGCCGCCTTTTCATTTGCTATTGGTGGTCAAACTGAAATTGGTGCTTCTCCTGTTTATGGAACAGATAGGGCTGCTGCTACTAGCTCAGATGCTGCTGGTCGGAGTGCTGCTGCTAGGCCTTATTATACTTATATGGTGCTGCCCTAGAATGAGAAGCTTTTTTAGGGAGGAACTTCTATTAGACCCAACAAGAGGGAGGAACTTCTATTAGACCCAACAAGTACCGGGTGGATTGGTTGGATGGACGGACAGAATGGATGGAGGGATGGTCAGATTGATCAGAGGAGCCTTACTTTTGAGAATGCCGGAATAACCCTAGAACCAGTCGTGGGATTCTGTTTTTTAGTTGCCCTAGAACTTTAGTTAGGTGAGCTGGACCTAACAACCACTATCACAGAAGTATGTACTGCACCAGATTAGTTGGGTGGCTGGCATGAGCCCTAGAACCTTTATATTCGTCACAGAGCCTTAGACCCGCTTACCTTCATGCTACCCTGTTAATGAGTTAGTGGAGTGAGTGGATGTTTCCCTAATGTTTTACTCTATAACTCCGTGAGCATATCCAACTAGCTGGAACAACGGACAGACAACAGCTATGCCTTCCGGGTTCTTACACTTCCGGTCTGACCCTGAAGTACTGGTGGAAAAATAGAGGAGCGAGGTTTACAACCGCGTAAAGTCTTATATATGTAAAAACGTATATCATACCGGTGTGTATGTGAGAGAGAGGGAGAGGTGGGCTACCGGATCAATCACAATATGAGGCAGGTAGGGGCACACAAGGGAATAATCCTGGCAGGGCAGGTTCTCAACCACCTCCACCAGACCCACCAGGCAGGGCATAAAGGGACTCCACAAAGCAATATTCCCCACCAGGGCCTCCACTAGTCAGAGCAGGCAGTCGAGGCATTCAAGGCAGGTTTTGACTAAAACCCATCCCACAGTTTATTGGCCAGAGAGAGAAGACAGGCCAGGTTGTAACACCCACCCTTTAACACTTAGCTGTAGAGAAAGAAGGAAGGTCAGGCAGTAACCGATCTCAGCATCAGTGTTGGCTGTGGAGAGAGAACCACCCAACCTTGAGCGCTTTGCTATCAGTATATAGAGAAGGTAAGGCATGCTTTTGAACCTTTACTCCCTACCTTCCCTTATGAATTATTCTGGGTACCACTATGAACTATTGGTTTGGCCGAGCGAGCCTTGCCGCCAATACTATTAAGGAATTAGAACCAACTGGCTAGGAATCAGACCCTCCTATCTTCCTTTCTTTTAATGCCTGCTACCCACCTTACCTGCCCACCTAGAGACACCCTACTTACTTATCCCCCATTGCTTCAGCCGGGAATGTTGGTATAGCACTTACTTTACTATGAACTTTTACTATGCTGCTTACACTTACCCTTACTTACGTGCATGCTACACCTGTAATACCCTTTACTTACTATTGCCTTCACCCAACAGAGTGCTGCCTTTTTTTACCCAACAACACTTGCTTCATGAATCCTCAGTGGAGTGGGTGGGTACTATGGCAGGCAGGTTCTATTGCTTTTGTTCTGGCCGAGCTTACCCTGGTCAACCAGATACAATTATGGGATTTGCGGGCACCCGCTGGATAGGGTAGGGTAGGGTAGGATAAGAGGAGCAAGCCCTACTTACTGATAACCTATTCCTTTCCATAAATGCAGGGGTACAACACTATTCTATTTACCCTTTCACCTACCTAATACCCCTTATGAATTACTACGAACTTATGGTTTGGACGAGCCAATACGATCATATGACTCAAAAATAACAATCTACTGCAAGAAATAAAACTGCCCTGGACACTCTTACCTTTACTTTCTTAATGCCTTAACCTTACCGTTTGTGGATGGATGGCTTGACAAAACCATTATGCAAGTTATGCGAGAACATGTGGTGGGCTGAAATAATCCCCCTTATGACCTTCGACCCGCAACCTACCTATACACCTTACCCCTTAATGATTTTCTTCCTTGTGAAATAGGCCATATTTACTTATTGGGTGGGGGGCTCGATCGATGAGCTCTCAAATGGCCTCCTGAAATGATGATAGAGAAGGCTTTACCAGTTCTGCTTTCCCATGATGGATCAAGATGACCTAAAGAAGTATCCAGCCTGGGGGGACTTCTCCACTAATAAATAGGCCGTTTAATAGTCTTTATCATCTTGGACATTCATACAGGGGTTTCAGTAGGTGGGTCAAGATAGACCTTCTCTCAATCAATGGCCTACGATATGAGGTTCACTCAAGGTGAGCTGCATCTAAGATAAGACAACACGTTAGCAGGCAGGTCAAGGCGCTACCGGTCAAGGCTGGGAGAAGGAAACGAAGCAGGATGGTTGAAGAAACGAAACGGGATTGCTTGCTTTACGAACTATCCCACCATAAATAAGTAGCAACCATAAATTCAATTTGGTCGTACGGATTGAGGGAATAAAATAGGCTCCCTTAATGAGAAGCTGTAAAAAAGAAATGATTAATTGATATACCATGCCTATCTACAGCTCCGTCGTCAAGGACTTATTACGTTCTTATACCGTGCGTGTCACCTCTTGCTTTGTTTTATTCGGGCTTGATGGTAGGATGGCCCTATACCTTACTGAGTAGGAACCAAGGGTTACTACTAAGCCTTACCGAGACGGAACCTAAGGTTCATAAATAATCCCACGGACGGACAAGAAAGACCACATGAAAGAAGCCTTCAGGTCAATCCCAAATGCCAATAGTCAATCATACCCAGGAAGTGGGTGGTCTTTTACAGTGGTCACCAATAAGGAAGGATGAATATATTCTTTTACATAAAGTATATGATAGCTTGTAGTCAATGCTGGTGCACTCAATGCCAAGAGGAAAGGGCCACGTGAAATAGTTGGATCTTTTTATTGTCATGAGGCCCTGCGGGGCTAACAACCATTCATAGAGAGTAATTAGACTGAAAGGGCCTCCACTCAAACTATGAAACCTTCTTCGCCTTAAGTAGAATCCTTGATCAATCGTTCTAGCTCGTCAATGTAGACCTCAAATAGAGGATGCCCCATATTTGACACCAATAGTAATCCTAATACTCTGATAAAAACCCCATATATGTGGAAAAGCCAGGGGCGGAGTCTGATTCAGTATGTACGTGAAGGGGAAAAGAAAAGAAGAGGTACGAGGGGAAGGGGTGAGCAGAGTTTCAGAGTACATCAGATAATAGAGCCGTTATACCTCGGGTGTCTCCTCAGCATCCCCCTCTGGGAGATCAACTGTTATCATCGAGACCGTTTCGGAGATGCCGTATTGCACATCAGTCCACATACAGGAAAGACTATTCTTAATAACCTTCTTTATTATGCCTAGGATTTACACCCTACCTTTCCCAACAAACTTGGTGCCAGGCAGCCCCCAACCGGTGCCCCAGATGGATGGGAATGGGAATCTTCGAACGAAGTCGGTTTCTATTGGGCCTTTCTATATGTTATATCGGGATATTCTTTTGAACAATGGAAGCTTACAGAACATGTTTGAATGAAAAGGATAAAGTTAGTTTGGGAATTAATAGTTAGTCTGGTTCATGCTCTTACTTATTATAGTTAGCCCGGCCGGGGTGGGCAGGGCACTGATAGTAAACTAACTAATCACAGCGAGCAGAACAGAGGGTTTGGTTTTAGCGAGTGTTGAAGCGAAGCGGGAAGGGTGCTCAAGCCGGGGGACTCTTTCCTTATATCACGGCTCCCAGGGAACAGTTTGCATATGTATGGCTCTCCCGCCCGGAAAAACATAAAAGTATGTACGCCCGGCCCATTAAACAAATCAAGAATGTGCCAAGCGGTAACACCAAAATGATTTCAGAGACTGAAAAGCCAGAATAAAAAGCCATCCAATGAAGCCCAATGTTCCAAGAGGATAAAAAGAGTTCTCCCAAGCAACCAATGGGTATGGGAAAACGACCCCAAATGAGATCGGGGTAAAAAAAACAACAATACATAATCCAATAAGAAGGTTACCAATAATCCTTTCTTTCACTTCTTAGACGGACCTAGACTTCCCACTTCTTGGAGGGGAGTCGCATAATGTACTGCCAATAATGTACTGCAACCAATTAGTTCCTTATCTTGTTCGGTAATTACTAAGTGAACTTCCATAAATTCTATTTTGTTTCCCTCGCATCTTCTGATCAAGGCACCCAAGACGTACGGGAATAAGTCCTCCGGTAGGCCGAGGGCGAGCGGACATAAAGAAAGCGTAGACCGGTAGTTTGGCAGAGAGGAAGGCTTTACCTAAAGATCCCGTAGTCCTTGGGTGCGCCAGTCTGTAACTTCTCCCCTGTTAAGCTGGTCGATTATTATCTATAAATAGTTCTGAAGGGTTTACTGACGTACGGATAAATGTTCTGAATGGGTTGGTTGTTTTATCGCCTTCCCCACGAAGTGTTGGAACAACAATGCGGTGCTAACAACATGGTGTGTAGAACATGAACATGAAATGAACGTGGTATCTTACTAATGCACACTAACCGCTACTGCTTCCATTGCAGGTCGTCTCTCCCACTGATGCTCCCCTCATCGGTTGTCTCTCTCTCCCACGAATGATATCCATGCAAGCTGTTCCTACCCCTAATGTACTGCCGTTCATGCTTTCCTTACCTAGATGTCCCTCTATCACGAATGATATCCACTGCTAGCTATCTCTACTGCTAATGTACTTCCTCTATTGCGGGCCATACCTCCCACTACTGTTCTCTATAGCAGCCCCCACCTACCACTAATGCTCTCCATGGAATAATAACTAAAACTTCAACTTTATTAACTAATACTCAAACTACCTTCCAACTATCGCTAAGACCACCTACCACAACAACCACTTCCCCTCACTACTTAACATCCTATCGCCACCTATGTAGAATACGTAACGCTCTTATGCAATCGCTTATTTTTTTGCATTCCAATCAATATCAGTTCCAGGGACCATGTTTAAGAGGCTTTGCTAATAACGTTGTTCACAATAGGAAGTACAATGTATTCAAGAAATTACTTTAGCATTTGGATACATATAGCACCATTTGAGATTCATCTAATTATTTATTTATAGTTGCATTCTATTCGTCTAAGCACAATAAAGGTGAAATGATTAGTTACTTTTCATTTGTTAGTAACCTTTATTCTATTACTCTTCATTATCTCTTTTTTTCCACAGATCAATGCCATGAGTCAGGAGGTGTTTCGGGAAAAATCATGATTGAAATGAATTCCTCTTTTATACAGTTCAAGTCCGGCATTCGTCAATAAAAAATTGCTTGCTCGACGATAGGATAAACTGCTCCGCTTGACATATCATAATACGAGGCACAAATTGAAAAGAAAAAGCAAAAAGCAGCGCCATATCGAGATCCATTTCCAATTATCGTTCCGGAAAACCAAAACTATACGCGTTGTAAACACACTATATGCATTCCACCAATATCACAGATATAAGCAATAAACCCAGACACACGACGGACATAAAGCGTTTTACTAAGCAAACCAGACGCAGTATATTTGGTACCAGTAGTATATCTAGCAGAGCCAGTTACACCACCGGTAGTACTTGTAGCAGCATCCCTTACAGTTATAGACCCAGCAGCAAAGACAGTAGCTTACCTTGAAAGAGAATTTTGACTAACGATCGATAGCCTGGGTTTTTCTCTTGTCTTCCACGGGTTTAAGCTTCCGATTCAACCTGGGTTACCCTACATACAATACCTTCAAAACGAGCTCAGAGACCATTTGCCAGAACTCTAGCTTCTACTGATTACGACTCTATCGGCGGAATCTAAACGGAGATAAGCTGGGGGCGAATGTATATGCAACTGAATAACCCGCAACTCTTTGTGGTATTCAATCAATTCACGTGCACATAATTTCGAATCATGAAGTAGCTCCTCCCACCAAGTGCTTAACACATGCAAGTGAACGTGTTTCTTGCCCTGGGAGATGTAAGCACGAGTTACGATAAATATGCGTCTGTTCCGGGTGAGTTTATAGCTTAGATTCTTTTTGTAATTAACCTTTGCTTCTCTTTACCCTTTTAGATAACACGACGAGAGGACGTACCTTTGAGCGTAGCTTTCGGAAAAGCACCTTATGCTCGTTCTCAATATGGATATCTTCATTGGTTTAACACCCTCTGACTGAACAGATCGCATCATTCAAGGATTGTTCATCATCATTTAGTTGCTCTACACCCAGTCCTAATTAAAAGACCACAAGTAGAGCATATCCAAATATATCCGATACGGAAAAGTCGCGTATCTGCAGCTTATTCTTTGTAATCATCTCATAGTGAGTGCTGCACGGTGGGTGGGGTCCGGCCGGGTGCTTTTGAGGTTAGGTGAGAGGTGTGGTGAGATGAGGAGAGGTTATATGAGAGGGCTTCTTATTCTGGTGACAGGTTCGGGTATCCTTCTATTGGTGCTGTACTTCCCATGTGTTTTACCTACTCCTTCGGGAGCGCTCCCACAGGGGAGAGGAAATAGAACTCGAAGTAAGTTGTGTAAGTAGCAGACGGCAAGTACCTATCGATCCCCCTCGAAACAGGAATTGGAAAAGAGAGATTCGGCCTATCTATCATATATTCAAGTTGTAGTTGGTTCATATCCGTATCCCTTTCCCAATATAGATATAGCTAATACGCCGTGTTTAGATTCCATCTTAAGGTTACCGATAGCTGGTGGAAGAATGACCAATCGGGGACAAGGAGGCAAGGAGGTAGAACTTTCCATCATTTTTATTTATTATTCTTGATTAGTAGACCCTCAGGGAAATCAAAAGGATGCTGGAATGAGACGAGAAGCAAAACGACCCAATAAAGTAACATCTTGAAAGAGAATGTCCCCTATTTTTTTTTCTTAATCGCCCATTTTGATCCTCTCCCTTTGGTCGAGCGACTACGTTCCTCAGATTGTGAATCAACGTAAGTAAGCATGTAATCTGGCTAGGTCAATTGTTTTAACGATAAGAAAGCAAGATCTAGATAAGCCACATGTTGGGTAAGCAAGTAATCACTGTTTCCCATGTTGTGTTGTGACCAAGTAGTGATGATACCAGTAGGCAACAAAATGGAGTAAGGTGAAAGGCTTAAAGCTAAAGGTTCAAGACTCCTCATGGCTTCTTTTGAAAGGCTAAAGGTAGAATGGCTCATGGCTTGGTGGTCTAGGCTGAAGGTTGAAAGGTGAGAGGCTTATGGTTCTCCTCGTATAGCTCTTCCCTGTTGTAGGTGTGGGCTTGATGTTCTGTTGGTGGACTTGGTGAGGCTGGTGGTGAAGGCTTTTATTCAGGCAAAAGGCTAAAGGCATGTCACTCTTTTAATTTGAGCTCGGGACTGTGAGTGCTCAATACGTGAGTTTTAGAGCTTTGCAGGTCGTATGGAAGAATGGAGGGTACCAGCAGATAGAGGAGACCAAGGCGCATAGGATGGCTGGAGCGGATTTGCAAGAGGTCAAAGGATGCGAGCAGGCGCCCACTCCGAAGTTCACGCGTGGCAGCTTCATAGTCCGACATGAAAAGAAACGGAGAATAATGCAGGCTCTCCCTCTATGCATGATCTGAACAAACTTCGGAGTTACAATAGAAAATCCTCTCCCTTATGGTCGAGCCTGCTAGCGCATCCTCCATTAAATTGATTTGGCCAATATGCATAATTCTCCATTAGGTTGGAGGTTTCATTCGCCGTCAGATCTGCGATCTCACTCAACATAGACTCCAGATCGGAGGTTCATCGTTATATATGTAATAACACTCAATCTAAAAGTCCAGTCAGCTAGTTATCTCCGCGAGATCCAAAGTCCAGTTCCAGTTGGCTAATTCATTCATATCCCTTCTATCTAAGGCCCATCATCTCCGTGAGATACAGCAACCAACCTTTGGAGGCTTTATTGTGTATGACATCAACTAGGAGCTTGACATGTGTTCAATTGGAGTTCCGTGCCTCACTTGTGTGTGGCTTACATGTGTATTAGTAGGTTTTCTTGTAGGGCTAGGCCCACATGTATTATAGTGTTGGCCTCTATTACCTCATAGAAATAGAGGAAGGATATAGTCTTTCCATTTATCATCATTTGTACTCTTTTCTTTTTACTTAGCTTCTTGTAAGTCGCTATTTTTATTTTGAGAAAACTCCTTAGGGGGTCCAAAGCATATTATTCTAAATCTGGGCTAAGTTTATATATTATATAGATGAGCTCTTGCACTCTTAAAAGGCCACTTCCCATAGCTGATAGGAAGTAAGGATAGGAGGATGCGCTAGCAGGCTCGACCATAAGGGAGAGGAGTTGTCCCCCATTGTTTCAACCTAAATACAGACATTGCATTGGAGGAGCCATGTTGACTAGCTTAACAAGCATATTATAATAGAATACTACCTGCAGAGACAGGGAGCAGGAATCCCAACAGCACACCCAACGGATACAGCTTGCCTACCCTTCCCAGTAGTAACACCCTGGAGAACATAGATAATATGGGCTCTCACCCGTTGGATATAATTCCCCATTCGTGACCAGCCGTAGATCCTATAGGTGGTTGGGAGGTCTCGATTCACAATACCAGAGCCCATTTTGGGGGGAGGGGAAAGAAATAGATGGGGACTAATCCAAAATATATGATATGCATTGATACGTTTCACTTTTCCATGATCCAAACCCAGTATTTGGCTTTCAAAAGGTCTGTTTTATTCCCCCTTCGTGCCTTAGCTTAAGTCTGAGTCACTGGCCAATATATATAGTGCAAACCTTATATGCTCTCTCCTGGGAGTTCAAGTTAAAGCAATAAGAGTTTTCCCGCTCCGCTTGCTTGATTGACGAAGGCTATATCACCCTTCGCAGGAACCCACCAACAACCCACGACTTTCAATTGGCAGTTCAAATCTTAATCTATTTCACATACGATGTCGCAATCGATACGTCCTTGCCAAATGAATAAGTACCCATCGGGTAAGAAAAAGTGATTAGAGGAATATTTACCAGCATCCCTTACAGTCTATTCTTTTGATCCATAACTAGGGCAGAACCTAATTGGATAATATCTAGGGAAGAAACCACTAAGGTAGAACCACATGGGAACCCACTAAGCTAGGGGATAACTTTGGAATAAATGCAAATTTGGCCTGAATATATATGGCTAACGCTCATGTGCCCTTCTACGGCCACCCTTACTACTAGGGCCTTTAATAAGGAAGGTTGGTTAGTAAGTTTATTCATCAGTGGATTCAGTCGATTAACTGCGTAGTGGATTATGCTATTGAACCAGCAGCGGATATATATCCTCCAGTCGCAGACACAGTTCCAAAGCGAGTAGTTTCGGCTTATGTTATTGTTGTTTACCCTGTTGATCGAGGACCAGCATCCGAGGAGCCAGCGGAGGCGTATCTTGTCTAAGGCTAAGTAGTACTTTCTCCTGAGCCTCAGCCCGAGAATAAGAATGATGCGCCTGGGAATAAAATGTTCCTACAAGGAGCTCTAATGTAAGGTCCCCCGAATCAAAATCCTAATGCAAAGCCCCACCTCGGCACCTGCGTCTAACTACCTTAGGTCATCATGCATGGGGCTTATAGGACCCCGCCCCCTAACCGATATTTGGTGTTTCAATAAAAACTAGTGATCCTATACGGGATGTGTATTTACTCTTGTTCCTATAAGCATATGCTAGGTCATCGATCGTTGGGTTACAACATAAGCTGGCTGTTGTTCCAATAAGCGCTGTTCCGACATCTGCAATAGTTATAATAAAATGTGTTTTGCTATTCAATGTTGTTCCAAGATGTTTTGTTCCAGCTCCTCTCAGTGGTGTTTCGGTATTTGCGCGTGTTTATACTGATGAGGCACAGACAAAGGCAGGGGTGGAGGTATCAATTCGAAAGCTATATGTTGACGGGGGTTCACCTTTCATTGCAGAGGCCAGGGTAAAGGAATAAGAAGCGGATTCATATACAGATCTATGGCCAGTCCCCGGTTAAGTTGTTTACTAACCAGCTGGGAAATCTCGCTAAGTTCCAAATCCAGCCCCAGCAAACCCCGTATATCCACCAGCAGTTTACCCCGCATAAGGAGAGCTGAGAGCACAGATAACATCTAAGCCTACACCCCTTCCAGTTCCAGTTGAAACTCATCAGATTAAGTTACATAGCCTTTACTAGATACAGAAGCAACAGTAGCAATTGTTTCAGTTGATCCAGTAAAAGAAACAGATTCACCAGCACCTCGATAAGCTTCTATTCTTGTTTTAGAGCCAGTAGCACCCCTTCTTCGAAATAAATACCTCGCATCTAACCTTTTTCCCACTTTTCAACCTAATGATCATATTTAGCTAAGAGCCGGAATAATTTTTGTAAATTGGACAGGTTGGACCGCAGCTACCAACTGGTGTGGGATCCTCAGAACTGCCCCGGATTTAGAAAAGAAAGCAAGAACCTTTAGCAGGCACGGAGTGGAACTGCCGGATTGAGGAATGAAAACCAGACCTTCAGGCACGGAATTGTAAATTAGAGAAGAGAGAGCCTTGTTTGACAGATGGACATACGGCATTCACCAGCCTTACATTACACTTTCCGAAATTCTTATGGGTAACACTATAACCTTATGGGTATATGACCTATTGTTCCCGCCGAGGAGCCTTGCCAATATTAGAAACCACTGCAAGGAATAGACCTATCTGCCTTTCAGTTAATGCCTCCACTACCTTTTAGTTATCCACCATATGACCTAGACCTGTTCGATCTATACCACTTGGATTTATAAATGATGGCGGATGGAGGGAGCCCTTACATTGTAAAATAATGCTTAGGAAAGGGGGTGAGGTACCGCTCCCCCGACCAAAGAAAGGGGAGGGGGAAAATATTATTGCAAGGCCTGAAGGCGAGCTTATATCTAACCCTCGCAATGCGCTCTACCTTAAGAGATTATACCCCTTGCCCGATGCGGACAAGCACCGTAGGACCTTATTCTTTTTTTTCTTTTAGAGTGCCTTCCCACGCACGGGGATGGGTCATATAGCTTTTTGCCTCCCTTTTTCAAGTTTGCATCTCATACGTGGTCTTCTTGCACCTTTCAGATGGACCCCCCCTCCTGTTGCTATATCAGGTATGTTGATGGTGTGAGTTGTTATTCAAGGAATCTAGCCTCAATAGCTTGGGCCCTCTTTACCTCCTCACATTCCCTTGTATACTCTAGTGGTGTTTGCGTGGGATCTGCCACCAATAACTAGGTGGCATATGCTGTTGTGACCGGTTTGTTAGTCGATGCCCCTGAACATCGCATCCATCACCTTCATGTTTGTCTCGATTCCCAGCTTATCATCACGCAGTTGAACGACGTTTATCATGTGCTTAACCCTTGCCTCTATCATAAATTGGTGGGATTGGATTGGACACTACTTAATTAGATTGACACCACTGGAACCACTCTTTGGAAACTATTTAGACCACTTACCATCGTATTTATAGATTATAAACACAGGAAGTACCATACTGTTAATCATTATTCTACCATATTGTTGAGATTAGATGTGTAGACTGATCTATACTGCATCGTTATATAATAATACGTGGCTTTCCTTCTGCAGCATGAATGTAATTCTCAATCTGATTACAGCATCATGAATTGCATAATCAATTGGCCAATAAATCACGTATTCTAATTATTATACTATGACCCATGATTCTATGCAAGGGTATTATGATTATTGTACGACGCACCATGGCAACAATTTAATGATCGAAAAAATATCGTAATAATAAGTCTACATTCTAGAGAGATAAATGTGAACTTGCTTATATAACGATGCACTTGGTCGAATTGAGATCGAATTGATGGTAAAAGATGGGGTAGTTAATATTGTATGCACCCTGCTGACTAATTATGAGCCTTCTTCATGGAGAGTGAACATCTTGTAATATTGATGAGTTCACGCTGAGTTAATTATGTCTGTAATGTTACTCGTAACGAATAGATAGGAATTGGCATGCTCCATTTTTCTGATAGAATTCATTGGTTTACTTGCTGTCTGAACCTAATGTCCCTGATAATTGATTGATAGATAGAATTGATGTGTTCACCTGTCCCATGTGATTTACTTAATGAATAATCCATTTACCTAGGGCGGCTGGGTGGGGCAAGAAGACGCAACCTTCTAAATGAGTCCTTTTTCTTAACCATATGTTCCTGTCTTTTCATTGATGAACTGGTAAGGGAAGCCTTGTGTTGGATCAAGTCATCAAGCGAGGACAAGCGAAGTGATCATCGTTAATGGTTTATAAAGTTATAAAGGGAAGTAAATGGATCTTCCTCCTGTCTTAGGTGTTGTTGAGTCTACTTAGTGGAGACACTTAATTTCATACTGTAGATAATACTAAGTTAGTGCACTTTTATTGGTTAGCCGGCAAATTACTCGTACATGGATTTTTTTATAACATCAATAGAAACTATACCCATAACTCACAGGAACAGACTGAACTCAGACTTACTTATACTTAACTTAGGATCTATACACCTATCTATCCTCGGCCTAAGGAACAAAAGCAGCCTTCCACCAGAGACCGACCACACAAGTACGAGTACCCTGGTGCAGCACCGATGTAGCCAAACACTTTGATGGCCTTGATATAGCTCCAACTTCATTCCCTCTTCCTATAGCTTGTCAACTAGAAATAAGCAGGGGACCAATGAGTTTCGTACAGGTTACTATTACGTTAAAGGCAAGGGTGCAACCCATTTTATTTCATGAACAAGGCTAATCACTAGGCAATTCACAAAGCGTGCATTTACCCAGCATAATGAACCAGCAAAAGAAAATGCAAATCACTTCGCAATCCACAAGATAAATGCAATAGTGCAGCTCAGTAATTATACCTTCATTAGACCTTGCATCAAGGGAAGAGATCGGGTAGAATCATTATCAGAAATCATGAATTACGGACCCTCCCCATTTAGAGCTTCTATTTCATCATCTGGTTGGACCGCCTGGTACTCTATGTCTCTCCTGCTACTCTATGTCTCTCCTGGTACTCTATGTCTCTAAGGAAGAAAACAGGGTGAAACCAAGCACTGTCAACCTTGATCTTTTTACACCCCGGCCAGAAGTAGAAACATAATATCCACCTGCAACACTTAATAGAATATCCACCTACACTCCTGAGCTAATTACCATGGACAACACATCATCAGGTTATAGAGATTGAATTATTTGCTAACTATACCAATTCGATGATCACCTATTGTTCATGAAAAACCTATTGAGATTTATTACGCGGAGAACAAAGGAGGAGAAGAGTTCGTGTTCGGAGAGTTCGTATTGCTAGTTCGATTCTTCCTTTATAATAGCTTGTCACTTGCTCAGGAGATTGCTAGTTGAAAAGCTTGCCCTTTCAAATCTTTATTACTTATATAGCTGTCACTCCTAATCGAACTATGATTACTAGCTACGACCAACGAAGAGATATTCTTAGATAGCTTGATACCCTTTATATCCATGTTCAGTATTATGATTCGCTATGACTTACCTATAAGAGCTCCTACTTTCTATTATAACTAGATTACTAATTGAACTCATCTTACTATGCTGGCTAATCCTTACTATGCTGACTAATCCAAGGTGTTCAATTCTGTTTCAATTCTGTATGGAGTGCAAAGTTGGTAGGTACTTACAACTGTCATTTTCTCATTTGGCTGCGATGCGCTGAGATAAATACGCATCTGTCTCTATATACGATGCATTCTGAGCACTTCAATTATAACGTAGAGATATAAATGACAATTTCTATTATGTACAATGCAACCAATGTAACTCCGCTGCACCCATTTACTAGTAACATGCAGGGACCTTCCCCTATGAATTGTCCCTTTTAATTAAACGAGCAGCCCATACCAATGAGTTCACATGTGGAGAACACCAATGAGATGGAGCCCACTTAGTAGATTTCATTATGCGGTTCATGATGGTATGTGATGGGACTGAGATTTCATTGTCCATTTGCCCCATGAGATTTTGATAGGTGCGGGTATAATTACATGTTACGACTTGGACCTCTCCACTCATGTTACGGGGGACCAATTGAGGTGCTTTCATTGGTCAAGGTGATTATAGTAATTTATCTCTCTGTCAACAGCTAATCATTACATACAGAATTAAGTCCTCTCCCTTATGGTCGAGCCTGCTAGCGCATCCTCATTTACGAATCAAATTGCAAGCAAATCACAAGCATAATTGACGAATTCAATCACTAGCTAATTACAAGCATCATTAACCCCATAATTCTCTATCCAAATTGAAGCACGCATCGTATAATAAGTAAATTTATTGATTTACTAGTGATCTGTTTCGATTTCTTTTTAGTTCAGCAGTTCAGTTGAGAAACAAAACATTTTATCAAAAATAGGAAAAGGATAACAGACACAGCAGGGAAAAAAAAGGAGCGGAGCCGCTTGTCCTTCCGAGGGCAAGGTAAATAAAACTCTTCTGTGTCTTCCTACATATTATCACGTGGTAGCATCTCTTCCATACCAGAGCAGGTGCGGTGAGGATCTTCTCTCCATTACACCGGTTTAAGCCTTATATTAGTATTAAGATATAGATATATATATATATATCTATATCTTCTCCGCAGTAGGCTTGTATTTAGAGACATTAGATAAGATAAACATCATCTAGGAGAAAACAAAATGATATTCTTATTTATTAAGAATGCCATTTCCTGAAGTTTCTTTCTAGATCCAACATGAGTACGTGGTAAAGCCGGGGGATGTTACATCCAGCATTAAGGAGTCCGTGTGGGCCACCAATAATGAGACTTTTGTCACTACAGGGAGGGAAATATCCTAATAGTCAAATAACGATATCTGCTTATCTACTACGTTAAAACATTAGACCATATACCAGGTCTGGATCTTAGAGTCTGTATCTGGGGTGAAAGGCATACAAGTGGTTTTAAGTATCTAATAGTAATCTCCGCGGATGCTCCTGTGTTTTTTATACTATATATATATTTGTAGCTTTTATAACCAATGATATTTTTTCATGAGTATTCTTGGTGATTAGTAGCTATTCCTTGCTCCTAGTGCTGCTATCGTATGGTTAACCTGTCCAATATGGGCTTCTATTTTATCCTCTCTGCCAATTTTATATGGTCTCTATATATTTTGCTTTCTGCTGTGTTAAAGATTAGCTTAGTTAGATGGGTGATATAGTTTATAGAGCCAGGAGTTTTCTTGTATTTATGTAAACCAAAGTCGTCAAACCTTAAGAGTAAGCCCAAGTAAGGTAAAGCCGGGGTCTGGTGGAAGTAGTATTTATACGAGGATAAAGCCAGCCCTCTAACTAAGGAGGCATCTAAGAAGGGATACAGTAAGTAAAAGCTATTTCTAGACTATCTAAGTAAGGTCAAGGTCTAAAGGTAGTTGGTTTCGGCTATCGAGGAGCTTATTCACATTCTTTTTCTATAAGTGGTTTCGGAATGTCGGGGGTATTATATTGTAATAGTGCATAATGTCCGTTTGATTAGTGGGCCTAATAACTTATGAAATCATATTATAAATCTTGGTAAAGCACAGATTGAAAGCCAGGTTGTTGTAGCCACTGGATGCATTGCACGAGTTGTTACTGTCGCCGACTAACCTCGTTCAGCTTCTCATAAACTTGCCGGATTAAGTCTGTTATACTACCAAACTAGCGATCTATTTTTCTCTGGCCATGAGATCAGTGTGCATCTTTTTCAACAACTTTGCATAGGATAACTGTGCAAAAGTGATTCCCGATGCTCCGATGGCTAAAGGATGCACATCGTCAACATTGGAAATGTATTCTTCAGTTATCTGTCTGAACAGCCGCGAGTTATTCATTGCGACTGCCCTACCCTGAGTATATTCAATTTGATTTGCAACTGCTGCCTTAAGGGATTCTATTCTACCCGGACAGATGGATCTCATTTTGATCCGAAACATGCCCCCAATTTATGAGCCCCTACTCTTTCCAGACCCAATTTATGAGCCCCTACTCTTTCCAGACCCAATTTATGAGGTCCGCCCTTCATCTGCTAGTTAATAGGAGGTCTCGACTAAAAGGAGAGGGAAGGAGAGCCATTAAAAGCCAGGCCCATTCCCAGAGGTGACGCTTGAACTCAGGCAGACGGAAACTTCTCGATTTCTATCTGAATCTATTTCTATTAATTTCTATCTATTCATATTGGAAAGGGGAGCAAAGCCCGTTTTTTTTTACTTAAGCGCATTTATTACCCTCAAACTTTCTTTCTATTGCTGAACCAGCTCGTAAATGCTCTCTCTGTCTCTTCTCTAAGCTAAGGAAGGTATACCAGGCCCTGATCTGTTCATCCATCAGGCTGGCATTCAAGCTTGCGGGGTTAATGAACTGGCCTTTCATACGCGTAATTGTTTCACCTTGGGGTCCTTAAAGCTAAGATGGATTTATTCTTTCCTTGGCTTTGCTTGGCTTTAACTGGCAGAATCTACTGGGATGCTTAATACATCCATCTAAGTAGGCAAGTAAGATTCAGCACCTTTAGTTAGGTAGGTAGGGGCAATCAGTTGAAAGATGGCTTATAATATCCCTTCACTATGTAAGGGGCTGGTCATTATATATGTAATTACGCGTTAGGTTCTAATAATCGATCGTACCATAATATATGATATTATGCATTTAAAGACAAAAGGGAACAAATTGAAGAATAAGAATGGGAAAAAAGCCATAAGCGGGGGCGGAGGCAGGCAGGGACCATTTGTTGAGACCCTCCTGAGAGTTCATATTAGTTATTTTCTTTTTACCTAGAAGCTTGTATCCTTATACCTCTTATAAGAGTTTAGACCAACCTTCCTGGAAGTTATCCCTTCCTTATGACGTATAGCATATAATATACGATATTATGGTGGAGGTTATATGTGCTTCGCGGAACAGCTTCCGCTGAATAGGTTCCACCCTTACTGAAAGGTTCTGGGCCTTAAGAGGTATTATACCTGCTCTGAAAGGGCCCCTGCCTACCCAATTCCAGAGAACGCAGTTTTCTTGAAAAGATGGGGCGGTATTAACATCAATTGGAACCATCATCTCCCAACCTTCTTATCGTACATGCTCTTAACCGAACATGCTCTTATCGCGGAATTCTTAAGGCCACCTTTCCACTCTACAATTTACCATATAAAAAAGTGGGAGGTAGGGGGCTTAAAAAAACCTTAATGCCCCACCTCATTACACTTGTAACATCATGGCAAAGGATGATTCACATCATTCCTCGACTCTCAATTATCCTGGTTCAAATTTTTGCCTCCGTTTTAAGCCCCATCTTACTCTACCACAATAAAATTATTCTAAAATCTCTTAGTGAGCGTGGACAATGCATGACAGTCCTCTGTATGGTGAGTTTTGACCATAGAAAAGTAACAATGTACTACCACTGTAGTGCTACTGTACTTTTGTAACAGCGGGAAATGATGGGGATAATGTCCAGGGTTCCCGTATATTTCATAGATTTCGACATCTACCTTTTGAAAATGTTTTTATTTGGGGATGTTGTCGATAATACATCAAGATATGATATCGCGCATATATACGTTCTACTAATCACATATTTGTTACCCTTGTAATTTGTCATCTATGCAATCTGATTAATCTTATAATTACATGGACACCCTGCTGCCTCTTTACCTTATTCTACATGATTCTACATGTAGTCCAATTTAGGTTCAATCCATATCTAATAAAGAAATACCGGTATATATCCCTTTGAAAATAGAGAGGGATTCATCATCGGAGCTTAATATAATCCTTCAATTCCCGTAGCTACATAAATGCTCAGTTCCAACGGATGGAGGAGCAGATGAGAAAGCGCACAATGAAAGAGTGCTTTTCACCACTGTTCCTTAAGGGGGCGAGCGAGCTAAGAGTCTTTGAAAATAGAGCCCTTTGTCCTTGTTTCTCCAGTGTCGGAAGCATATGATCTATCTGCTGGGTTCTCGAACTCTGAATTTGATTTAGCAAAATAGCTTATTTCCAGCATTATTATTATTTCCAGACTGACAGTTATACACGACCAGCAGCCCCAGCGGCATAACTAGCTATTAAAAATAATCTGCTGCCCAGCCAGGGAAGGGTAGGTTTATGTGGAAACAATTTTACTACTTTTGAATCACTAGGGTTGTCGGCCAATTGCTCACTCACGGTGTTTGGCCTACGGAGGAGATCATGAGAAAGTGCCAAAGCCATCGCCAATTCCCGTCGACTCTCTATCTATTTCCTTCCCCTTAGCGGTAGCGTCTATCAATGCGTTAGTTCCCCTGGCTCTGCTGTTTGGTCGCGACTCTTTTTTTTTGGTAGTGATTCTCTCTCTAGTCGTGACACCCTTCACGGTACCTTTATTATTTATTGCCCTGCCCGGTATCGTTCGGTACCCGCCTGTCCTTTCCTTCCTTTATCAGAGTGTCTATCTATCAACTGGTCCGTCTATGTGAGTCTCAATGACTTGTTTCCCAAAGCTTAAACTGTGCTTTTGATAATTTTTCCTATCTAAGGCGCGAAGTATCGTCTCATTACCGAAGGTGCGAGGTCTCATTAGGTGATCTGACTTTTCGCATTGAATCTATAATATCCAGTAACGACTGGTACCGCGGGCCCGGGTGTGCATGGCTAGTCAAAAGAAATATCTCCAGACAGTTTAGTCACATACGTTGAGAATAGCCCTAATGGTTAGAATTCATAGTCAGAGTACATACACTGTAAGTCCAATTACTAAAGCTATGAAAGGAAAGAAAAACCCTCCCCCCCATAATGATTAGGATTATTGGTATATTATTGATATATCTATTTATATATATAGATAGAGGTATGACACTTTATTATTCACTTCAACCCTTATAAGAAAGTGAGGGACAATTACACACTATATTATTAGAGATGGCGCAGAGGTGCATTCACTTACTACTGGATCCTGGCATTCTAATTATAAGGCCACATACTTCGTATATCCGTTCAACAGACTTCGTCTAGCTTATGAACTTCGTCTAGCTTATGAACTTCGTCTATCTTATAAACTTCGTCTAGCTTCACAACATACTTCGTCCATCTACACAGTTATTTCGTCTATCTACACAGTTACGTAGTCTAGTTACAGTAACATATTTTACATTTACATATTTTATTACATGAACACAGATGCATATTCATTGATCGATACGTTGTATCTTAGATATTTATATTGATCGATATTTTGTTCTTTATATTGATTGATAAGGATAGTTAGAGGTAGGGGAAAAGAGATCTTAAAGGAAAGCAAGATCTTCAACGAAATATTAGAAAGATAAATTAGCGGAGGCATCTGAGTATGGTACTCCTATTTATTAGTATTTGTTATCCTCTCACTTAGCAGGCGGAAAGTTTATTCCATCGTATTTTTGGATCCTGGGCTGGCTGGGCTGCTCGGTTGGGATGGGCTACTCAGCTTGGGCTACCGGTTATCAAAAACACCCTCGTACCTCGGTCTTCGTCTTTCGTCCTCGTACCTAACCCCTTTGTTTACTCTTTCACCTGCTAGAACTAGACCTGTTAGAGCCCTAGATCACGAACTTCATTAATCGCGTCGGTACTGAATGTTACTTACCTTATCTTATAAGCACCTGATGGGATGGATGGACTTCAACATAGAACATTGTTTGATGGGTGGGCCTTCAAACTACATTGCCAGGAGATGTATCATACTTGCTTTATGAATCTTAAGAGGGGAAGGGAAGTACGGCACTCTGACTATTTCACCTTTACCCTACTTTCCCTTTACTTAACTCTTACCAAAAAAACCTCTTGAGATGCTGTAACGATTGTAACCAAGCCACCCGCCAGTAGTATGCAAGCTGAGCATCCCAAATAGCCAAGCCAATAAGTAAAAGCAAGCAGCCCAACCAAGTATCCCCGTGCATTAGCTCAACCGAGTATCCCCGGGGGCTAATGAATCCATTCCGCCTAACGTAGAGATCCACCTAACATAGATAAACGCGATGAAAAGGAGCGAGGGATTTTCAGTTGCTCTCCCAAAGTACGAGGGAGAGGGACGAGCCGCTTGCCCACAATAGAAGGAGGGCATGGAAAATTGAAGTATGAAAAAAATGCATTTGAGTATCCCTGATGAGTCATAATGCCGCTGCCTCGGACCTCTTAAATAGGATATTTTATTGTATTATAATGATATAATTAAACTGTTTTCTAAAGCCGGGATCCAAGCTAAGTAACCAAGGCGAGTACCAAAGCCCAAGCTCATCCATCACAGCTTTAGGCATGAGATTATGGGATGCCCCCGAGTCTAGCAAACAATTGTGAAGGGTCTTGTCATGAATATTCAGGGAAATCTAGAAGGGTGGACATGACTCATCCCTATCTTCAACCATAGGACCAAGGGTAACTGTAGGCTTATCATCTTGCAGGTTGACATAATCAGCAGCTATAGGAGACTTAGGTTGAAGGGATTTCAAAATGGTAGACTTTCAATTATCATTTTTCATGAGTTCAATCAACGGGATAGGGATCTCCACTATTTGAATTTCTGACTCCAAATTGAAAGAATAGGGCAGTCTATCAGAAGTTCTTACCTCATTCAGTGGAGCTTTGAGTAGGACTTTATCAGTAACTTGAGGCTTAGTTTTTTTTGCTGCTGTTTTGCAGGAGCAGCAATCTGCTTGGCAGGAGCAGCACTCTTCTTTGCAGGGGCAGCAATAGCTGATTTTGCAGCAGTAGGTTTGGATCTCAAGTTATAGCCTCCCTGATCATCAGCTTGGTACAAGGATTCTTCA
>Ga0233342_1000141_pt1 | contig 22208 bp, 12 predicted proteins | sample GEONDECOMP273_FD_180706 | JGI IMG/M metagenome (GOLD analysis project Ga0233342, IMG submission 180706) | Leaf litter microbial communities from Shasta-Trinity National Forest, California, United States - GEON-DECOMP-273 | ecosystem: Environmental > Terrestrial > Plant litter > Unclassified...
ACAAATCCCCATACCCTGCCATTGCTTGGGCTTGACTGGGCCCTCGATAGCCAGACCATTATCAATTTGAAGAAGAGGCTAATGACATTTTTTGACTCATAAATAATAAGACTACTGGTATTACGACCCTGTGCAAGGAAGCACTTACTGAACCAAGATTGTTAAAAGATAATAAATAGGGCTGCGGAAAGAAAATCCCGCCCTGGAGCAAGGAAATTGGACGTGGTGGGATAAATCGGACCTTAGACCTGCCTGAGATCAAACTTGCGACCTTACTGAATACTTATAAATACCTTTCGACCTAGGGAACGAACCACGAAGACCTACGGGCCACCAGAAAATCCGTAGATACTTGTTACAGAGATTCATCCAAGCGTGATGCCTGCTGTTCCTAAATCCCCTCCCCCTGGACCAAGAACGGAGGAATAAGTCCGCAAGCTAAGGCACACATAACCTCCAATCCAAAGTGATCGGGGACAGGGGTATAATTCAAAAGCAACGGAGCTAGCTAGATCCCAGCCCCATATTTATTTTATTAAAACAATTGTTTAAGGCCTCTCCCTGTAGCCAGAGACCTTAGCTCTAACTACCTCTTTCAGGCAGATAGAAGTGAACTCTTGAACCTGTAGCCATAGCACTTATTTATATAGCTCTTTTAGGAAGACTGAGCTCTAACTAACTGGAAGGTAGTACTTAACTCTAACTGATTTAGGTAAATAACCAAATATCTAACTATTTAAGGTAGGAGCAAAGCACAGGTGGAAGCCTTATATTAGTGCATTGGTGCATTAACATAGTTTACTAAGTTTTAGCGAGGCCGCGCGATACTCCTGCTCCCGACACCTTACGTGCTCCCGCCACACCCGCCAATCTTTCCTTTCTCCATTCATTCCATTCCGAATAAAAGTATATTTTCTAAGCAGAAAACGGGGGTAGCCGGATCGACCAGAGTATAAATCGAGGAGAACCCTGATGGAAGGTAACTTCCTATCCTGGGGTAGGGGATATTTATAAAAGAGGTGGGTGCGTAATATCAGAATTGGTAAATATATAGGAAATTGGTCTGCTCTGCCCAAACGCAACCCGTGTCTGTTGTGTGCCTTCTCCTTACCCTCTTAGTCTTTATCTTCATCCAGTTGCTTATGAATTAACTAAATGGGAAATGTCCGAAGGTATAGTGTCCTTTTCTGCTTTTTATTGCTTAGTCAATGATAGATAAAACTTCTTGCTTGGGTAGCTTTTATATCAGCTTATTATAAAATGGAAAGGAAATTGGTCCGATCCAAAGTAGCTAATTCTGCTAGTTGCTAGCTGCTAAAAAAACCTTTGTAGCGAAAGCTTAACCTTTCATTGTCTAAGCTAATTATCCCTCCCTTCGAGCACCTATCTATCATATCCCTATTCATTCAGGTGCACTGCCTTGTTTTGTTGCCTTACTCCAACCAGAATAAGAAAAAGGCAGGCTATCTATTAAGGCTTGCCGCCTTCCATTCATTTTCAATTGGCTAACTGGCATATTCTTCACCTACCTAATTGGGATACTACTACTTGAGTTAGGTCCCGCCTGTCACTAAAGAAAGAGTTGGGCGTTTATTTGCCGTTACTTTATAGGAAGGAATTAGCTCTATCCAATCCATTTAGTTAGTCAGTGTGGGAAGTTTAATTGATTGGCGATATTAATTCAGCTAAATAAATCAGGTGATGTACCTATCTATAGTTATTGGTTATGAAATTCAGAGACAGAATGGTAGGCAGGTGACGGACGCGCTGGGACTAGACTTGGATTGGCCCCCGTTCGCAAAGACAGGAATGGCAAGTTGTTCCTGTCTACCTAAGTGATTTTAGGGTCGAGTTTACGAGCCGCTCTATCTGTTGCATATTTCCTCTCTATCCGAGCAAGGACAGAAGCAGATATACCAAATACAACCCTTTCTTACTTCAATCGGCTATATTTTACAATCCAGTATAAGAGACAAGAGATTCTGTAAAATGTCTAAACCTGTCATTTTGCATATTTTATATAATTTTATAATTGACTTATTCAACTCCGCCGATAACTGTCACGAAAGGGTGAGGAGCGTAGGAACGGTCGGAAGACACTCGACCAGACGCTAGGAGGAAGAGGGGGCGAGGGACGAACCCGCTCGACTGTGTTTGGATAGCACCAGTCATTGGATCGTGGCACGGGAACTGCCCCTTTCTATACTTGTTTACTAAATGGATCTGGGCAGGGGTAGGTGTAGGCGGATCTGATTTGTGCTCGGCGATCATCATCTTGCATCTACATTGATAGAATAAGGCGGATTAAATGTGGTTAGGTGTCTTGGTGTTGGGCGGTCCGTTCGAAGCTGGAAATATATGTGGAAATGGTTCTATATGGCTAAAAGTTCTAATGGCTAGTCCTGGAAAGAAAGAACAACAACCCTATATAGTCTGGGGCTTACCCTGCCCGCTATGGAAGGTTCTTTTTGGAAGTTCGTTTTTTTACCTCAAACTGGAAACCTAATATATATATACGTCGCAGTTCGCTGGTTTCTCCCTCACACTGGGGGGGTATTTTCATGGTGTTTTACTCCAGGGGGCATCGTCATCTCTGGAATCAACTATTGGATCGCCTCTTGGATCGAGTGCATTGACAACAGGCATCGAGTAGCAGAAGAAAGTCCCGGCTATAATGGACCTCCTGACTTCTGGCCCTTCATTGGCTTAAAGGCCCCCCGTCCCTGGTGAAAGGCAAAGGTGAAATGTCAAATGGCCAATGTCTGATTAAGCATGTTTCTTAGATGGTTAACTTCTATTATCCTTCCTATTGGCTAAGGGGGTTACCTCCTCAAATGGACAAGGTCAACGTCTCCATGGCGATCTGGTCAAAGTGGCTTCTATCAAGTTGAGCATCCAATTTAACGAGGTTAATTGAATAGAGCCTCAAGGGTAAGGTTCGAAGGGTATGTCCAGTTTAAGTGGTTTAATCATAAAGAGCATACAGGGCAGGTTCCAACCTCAAGTGTCAAGGTTCGAGTCCAGTTTACACGTGGTAAGCTTCCCGGGCAAGTGTGAGAATATGAAAAGTGAAGCGTAATTCAAGGCCTCTTTCAAGTGTGAAGGCCTCTTATCGTAGTCAAGACCTCTATGTTTGGTCCAGATCTATCTATCCTCGTGGTCCTCGGCTTGCTTGTTGGGTAAACGGAGTTAGTGGAGCAAGTGCCCTATTGAACGACTCGAACCGCGGTGCCTCTCTTTCTCCCTATCGGTCTAAAGGTTCGGTCTTTCATTTGAATGGCTGCCCTCTCCCTAGATTATGTACCGCGAGTGCCCACCCATATTAGATCTAAGGCTATCGTGCGGCCCTTATGGATCGTCCTAACGGAGCCCGTCCTCGCTTAATCTTATCTGTCTGTCTCGGAGAAGAGGCCCACAAAAGAAAGTTATTCTCGGGCTGTCGACATGAAAGGGGGGAGGGAGCTAGCTATAATGCAACTGTTAATTTGTCTTCCGGAGAAGATGCTTAACACATACAAAGACGGGGGAAGTTTTGGAGGGTAAGCGTAAGAACCAACCAACCTGCCCTGGGGAAGCTGGCTGCTACACAATGGTAAGGGCTTTATTTCATTGCAGCAGGTCAATATTATTGCCCACGGTACCTGGTTGTGATGGTAAGACCGTGAAGTACAAAATCTATTAGACATAAGATATCACATAAATAAAAGGTTTAAGGTAAGCGCCTAAATCCTCCCTCCCTCGGCACTGCCTGCCCGTTGTTGGTGCCAAGGCTGTGTGTATTGCGAATAAGACTTGTCTTAAGTAAGCAGTGGTTTCAGTTGTCCACTCGACACTATAGCTGGTTGGGTCCCCGCATAACACTGACCGGGGAAGGGTTTGAAACCCGCTCCCACGACCAAAGAAGGGGGAGGTGCGCAGCGCAGCGAATCTACTCCTAAAGAGAAGGTGGGGTTTGAGTCATATCCATAGGAAGGTTTATGAATTTTATTCTCTTCGCTTCGCATAATAAACATAAGATGAGGTGGAATGCTAAAAAAGAATAATAAGGTCGGGTTATAAAGAAGATAGAAAAGAAGGAGCGGAGCAGAAGATCCCTGACGAACCAAAAAGGATAAGGTTATAGAAAAAAAGGGAAGGTTCTGTTTACATTCAAGCTTGCCTCACCCCCAGATATGATTTATTCATTTAGACAGCCAGCATTCCCTACTGAGCATTTCTGGCTGAAGACAAGTGGTTGTTGGTAAGGCAGCACTCCATAAGCAAAGGTTGGTTGAAGGCAGTAAGTAAAAGTAAGTAGTCAAAAGTAAATACGACTGGTCCAAGTACCTAAGCAAGCAGCCGGTTCAGTTCAATAACAGAATTTCGTGATGTAGCTGTTAAAGGTAAAGAGAATAAGAGATGGTAGCACTAAATGAAAGGCAGGTAGGTCTATTCCTTCCTAGGTTATAATTCCTGAATCGTATCCGCAAGGCTCGGCCGCAACCAATAGGTCCTAGTGGTACCAATGAATCTGTCCTTTCAGCAAGTGTGATTCCAGATCTGTGAATGCTGTCTGGAAGGCGGTGCAAAAGCTCTCTTATCTATGGGAAGCAAGTGCAAGGCTGTTTGAGGCATGTCCGCATGCATCAATGAATGTATGGAGAGCACCCAAAGATGAAGATACTGCTGATTTAAACTATTCTGTTGCTTTATCCATTATCTATGCTACAATAGCTTTCGCGGAAGCCCGCCTATCAAATCCCACCGCCATATTATGTTTCTGAAATGACAGGGGTGCCTTGGTTGGTCCTACTTTGAAAATGTTTCTCTCCGTCGATAAAGAAATCTCACGTTGACATCTCTATTATGTTCTTCCTTACTGTCTTTCAAATATGCCTTACCTTATTGTGAGACAAGCTTATTATAGGGGGAAAGCGATGAGCAAAAAAGAATTGATGCGAAGAACAAAGCAATAGGACTGAACGAAGCAACAATCAGGGGAAGGACCAAAGAACCTATTAGATAGGGTAGCAATTCTAGAGCAGAACCACGGTTCAACCAGAATACGGGTGTTGATCCATAATTGGATTTTACTATAGGATGCTATAATTACCATAACAACGGCAGAGCACACAGCATCGGTACACATTAGTAAGGGAAATAAAAAAAAAACAGTGGTGTATTACATAGATAAAGAATGACCCGTAGATAAGGCATCTGGTGTAGAGGGGGTCCCTAAAATTGATTATTATATCCCCCGAAGTAACCTTTATTGATTATTGCAGGGAATAAATAAAGGCAATTTAAGCGGGCCAGGATAGGGGGAACCATACAAAACGATAACAGCGAATGCTCCTACCACAGCCCCGCACCCATACAGCCCAGATTCTCACATATCCATTAATGCCCGGGATTCATACGCATCCATATAAAGGGCCATCATTTATCAAGCGAAACCCCTCCCTTACAAAACGCACGCGTTTTTACCAGTGGATCGCAGATCCCAATCCAGAAGCACTAGCAGCACAGTCAGCATCTGAGCTAGTTTGAAAGCCATAAACAATTTATTCTATTGTTTACCCAGTGGCAGTTCCCTATCTCAGTAGGTCCAGCTTAAGTTGATCTACCCTCAAAGGTATCAGAGGAAGAAGCAAAGGAAGTGGAGGCATCATAACCAAACAGATCCAGTCCCATAAGTGGTTACATAGCCTATTACATATTGAGAGTTGCCCAAGTTGCATTTGAACCAATTGATCCTTTAGTTGCAAGGTACCCAGTAGCGGGGTCAATTGATGCCGTTGATTTAGCGATTGAAACAGAACCCATTTCATTTATATACCAATTATTATTGATCCCAAGCCTCTAGATCCATAGCTTGTTCGAGAGATAAACCCATCACCAGCGGATACAAAGACGAATAAAATGGATGACAGCAAAGGCAGTTGATCACCTAGTATCAGGGTAAGCATTCCTTATTATCCCAGTTTCCTCCTCCCTAGCTAGTCAACCTATTATCGTACCTGCAAGTGTTCCCACAAGTGATGTTCCCACATTAGTATGTGACAGATGCAAATTTGGCCGAGACCAAATTAATCTTCACTAATAGTTCAAATGATAGTTTTCATCAAAGGTTACAGATGCTCCAATGATCTTAAACTTTACTGAATCCACACCAATATAACTTTTTATTATTTATAAATATAATTGGAATTGAAACAAACTTGGCATTTACTTTAAGCCAGGTACCCTCTAGTTCCCCAGGATGAAGGATCCTCTTATCAATGTTAAGGTGGCTGGTAGATCTTCTTCATCAATCATTTCTTTCTTGAAGAAGTGGGAATTTTAGAAAGCTTTGTGGGCGTCTCCTATATAATAGAGTCCAAATGGGAGCGTTGCTTCAAGTCAAGTGCCTGACTTTCCTAGTTCAGAAGGAGCCTCCTCACTCAGTGGATTCAATTGAGGCTGAAGAATTGGATGATAAGGCAGAGTAAGGATAACTCATAATAGAATTTGGATTTGCCAATAGCAGCCTAGGAGGGTGCGTAAGCACGCTCGACCGAAAGGGCCGCCATCGGAGATGACGTTGAAAGTCCGAAGACTTTTTCACAGGAGAGGCAGTGGTGACTGGTTATCTTTTATTGAGTGCCAAGTCCACGTGCAAACCCACCAAAGAGAAGAAGAAAGAGGCCTTACTTACTCCTCATTTCCAGCCTCAGTTCCCGTAGCAGTTCCATAATAAGTTGAAGGAAATATTCCCAGCATAAGTTCCAAGAGCAGCATTCTCAGTATTATTTCCAACAGTTTCACAAGCATCATTCAAAGAAGCAGTACAACCAGGAGTTCCATCAGCACCAGCAGTTGAAGCATAATTATTCCCATAAGCAAAAGGATTGACAAGCAGCAGTTTAAGGAGCAGTATTACCAGGAGCAAAAGTTCCAACAAAAGCATTATGATCAGCAGAATCAGGATCAGTATTATAATTCCCAGCCTCAGTTCCTGGAGCACAAGGATTCACAGCACAAGCAGTATTCTCAACTGGCCTCATTCCTGGCAGCATTAGAACCAGCAGTTCCAAGAGCATTCCCAGCATTCCCAGGAGCAGTTCAATTAGCAGTTGAAGGGACAGCGTAACCAGAAGCATAATTCCCACTAGCAGCACCAATCTAACCAGCTTAAGCATCTCATTCCTAGCATAACCTGTTGAGGCATAATTATCGGCAGTTCCAAAGGCAGTTAAAGCAGCAAAAGCAGCATCATTATTAATCCCAGCATCCCCAGCTTCATAAGAACAAACAGAAGCATCATAATTCCCAGCAAGCAGAGTAGCACCAACAGCATAAAGAGCATAACCAGCAGGATCATAATTAGCTATAGCGGTAGTCTAGTAAGTAGTTGGGAGCGGGTAGTAGGGTAGGAAGTAGCGGCTTCTCAAATAATGTGGATTGAGCTTTTCTGGGTTGGGCTGAGCAGGGGGACAGTTAATTATACCTTCTTTCTTGTTGGGTTATTTAACTAAAATGAGATTCTATACTATTGGACACTCAATTAATTACTAAGTTCTCTCCGCCTTTGGCTTGTGGGTGCCTTAATTTATCAAAGGTGAACTCTCAACTGTTGCAGCAATGAGTATGATTACTATGTGGTGTTTATAGATTATATTGCATCTATATATATATATCCTGGCTTAGTCTATTATCCATTGAACTAAATAGGCACTTACTTCTTAGCTGCTGATGCCATCCTATTTGTCATTACTACATACAGGTAGGAGAAGACCCATAGGTAGGTAGATGGTGATCCACTAGCTCTGCTGGTTGGTACTCTATGTTAAAAAGACTCATAATTAAATGTGTCCATCTATTCCAAATTACTATATGATATTATAGCCATCTCTACGTTTTATAACACTTTGACTCGCAGGGTTCAGTTGGTTTAACTCAGAATAGTTCCATCTCTTACATCTTAGTTCGGACTAGTTGATGCTGGTGGAGATCCACAACTAAGGCCTGCCCTGGTGCCATCCAGAGCTGGGCTAAGAGACTCCGCTTACTCTGTGTCGTTTGATGCATACGTGTTCATATATGATTATTTTTCCACTCTACCTGGCGTGGTATCCCTATGTGGTTAATATACGATGTAGCCATGTAGACCTTTACCAAGCACCATATAAAATATAGTTATAATGAGTGCTAATTTCAATTGTTTGTTTTCGCTTGGCTACTAAATAAACTGGGGGTTAAAGCGAACAAAACCCAATAAGGCAGGCAGGTATCAACTTGCATTTCTACGTATCACACACTTTGACTATAAAACTTGGACTCACATGGAGACATTGTTAACAAAGCCCCAATTTAAGAACTCTAGTTTCTCTCCATTATGTGACAAAGAGAACAGATTTTAAATTGCATGGATAAGTTGGTTGAACCCAGCAGCCTAGAGGTTTTAAACCTATTTTAATATATTATGTCTCCATATCTTCTACATTGTGATACTTGCGAGACATATGACCTAGAGAGCCTCTGGATTTGATCCAGGTTGTTTGGTCCAGGCAATATTTTATTATTCGTTGTTGTAACCGAATCGAAAACCTCCGCGATATACGATGTTTACATAGATAATTTTACCTGGCTGGCTTCATACATTGATTGGAGCCATGTACAACCTAATACGAGTTCGCATAGAGACGTTTCCCTTGGGATCACATATGGACTCACTCACATATTTACCATATTGACGTTGAACCTTTTATATTGCCATGTTTATGCTGGTGGAAATCCACTAAGCCAGGTGCTTATGTCAGAAAGCTAGAGCTGGACTAAGAGACTAATGCTTGGTTACTTCTGGTGCCAACGTGCCAGGTTCATATACTACTATATTGGCATATATTTATATTTATATATATATATATATATATATGCTATGTATGATGTCACATCTCCACTTGTTTGTGTCCCCTGAACTCTAGCGAAGAAGCTATAAAGGATGTGGTGTCCATAGCCAAGAGGCAGTTTCCATCTCCTATCGGCGGCTGCCTTCCTTTTGTTGTGACAAGGCCAAGTAAGAAGAAGGTCAAACCTAGGTTAGTATATACCACTTCCAAATAAGAATAAGAAAAAAAAATCATTGTTGAAGTTTCAATACTTTTTTTTTAACTGCGCCAATCATTAGCTCTTGGACTAGCGCATATCTCACATTTCACTTGCTATCTTTATAACGATCTCTATAGCACTAACTAATTCTGTCAGAGCTTCAACACCGAGAGGTTGCACCTCACCTATTGTTTCCAACCAATTATCCAAGCCCAGCCAAGCGGAGTAGCCAGTCGATATTGGTCCAGCCAAATAGCGCAGCAGCCACAGTTGAGTATCCTGGGACTATTTATTTTTACGCTATTAAGTAAATTACAGGTAAGTATGCTCTAAGCAATGTGAGTGCTGTAAGGTGTGGGCTGGGTAGAGGTTTTTTGTGTATAGGGTCCAGGTGGAGGTGTAGGGCTGTGGTGTTGTGTAGTTATAGGTAATGCTGCTCTAGTTTTCCTGGTTACTTCTCCTGGTTAGTCCTCATTCGTCTGTCCGTTTTTCCACCCATCTTGAATATCTGGGAGTCCATGGAGTCCTCAGAGTAGGCGAACCACATGAGTCCGTGGAGTCAGACATTTTAGGTTACACAATGGAGTTACTTGATGTATTAGGTAGGTTACACCGCCCATGTTGAGTTCAATTTTGATTTTTATTGGGGAGCGAGATAAATAGCGTTGGCAAGGACAGAGCACGGTACGCAATTGAAAGCTTACCGAGATGGAACAATCTTACAGCTATTCACATTACTCTTTAAGTTCCCCCGCCCAGTAAACATACCCTCCCTATTACGCATTACAATTAATGCTATTATCCACTTACCTATAATCCACTGGCAATTCCCCACATTCCGTTCTTCAATACGCCCCCCCCTGATTGATACCACTTGCCCAGGGTAATGGCCCTGAAGAAAGGTGCTGCACCAGGAAGGAACAAATAAGGTAACACATCATCTGTAAAAAGCTACCGCAAAGGTAAGGAAGGAATTAGGTACCGCAGAAAACAGCAATGCTCAAGGGTCCCTATTATACCTGTTTACTATTCACCACCCAGTTAGTCATCAGTCAACCACCTAACTGTTGCTGTTATCAATGATCTATCTTAACGCCTCCTTATATTGTTTATTGATCCAGTGCCTGCCTCTATATTGGGTAATGAGAGCTACTACCTGCCTCCACAGATTGGTTACTGATCCTACCGCCTACCTGATCATTTATCTCTTCCTCCTCAACGATCTATCTAACGAACTATCCTACACATCCCTTGCACCTTCGTTACACAGTTCCGTTCCAATACTGCCAACACCCACCACCTTCCCATTGACAGAACTACCTGTCTGCTAATCATCGTTCTCTTTTTATTTACTGCCTGTCCCCTAGCGAGTCCATTGACTAAGATAACAATAACCTCTTTTTCACTCTAATCAAATGATCTTTTGGAAGAAGTGGATATCGATCGCACCTGAGCAGCTTGCGGGAAATATATTCTGTTAAATAAAACGGCTAGGAGCTTTATCGACTCGACCCCAGAACCAAACCCCCGTCACACCATGAAAGTGGCTTCGGATCTGAAAAGTGACACCCGCTTTATTTGGGCTTCCCAATGGGTGGGAAGAAAGGCTGTGGGGTTGGTTAGTTAGTGGGGTAGTAGCCCTTAAATAGAGGACGGAGAGAGTAACCTGGTAATTTCACTAGTTAAAGGGGGTGTCCCATGAAGGGGGAGGGAAATACCTATTGGTTATATTAGACGTCTTAACACTATTATTTTAACCAATGTTCCAGAGTCTAGCTATTATCTATCTCTCTTGCTGCTTGCTGGCTTTACGATGAACCGCACGAAAGAGATTATGTTGTGTTGATGTTGCCACGAAACACTTTTTTATTCCCTCATGTTGACAACGAACAATATAGATTAAAATAATGTTACCTACCCATAAAACCCGCAGTTCACCAAGAAGAGCCCCATGTAACCAACACGAAGTGAACGTACGGAACAATGAATGGTCCTACCTGCACTGGAATGACGAAATGCCGATTGATACCTTGTGATAAAACAACTGAACACAACAGCAGGACCTAGGGGTTTAAAACCAATAGGGCACAGGAGCTATATTTGAACTACCCCGTTGACTCTTGTCTTGTATTGATTCCCGGCATCTAAGCAACAACTAATATACTACTCATATTTGGATATTATTTATTTATTTTATTGTTACAATTTTGGAAAAGGTAAACTTATATATGGCGAGTTATTCTGTTCCAACTAAACTCTGGTGGATCTTACGCTCAGCTTCACTCACCCACCTCCCTAACAAACATTATTGGTTCATTAATATCTTCTAGTTTAAACATTGTTCGTTCGCTCTGCTTTCATCTCTGTGTTGAACTTAACTTACGCTTCCGCAAATGAGACTTCTAATTAGCTTCCGTTCAACCTATTCTCTGCCTCGTAGCGTTGAACATAAGGCAAGACTCCCCGTATAGGGAGCATAGAAAGAATAGCAGAGTTTTTCAATAGGTCTAGGAGGAGGCTCCTCCTCCATATTCCCAGGTAAATAGGTACCATAGCAAGTTGAAATAGTAGGCCTTCACCGCGGGTTTAGCTACTACTTGTTGAATTACAAGTTGTACAAATTTGAACTAACTTTTATGAACCGGAAGACCTTGTTGCCCTAGACCACTTTGATGAATGAGGCGCTTAGGAGATATTGCTAGGAACCCTCTTATCAGGACCGGATCAATCAATCTTACCCTTACTTTATTTCTTATTGCACCCTAGTCATTAGAAGGGGATATACTCTCTGCTTTAACGCATTACTGCGTCCACGCATCCGCGCTTTCAGTGAAATTCGCAACTTCCAAACAACTCACAGGGAGAACCCCTCTACCCCTTCCCCCCATCCTGGACAAATATCTGAATAATACACCTGCAGAGATACCAGCCCCACCTGCCAACTCTTTATTCGACCAGGCTGTGTTCATTTATTGTATTTCCTAGCTGGCCAATCTAGCCCACCCATCCATCTAGCCCAGCAAGCCAGGGGTTCAAAAAAGCAAAAAAGCCGTGTTGAGTTAATCGTTCGTCTCCAGTTAGATAGAGAGTAAAGATATCAATCGAGATATGGACGGGCAGCAAGATATCTAAACGGGCTGGATAGACGTCCAGATATAAATTTATCTCTCAGGCAGTAAGTTTGATGAATTAGCAGGTAGGTTATTGTGTGCTGAAGGTTTCAAATCGGGCTTTCGGTGAACGTCCCACTCGGTGTGACTTTTTGTGCATTCTCTGGTGGACTTGTTGGACTTGGTGGTATATTTCTATGCTTCAGTTGAATGGTTTGTGTAGCTACTGGTGTAGGTTATACTTATCTAGTGTGGTGTGCTTGGCTTGTATTCAGTATGGGGTACTACTTCCCTCTCGTTCGGTGGATCAATGGGGGGGCTTGGGAGGTTGAACAGCAGCATAAGTTTTCACTGGGTGTTATGATACCTAATTCACCATGGGCAGTTGTAAACTGAAGTATTTGGTAACCGTTGAGTTACTGCTCGCAGCTATGAACAGGGGCTTTCTTTCGGTGAACGCCCAAAGGTATTGGCCTTGTCGTGTAGGTTTCTGTTTTATTATTATTCGGTGGCAACAACCTGGGAACTCTATTGGGTATGGTGTGATAGGGGCTTATCCTTTTTTTGTATGGTGCAAACTTGGTTCACATATTGATATCACATATGGTAACAGCTTGTCTTAATATCATCTGGTGGGAAATGGGAAACATTACCCTCTCGCGTATGAAGGTGGACTTATATCTTGTGTATGGTGTGATGGGGACTTATCCTTTCATCGTCTGTCGGTAACATGGCTGCAATTTTTGAGTTTTGGGAAATAGCTCTACCTACCTACCCTCCCTGAGGACCCTTCCATTGCGTATGATTCCCGAATGTTTAATCATATATAACGAGCAGTAGTAACTCACTGCTGTTGTGAAGAAGGTATCGCTCACATAGCCTTGTTGCATGTACATAGCCTTCCTTTGTTAGCTGCACATAGTACCTTGCCGGGGTATGGGGGAAATATCTATTGGGTATGGTGAACAGGATAAGTGTTTTAACGGTTTACTTTTATGGACAACTAAGAGAGTATGGTTATATACAGATGATACTGGCATATATAAGTTTCAATTTGCTGTTGAATTGAAGAGTCCAACTAGTTCTAATTAGCTTCCGGGCCACTCTGAGTCCCAATGGAACCTACTCAATGGACTAAGGCAAGTTGTGCCGTGCCGCTAATTGAAACTACCAGGCTTTAACTCGGCTTGAACAACGGCAATGGAACGGGCACCTAAGGCTAATAGTTCGGCTAGTACCGGCGTGCATGAACAACCGGATAAATAAGTGCTGATATACTTACGGCTTAAGACTAAGGCAATAGACTACTTCAGTTAGTTCTAAGTTAGTTCTTAATGCATGTGGACTTCTTATACAGCAGCTACTAACTACTAACGGTTTATGCAAGTCTTTCTAAGTAGGATACTGGCATATATAAGTTTCACTTTATGTAACTATCTCTATTGGGATAAGAAACTTACTTTTGTTTAGACGCCTGTAGTCTCCCTATAAAGTAGACCTGATCTCAGAAGATAGCTTCCACACACTTACAGATCTCATACCCGTAAAATACTCAGCATCTCGGAGCGCTCTCTCTCTCCTATCCTCCAAAGTATCATAAAAAAAAGTATACCTCTCCGGAAGACCCATGATTTTCTAAACACCCTAAAATGTAGTTGTTATCTCACCCCATGGAAACATAAAGGTGTGCTTATTAGGATCCCAGTATGATACTGCCTCAGCTAACTGCATCCTGGAAGTATAAATACTCTGAACCTGGATAGCTCTTTCTAAACCCAGCTTATAAATAGTCCTTACTTATTATCCTCCTGTGGACTCCTCTCCCTAAGCTCCATCTACTCTCTCTGCAACTCGCAACTAGCTAGGAAGGCATAACCTCTCTCGATGGTCTATCCAAAAGAAGAGTGGAAGGAGGTGGCATCTATTAAACCTCGCAAACACTCTCTGTAGTCTCCTCCTCAGGTTGATCCTCCTCTCCACCGGGCGAAGTAAAAAGATACGGGGGGTGTGTCGGAGTTGAAAACGAATAGATATATGCCTGATTAGATCTTCTATCGACCTGAGATCTTCTTCGAACTGCCCGAGATTGATACCTGATCAGCGAACCGAAAGCCCACTTTTACCACCATCACCAACACTGACAGCGCACAGAGCACGGGACGCTTTGCTTTTTCATGTTTTATCCCCCCCAACCGGGGGAGCAGGGAGGTAAACTGAAGGAGCAACCCAATCCCATTCTACCTCCTCAAACTTTTCATCCTACAAGAGCCAGAACACAAAGAACCTAGGACCTATACCAACCAGCCCAAGATGCATGTGCAACACGGTGTTACATACATTTATTTACAATTTTAGGAGCATAGCGCAACATGATGAGTGCAATATGATGGTCCAACATGTTATTTTTATTTGAGCTTAAGTTGGGTTGATTTAGGGTCTCCCATACATCCCTAATTTTTGTATCTGCCACTCACTCGTTTTGCTTATTATAAAACTACTGGATATGATCTATAAGGATATGCTATTGTTTATAAGTGTATCTTAAAATTGTCACGTTATTAGCTTGTTCGAGGCTGGTTTGTGTAATCATTCTGTATGGCAGTGGTGTAGTTCTGTTCAACCGCTCCCCTAACGGGGTAAACACTAGTGATTTATTCCTTTTCCTGGCCCTGATATCCCAAAAGTAAGGAATGAAGTCCGTACTATGTCATACTTCCCTCGTGAAGCAAGGGGCAACATACATAAGGTTATGATCTCTTTCCTTCCTTTTCCGGTCAATACTTCGAAAGTAAGGTCCTTAAAGGCCTTATTTAGTTGGTCCAGAAAGGTCTTACCTGGATCCTGCCTGAAAAGGAAACACGCGATCGATAAGGGGCCTTATCATCAACGCGGTAAAGCAAGTAAGGGGGCGGGTACTAGCCAAAACGGCAACAGCTCCCACCCACTTTACAGAACATCTATTCGCTACCACTTATGTTCTTTATCAAGGGCGGAAAGCAATTACTATATATAATATATTTAAGCACTGAATCGTTCGTATCTTTACTTTCAGCGTGCAAGCGAGGAGAAATAAGACTTACAAACCGATAGATAGGGGACATTCAGGGGTCCGCTCTTTTAAGGGAATGTCACTGAATCCATCCATTATCCATCTGATCTAATAACCTATTTCATGGCACTTTAACTCTTCCCTTGCCTCGTATTCCCCCTTTCTCGCATAGAGGCGATCCTAATTTCAACACGCTGCGTTTGACTTACAAAATATAACCATGAACTATCCCTCTCAATGCCCGGGCATCCATCCGATGCATTCTTTGCTTTCGAGTCTAAGTTTCGGAAAGTGGGCCCAATTGGCTATATGGATGGAGGTTGCAATCGATTTGAATAGCTGGTTCTCTGGTCTATCGGCTTCTCGCACCATTCATTACTTCCGCAGAAGCAATAATGGAGTAGTAGTAACGGTGTTGGCCCTTTACGATCCGGGGGAGTAAGCATGTGCGGAGAAGGGTAATTTGGAGCAGCTGAGCCCAACCCCTGACTGGGATCTGTGCCTACTGCAACAGCAGTGATCCATGCATAGTTACGAGCCGGAAATATCCGTTGGAAATCCTTTTCATTAGCAGAAGCAAAGACCTCATGATCTTCCTATAGGGATTATAAAGTAGGATTTATCGGTGAAATTCCTCCCGTGCTTATGGAACCATAGGATCCTTGAGGCATAAATTGATACCTACTTTTGTGGGAATTCACTCCAATTATCACCTGCTATTGACTCATACTAAGGAATAAGCCCTTTGAAGGAAGAACTGCTCTGATCGGATTAATTATAATTGAAGACCTCCTTACAAAAAAACATGCTGACACAACAACAAACGTATGAAACAACAAGTCATTCAGATCTCAAGGTGGCATTCTCAGAAACGTGCATCTGAAACGACAATTCGAACCTCAAATTCAATGTGTTATCAAAATAATATGCAATGCAAGGAGCACTACAGCCTACCCTACACCATGCACATAGCTTAGAGCATACCTAATTGTGCTTATACTTAATAAGCATGGACAACCAGAAAAGGGTTATGCTTTCTAATTACAATAAGAGGTATGTCCTCTCATTCCGATAAGAGTTATGCTTCTAAAAGTGAGCTAGGCAGGTGGAACTGACTAGGCTTGCTGGCTTGATGGTAACTTTTTATTAGAGTGTTGACAGCCCCTATGCTCTCAGGGTGGGCAGCTTCTCTGGGTCGAAAGGGCTAGGAGGTCGATAGAAAATAGATAGGGCAGGCGGTAAGAGATATTGATAAAAGCAGCAGTTTAAGCAGTAGATTCTGTATATTAAGCTGTTGAAGAAGCAGTTGATGAAGCTAATTCAGTTGAATCAGCGACATACCTAGAAGCATACCTGTAGATCCAGATCGATATTAGACCCCAAGGTGGGAAGCACTCGGTCCTTACCTTCTATTTCATATCTCAATGACCACCATCCACCTTCCCTTTAAATAGCACTCTTTTTGTGATTTGTTCGAGCCAATGAAACGCCTCTTTTTATAGTATGATCCCAAATTATACTATTTTCAATTGTTTCAAATAAAAAGAGATTATTTTATATATGTGAGGGCAAGCCCCAGCAGCCAGCAATTCCAAGCCAGCAATAAAAGTCATTCATCTCAGCAAGACCAGCCCCCTGCCCCACCCTACGCTAGTCAATAGTTTGAAACGTCTGTCTTCTTTAGCCATTTTATTTATTTTTAATAAAAAGAGGAGAGATTCTATATTTATTCTCTGAGAAGATAATTTACGGGCTTGGAAACCACCCCATTTATGATGCTTTTTCGGAGAGTCCCCAACCCCGTAGGTGCCTGAGGAGCCCGGAAATCACAAATCAATTAGTGAACTTGTCGATCGGGCTTTAGAAAATAGAAACTCTTTATTTATTTGCTTTTGGAAGAACTCTTATTACGTATATAATATGAAACCTTATTTACCTTCTGGTTGCACGACCCAACCAAGCCAGGCCAGGCCAGGCCAGGAAGGAGACCAAGAAACAAGATCAGGACCAGTCTCAGAATAGCCTTACCTTCTTCATACAAAACACCTGCCAGAATTACCTTTATATTACCAGCCCCCTATACCATGAGGTCTTCTAAGAATAGGCACTGCTAGAATAGGAGTACTTGCATCGTTGAATCGTTGGATCGGAATGGGAAGAGGAATTAAGAGCCCTTACCTTCGTCATAATACCCACCTGCCAGAAAGAGAGAGGAGCGAAGCTGTACCAGCCCTAGACCATGAGGGCTTTGGAGGGACACTGCTTGAATACCTTAGGAGCCACAGACACTGATTGGATCCTGGAATCGTTGGATCATTAGATCGGATTTTCAAATTTTAGCGTTATTACATATATAATACCCCTCCATTTACCTTGCACGAACCAACCAACCCAGGATAAGAATTGCCTTTATTCATACACGAAATTAATTCATACACGAACTTACACTTAGTAGTTACTTATTATGGATGGTGGGATTGTAAATTCCCCGAATACTCCTTGTTGCCTGCCTTACTTTTGATACCCCCGATTAGGGATGACATGGTGGGACAGAGGGAGGGAGGAGCGGAACCACCAGCCAGGAAGACCCAAGAAGCCAGGAGCACATGCATGCTATTACCACACTCCTTTGCCCCTTACTCTTTCACTTACTGAACTTAGAGACCTGGATGGAGCTCCCAGCCAGGAATCACGTAGCTAGCCTTGTTAGGAAGGAGGATCTACAGAACTTACCTTCACAGCAAGCAGCTTATGGAATTTGAATCGGTTCATTAGACCTTAGAAGCCCCCGGTTTATGGGATACTGAGTACAACTAGATCTTCAGCCCTAGACCTGGAATCATAGCTGGCATGTTTCTAGTCACCGGTATACCTTAAAAGCTGCTAATGGGATCGTGGGATGGAATTTGGAAATACAATGGCAATGGGCATTGGGCTGGGTCATTAGCCCTTACCTTACACCTTGTAGAAACCTCACTAGAACTCCCGTAACTCAATGCCTACAGATAACCTTCTCTTTAGACAGCCAGGATGGAATAGCACTAGAGTACGGACGGCACTATGACTTTACTATGAACTCTTTATACCCTTGCCCTGCCTTATTATGAATTTGGGTACCGCTGATAAAGAAACTTACGGGTACTATGGAGGGAGCCTTATCCATTACTTACTTTATCTTAGAAGCACCAAATGGGATAGGCAATTAATTGAGAGGGTTTACCTTTACCAGAGAGATCTTGTGTGGAACTCCCCCGGATAGATTCTAAACAACCAGAACTTATGAGACATGGACATGGCTAGATGGATTGTAGAGTTGCCGAGGACTCATAGTTTAGTTGCATGCTCCTGCGGGGATGGATGGGAGGCGAGGAAGAACCTGCTTAAATGCTATTATGAATATACTTTTTGAAAGAGAAATGCTAGTTCGACACCGTGGTGGAAGCAATTATGTCTCGACCCATGTAAACCACGCGTTTGCTATATTATATATATAATCGCCTCTGAGAAGCTTTTTCGAATCAACGGACCAAACCCATCGGCATTACTTTTATATCTTGCTTCAGGGAAAGGGACGGAGTGAAATGCTTCCTAGATTTTATATACGTAATTACGATGCGGCAGAAAAGCGAGTGGGCACCTTGCTTGGTTTTACCCGTACTACTTCGGGCGGGCAAACACACTAGGAACTCATACTTCTTAGGTCGGTCGGGCCAGTTAGTTAATTAATTACCTTATACTGCGGCTCCGCTAGCCAGTTACCTAAAGATAAATTTGAGTTCATGTGAATTCTCGACCTCGATGGGGAATATGCTTTGGACCCCTCTCAACACGAGGCGCGTAGCGACGGAATGGATGGGATGAAGGGCATGGAATCACCCAGAGTCACCCAACCCCTTCAGTTTTGAATTGGCAGCAGCACATGCTAGAATAAACTACCTTTCCCCTTTCTTTCACTTGCCAGAGCTAGACCTACCTGGAGCCATAGAACTGAAAGAATCACCTAGCTAATGTGAGTCAGGAATCTTGAGCCTTAGAAGCAAGCCCCGGGTTTATGGGAGGACGGATGGAGGAGGAACTTACCAACAACCCAGCCAGGAATGAGACCAGAAATATCTGTAGGGAACACTCTTTTAATACCCCTTACCTTGTTCAGACAAGACACCTGCTATACTATGTAACAGCCCTATATCATGAAGCCTTTAGAGGGAATGCTAGAAGACCAGTTTAAGTGCTGGATCGGATTGGATCATTGGATGCAAATGGGTGGGAATTGGAATTGGAATCATCCACATGGCCATGGGAATTGGCTTGGGGATGCCTCTTTAGACCAGAATCCTCAGAGCAGACAGTATACACTATAGAAGCCTTTAATACTTCGACAGGAAGCAGGGGCATCTAGTATACACTACCTTTTTACTATTTACCTGCACCCACTTGTAGACCTGGAGCTAGAGACCTGGAATCACGTAGCTAGCCTTGTTAGGAAGGAGGATCTACAGAACTTAGAAACCACGGATGGATGGGAGGATGGCCTTGGGTGGATTATGTGGGTGGAACATCAGAGAATAGAGCGTTGGATGGACAGGCTTCTGGAATATATGCCCAGACAGAACCAGCCAGGATATGCACACTTGCCTATATGAATCACTTTGGAGGGACTGCTATAATACCTTTACCTTCTATGAATACGAGAGAGAGGTTCTCTACAAATAGTGAGTTACTTACCCACCCATGAAGTAGACCAACAATAGCAAGCACTAGGGAACAGCATTATAACACCTTGGATACCATACACCTCCAAGAACTGTAATATTTACAGGCCCTATACATTAGGTCTTCCAAGTAGGAGAGCTATCAGACCTTACCTTAGACCTTTTCAAATTCGCATGCTTCCCATATCTATATATCTAAACCTAGGACGATGGAGTCACTATCCTCTATCCTATCAGCCAGGAATACCAAAGTTTGCTGGCAGGCAGGGACATGCTAGAAAACACTACACTCCCTTTACCTGCACGAACTACTACATCTGGCGCCCTAGACCAGGAATCACCTTGTTAGTTAGGAGGGAATCTATATACCTTTAGAAGCGCCGGATGGGATGGGCATTGGGAATTACCTTATATGCTCTCAGTCATCGACTTGCCTACTTAGAATTGATAGTTAGACATCCCTGTGGATCAATATCCTCAAACTCACTCAAAACACGGGTTTATATAGATAAAATAGCGTCTATGGTAAAAGTTTTCAGATTTACGGACGGGCCAACTGGCGTGTGGATCCTTTTTTTGGTAGGCACTTACTGCTTTTACTGCTTTGCTAGCGCACCCTCAATGATGACTCAACACTAGTGCGTGCCAGAATATGGCAGCTGATACAGCTGGGTTTAATGGAGTCATTTAGCCTAAGGACCTTTAGCGTGCTCCTGCGGGGATGGGCATAGGGGTTACCTTTAGCAGAAATAGATCGTTTCACTTCTTACCCGGATAGATTTGATTCTACACAGCCGGGAACTTATTAGACATAGCATAGCTGGATTTAGAAAGAACCTTATATGCTCTCAGTCATCGACTTGCCTACAGAAAAATGCACGAAAGATGCCGCGGTGGAGGATGGAACTATCGACCCATGCCAACGATGAGTTCTATATAAGAAAAACACGCACCTCAGAAGCTTTTCGGATCGACCCAAAACACCCAACCTGGATGCCTTTCCCCACCTGGTGCCTTTATATGGATATGGATGGGGCCCGAAATAACCAATTAGTGAACAGGCCGGCCGATCGGGCTTTCTTTAGATAATTGAACTTTTAATATAATTTTGAAAATCATATTAAATATATAATATGAACACCACTCCTTTTCAACCTTTTAAAACCTTTTCAACCTAGTACCAATCAGCCAAAAAAATACCTCCTAGTCTTGGTTCCTTCAACCAATAGGATAAGGGAGTTTACCTTTAGCTTAGATAGTTTAACTGCTGCTGGATTGCAGAATTCGAACCTCGTTTTATGGGTACTGCTTTACTTTACCTCGCTCCCCTTATTCTTGATTGATAGCAGCACGATTCCCTGGATGGTCAATTCCACGAGGACCTTCCTAGTTACCTTCCCTTGCTCCCCCATGCTCACTATTGCTGGATGGATTGGATATGGCATTATGGAATGGATGGAATCCACTTATTTATATGCACGAAATACTCTATTTGCCTACTGAACAATGATAGTTCCCAACCTCGGTGGACATTATGCCTCGACCCTAACAATGGGTGGGTTTTATAGCTCTCAAATCACATTTGGATACATTTTTCGGATTGACCGGACCGACAAAAGAGCATAGCCATGCATTGCTTTTATATCGTGCTTCAGGAAAGAGCGCTGTAATGAATCGATTTCGCTGTAATGCTGGTCGTAGTGCTGCTCTTGGAAATGCTATGGCAAATGATGATGTTGGTTCAACAGCTGATGGGGATGCTTATATGGCAGCTCCTTCAACTTCTGTCGGAGCAAATTATGTTCGTTCAACTGACGCTGCTTATTTCAAAATTACATTGAATTGGTTCAGGTTATTCACTGATACCGGGAATTAAGCTTATGAAACTGCTTATTAAAATGCTGCTCCAACTTATGATTTCAATCTGGTTAAATTGGTTCAATTGGTTCTGATGGGACTGTTTATTTCAAATTAGACTGTAACTTCTATGGGAACTGAGGCTGGAAATGAGGAGGCTGATTCAACTGAAATAATCCTGCTGATAATGCTGCTTTTTCAACTGGTGCTAATGGGTGTCGTTCTGATGCTTCGACTGCTACTGCCAATAATAAAGCTGGTTCCACTGGGAATACTTTTGCTGGTCGTTTTGCTGCTCCTCCTGAGGATGCTGGGAATAATGATTCTCCAGGTTCAATTGATTCTATTGGGAGGAATGTTCCTTCTACTGGTGATCCTGGGAATGAAGCTTATTCTACTAGTGTTAATGGG
>Ga0233342_1000142_pt1 | contig 22096 bp, 16 predicted proteins | sample GEONDECOMP273_FD_180706 | JGI IMG/M metagenome (GOLD analysis project Ga0233342, IMG submission 180706) | Leaf litter microbial communities from Shasta-Trinity National Forest, California, United States - GEON-DECOMP-273 | ecosystem: Environmental > Terrestrial > Plant litter > Unclassified...
GTAAGTGAAAGTAGCTATAAGCTGTATACATTATTTGAAATAAAGAGGCACTTCTGAGCGAAAGCGAAGCTATGCATTATATGTAGAATAATATATGCCTTATTCTTCTTTATTATTAGCAATAAATAGGCACCAGAGCGTAAGCGAAAAGCTATGCAAAGCTAAGCCTTGTGAGAAAGGAGAGAAGGAAGGTGAGGCGGGCGCGGTCCAACGGACGGAAACAGCAGATCCTCAGAGATGGTTTTGGCCAACGGGCGCACTACAGCACACATAAACACCACTGGCCGAAAGGAAGGATAACGTCCCCCATAGATAGACACATTTACCGGAGCGGAGTCACCTTCACCACATGACGACACACCCTACACGGGACGGGGACGAGTGGTAAGTGAGGCGAAGCCATAGAGGCTACGATAGCCGGTAGTCAATCAGTAAGAGTTCCCCTATGACTCGACGAAACCATAGCTATTTAACTCTTCATAGAACTAGACCCTCGACAGAGGAACCATAGCAATTGAAACTCTACTCTTGAACCTCGACCTCCACCACACATCAAACCTCTAACGCTGCAGCGGGAATTCGTTATTACCTGGGATAGATCGAAGGAAGGAAGAATAACGATCGTTACATACGTTGTTTTCATCTTACTCTCATTCAGAGCCCAGAAGCACCAGTCGACAGAAGGTCCGCTGATAAGTGGTCGACGAACGATTGACGAGGCTAGCTTAATTGCTTCTATGGGCGCTTGCCTTAGGCAAACTCCGAAAGTTAGATCCCGGGAGATCCAGCGTATTAGAATGAAGTCTGGTAAAGATATAACCTATTGTAGGCGCTTGCCTAGGGTGCGTAAGCACGCTCGACTTATTACCCTTGGGGTCTCCCTGTTTCGGAGTTTCCTTTAACAAGCGCCTAAGAAGGGGTCAAATGATCATCAAATGTACGTAGATTGCCTTCGGAGTTTCCCTAGTCAAGTCCAAGGAAGGGGTTGTGCCGGGTTCAAGTTGAAGTCACAAGGTTAGGGTTATGGCCAAATGACACAAGGAAGCTTGAGGGGATTGATTTAATTGGTTTTAGTGTCATTTCATCGGTGTCTAAAATTCTCATTGAGTCACGTTCGTAAAAATTGATTAATTCAATCCTTCACACGCGTCAAGGGATACCCGCCCCACCGACCATTAGTAAATGCAGTTGGGAGTTTTTATTCTAGGACTTCACCATTTTTAATCGATTTTGATTATGTTGGTTGTGGTGAACAACTCTTCTTCACATTGGAGCTCTAGACCCACACCACTACGATAGAAGCTTACTCAATTGTTCAGCAGGGCCCTCAATCACTCAAGTTTATGAGATAAGAGAACAGCTCAAGCCTTCAGCAAGCAATGGGAAAATTAATTAGGCATGGGGAAGGTAGTAAGTAGGCTACTGGTGCTAAGTCCTACTACCCAAGGAGATATGAAAATTCCCTATGGTTGGACCGTGCCTATATGATTAATGCTAAGAATATGAAATTAATTACGGGTTTTTTTATGGAGGGGAAAGATGTCATAGAAGCATTCCAGGGAGCAGACAAATATAGAATGAGGGCCGAAGAGTTGAGTCTATATGAGAAGCATGGTACCAAGTGCAGGCGTTGGGGGCGATCATCTGTTTGATCCAATATGAGTGGATTCAAGTAACCATTGTATCATGACTTGCCAGGAAGGCTTCCAAAGGTGAATGTTCTCTTGATACCCTATCTATTGTTGAGTGATGTATCCAGGGTACATGTTTTAATTGGTGAACCTTTCTGTTGAATGAGTTGATGGCTGTGTGCATGGATGTTTATGCTACAAGGGGTTCCTTTTCTCTTTGGCTACCTACTTCTAGCCTTCACCATGTTCAAATGGCAACCACCATAGGGTCGGCAGTTTCAATATGCCCAAGGTAGAACCACTCTTGCAGTACAGAATAAGCCCTAGTAGATCCGTAAGGATACCCAAGACATTGCTTTTAATGATGCCACTTTGCAAAGTGTATGATATGATGATTTTGGCTATCAACGTTGCCATTCGAGCGCCTAAGTACCTAATATGTGTGCATAGGGGAAAAGATCTGGTTCAACATTGACAAAGATAACACATATGTGTGCCCCAGAGCAGTAGACGGGGATAAATTAAAGGTTTAACCATTGCCCTTTTACCTCAGTGAGAAAGCGTTAGATAAGGAAGTTTTCTCATGGCTATAGGTTTAAGTCTTGCTTGGATGTAGGTACAGTTTACGTTCTGCCAGAAGTTTTGCATCATCCTTGGAGACAAGCCAAAGAAAAGAAAATGGTCCCTATGGAGGAGGTGCAGAAAAAAAAGAAAGGGGGTATAGTGCATTATTTCCACTATTAGGGAGCGAGATCCTAGATGATGCTACTTTTTTGGGATGAGATTTGAAGCAATCCTTGGGGGCTGTTCAAAGCTTCCTACAGGCCAACAGCCCCTAGAATAAACCTGGGGTTTAGAAAACCCCACCTCAGTTGCGAGGTTCCTTATATGCCACCGAGACCACCAGCTCCCCCGAGGCTGAGCACTAATCTTACACTTACCACTGCTCTTGTCAGTTCCACCATTCAATATTCTAGTTTGTTGCATGCAGTTGCGGTTGAGGCCTTGTAAATAGAGTTGACAAATGTTACACTCAAGAAGGCACTGTCTTATGTAAAGGAGACCTCGAAAACCTTACATTATTATGAGGAGAAGGAGGCCTCTGCTATTATAGCGGTCCAGATTCAAGATGATGCTTTAGATTCTCTTGTTGGAACTCTAGGCATCCTCATTGAACATTAAGTCTAGGACATTTATTGTGGTCCTGTTCCCCGCTCAGGAGCAAGCACAACCATACGCTTACGTGGCAGATACAAGACAGAGATAATTTTTTGAGAATGCACTCGAGAGTACCGGGGGTTTTCTGGATAGTGGAGGGATGGCTGGTTCTGGTAATGGGGAGACCTTGACTGCCATTCCCTAGGTTGAAGTGATTGTCTTTTAGATTAGATGCCTCGTAGCTAAAGGATGACATAGCGTCAGTTGCAAAGCTAGCATAAAGGTAGTAGACCCAGCAGCAACTACTTCTGCTTTGGCTGTTGTCCATACCTTGGGAGTTCCCCTGCTATTGCTTTATTTGGCTCTGGAATTGGATATGAAACAGTCTATGGTCCCGGAACCAAAGGGGATACTGCCTTTATTTCCACTCCCTCCGCCCTTGCCTATGCATTTGTCCCCGCATCTGGATATGCACCCGGATATGGGTCTTGCTCTCGAATGGAAACTGGTTCTTCAACAGGATAAATTGCTTATGATGATTTTGACTCTACTACTGGATATGGGGCTAGAACAGGAGGATAAAATACTCTCATACAGACTGGTAAAACAACTACCTACTAGTTCAAGGTAAACGGGGTATGAACCAAGCAAAGAAGGTATGCTGCGGGCCGGTGTCTGTGGGCACTCTTCTATTAATTTGGATAAGCAACTGGCACTGGAGGAAGTTCAACCGTATAAACTGGCCAGGAGATCAATTCGTCATCTCTAAATCGTTTTAGGGGCAGGGGCTATAGTTGGAGGAAGTATTCCAAACAGTTTGGAGAGGTCCTATACCCGAACAAATCATTTTAACTAAAAAACAACTATTGGGGGATGAAAGCTTCACGGACGATATGTTGTGAGTGAACTTCCCGGTCATTATTGATTCAGAGGTCGTCACTTACGGGGGAAAGGCCCCCCTAAGGAGGAATCCAAATATTCCCCGATGCACTCTTTGCAGCACTTTTTTGCATTCATCGGTGGAGATCGAATTGACACTTAAACTCCCCTGAGAGCCTGCAACATGTTGGACGTAGGGGTCACTAATGAAGAATAGTAATTGATTCAATTTATTTCCTAGTTTTTGGTGGGGCGGAAGGACGGATACAGCACACATAGTTTGAGGTGGGTGGGTAATGCTTAGCTTATTGTGTTTGTGTGTATTCACATATATAATGCAATAACGAAGTTGTTGGAGTGAAGTGCAACAATTTACTGAACCAACACAAGAAATGCATCACGTGTTACCCATTACTGGACCAATCACGGCTTGCCACTGACCGGAACTGCACAGAAACATTGAACTCGAGACCTAACCTCAGAATTAAACTCAGTCTTAATTGGGACCTTCTTCCTGGGGACCTTAACCCTAGAACCTACTGCCTATCATCTCACCCTTGGGAACTTAAACTCTGCCTTGGGAAACTCTGCCTCATATCTAAAGCCTTGGTGGGAATAGCCTTGGGAACCTCCTGAAACTAACCCCTATGAGACCTCCGAATGAACCTTGCCTTACTAACTTTCATGCCTTGCTCTACTACCCCTTTCAGTTTGACATCCGCAGTCTCGAAGTTTTGGCCGAATCAAAGAGAGAGAGATTGAAGCTGAGCGAACCAGAATAGTGGTGTTTAATAAATAATCCAATTGGATTATTACGCTGATGCTGCTTGCTGGCCGGGAAGGAGCGGACACATTGGACCAAAAAGTAAAGTCGTTTTAGGTAGGTCACCGAGAAAACACCAACCTTACCCTCCTCTCCCTCGTCCGTAAGACAGAGATGGCTGGGGGATCCAGGCGGCGATCTACAGTTATAATATCCGATGGAACTCATACAAACTCGATACCTGCAGATATGCGCATATATTGAGTTTCAACAGATGCTCTTTATAGACTATAATCATACCCCATACCGAGTGTTTGAGTGAAGTGCAACAACACTCCATGCATTACCTAGTGCAACTACACACTGGAAAGATTTGAACCGATGGATGGAAAGACAGGAAGGAGTTCATGCATACCCGTTATGTTCAAGCCTTGCCTATTTATAGACTCTCATCCCTCCAGCCTTTAACCTATTACTAGAACCTAGGAATTAACCTCCTCCAGCCATACCGCCTTGGGAATTGACTTTGAAACCTCATACCTCATAAGACCTCAGCCTTGGGAACTTACACTCTTCCATACTGACTTGGGAACAACTCCTTGGGAGCCTCCTGAAGCTCAGTCTATGCCTTTGCTCTGCCCCAGGTGCTGATGTACGAAGTATGTTTTTCCGATTGGGACCCGGGCAGATACAATTGATTTCTGAATACAGCCAGCCTGCATTGCCAGGATAGGAATGGATGAATCCCAGTCAGCATTGATTGAATATCCCCCTCACCCCCATCACAGTATACCCGTTCAAACATACCCCGAACACCTTACGCCATGAGCCTTGAGCCAGGAGTCTTTTAACAGTCACCATGAGCCATAAGCCTTTTTACCTTTAGCCAAGCCCACCAAGGACACCAAGTGAAGTACAACAATTGAAGTGAGTACACCGAGGGAGTCCACCCGACATACGCTAGAGAGTGTGCCTAGCACGTGAGGCAAGGGGCAACGAGTGCAGTGACGTGTATGTGCAGTAAACGAAGAGGTGCTACAAATGAATATGTGCAACTACTAGGTGAGTGATACCATCACACTTCACCCATTGATTGATCCACCAGATGAAAGACATTGAGCCATGTTGTTTCCATACGAGCATATCATTTTAGCCATTGCCATACGAGAAATAGGTCACCATCAAAAGACCCGAGTAAACATCACAACATATTCGAGAGAAGTTACTCATCACAGGATACCCGCCGAGATTTAGTTTCCCACGCTATCACCAGAATAGATTGAGCCAACCCCAACCAAGCGGCACATCGAATCAACACGGGGGCAATATGGTACGCTACGGGGCGGAATCATCGACAGACACCGCGAATAAAACCTACTTGCTTTTCTATCAACTTGCTGCTTGCCGAAGGGGAAGTCTCTTGCATTCTCTTTATTGCTATCCCTGGAGATGAAGATGAACTTGCCACGGGTTTGCTTGTTGGCGTGGGCCAACGTAAGGAGGTTGGCTGGCTTGAAAAAAAACCACCCGTGATATGAAAATGTGAACTGTAGGTAGTATTTGTCCATCCGTCCGTAGTCCCGCCCATTCCGGTATTTGTTGGCAATATCATCAATCAATCAATCAATCAATCAATAAAATCAATCCCTTAGCGTTAAGTGTCTGCCACTCGGCAGATGTTGTCCGTAGTCCTCCCCCTTAAACTATGTTTTTCATCAATCGAATCAAGGAATCAAATCACCATTACCATCAACATCGCCAAGCCAATCAAAATCTACATCGAACTCTACATCCATGCCTTATCCAAATGAATCCATCGAACCCTGCGCCCATCCCCATCCCAAGGGGTATCATTTTATTTTAGCGGAAGTAAGAAAGAACTCCTTCCTATTCGTTGTCAATAAGTGTTTTATCGGGTATGCAATCGGGCTAACCAAGTGAATGGGTTTCATAAAGTAATTGGGCTAACCAAGGTAAGCAGGCTCAACAAGGACTCGGTAGGAATCGGGACTAATTGGGATAGAATAACCGATGGCCCCTCTGTCTATTCTCATGTATGAATAAGCGTATGAACCTCGCTTTAGTGAATTCCCATATGTAACCTCTAATCATTCCATCCAGCCCACCCAGGTAGTACAAATTCTGTGTTCGATAGCTAAAAGTGCAGGTAGTTACCATGTGTTCCGTATTGGTAAGCTCTAGTATCGTGTAGGGTCCTTCTATAGGGTATCATGTAATGGGGTCTTTCTCTTTTGGGTCTGCGGTGTTGTTTACTCTCTCGTCTGTAATCCCGCCTCACCTCCAACTAACTATGGGTTCCATCAATATAATAGATCAATCAATAAGTGTCCGGGCCCATCCGCAACAATGGGTGTTATCCGCCGTACTGCCTCGCCCCCAACTATGTGTGCCGTCAATTTAATCAATCAATATCATATCAATCACTCCTCATCGGTGACCTCACACAAACACTCGGGATAGGGTTTCAACGTGTATAGACTTTTCATATTTGATATAGGTTTGAGTATATCTGTTCGGTTATTTCACATTTGGAAGACGTGTACTGTGTGGCACTTTGCTTTGGTATACTTGGCCTGGGCGGTATCCATTATATTCCTTGCGCGTACTGGGCGCCTTGGGTGACGTGGACTGGGCAGGCGGATTGAACGGAATGCGGGAATGCAGGAAAGCGGCCAGCAACACACCTTTGCATACAAAATTATCTGGGCGCTCTGTTTACATATACGGGCAAATATATACCGGGAAGCAGCATCATATTTCACTTTATATTAGTCCACCTCAAACGGCTACATCATTAGCCCTTACCTATATCTCTCGTCTTACCCCGCTTAACTAGTCCGCTAAGGGTGTAAGTATAAGCAATTAACTGGAACATCCATTTGTCTTCACACTCGTCGACAACTAGTGACCGGCTTGCAATGATTGGTTCTCTAAACAATTACTAGCATCACATACTATCACACAGAGTCTAGCTTAATGCACTGACGACTAGAGCTTCGTGACTATAACTTCCATGTGACTATAGGTTCATGCTTTCCTTCTTGCTAATACTGCCAACTGTACTCTCCTATTGGATCGACTACCTCTCGGCATCCTGTCAATGCCCCAACCAACTGGGACTGACCGGTGGTTAATGAGGAGCGTTAAGCGCTTCTATCCCTGAAGGGGGATAGGGGCGAGGATACGAGCCGCAAAGAACCAAAGGGAGAGGGTCAATAGGGTATCGGCACCAAGGTAAAGCAAAAATTGAATCGGAAGCAAAGAACCCCATGCCTATTATGAGTGGAAATGACCCACATTCAATGACTCCTGGCAACTAGTGACAAAGACTCCCGCCCGGCATCAAGTAATACTCCTTCCTTCAACTATTGTCTATTATCAATAATAACTTACTATGAGTGTAACTAACCTTCAAACGATCCCGGCAAGCATCAATGATAACTGGCTATTGGCAAAAATCTTATGGCTCTGCCCGCATATGTTTATGACCGTCTATCATAAATTCCTAGCGTCGTCTATTGTCTATGACTGGTAGTATTTCTTACTCGTGGTAATTTAAACATTAGTGTCCATGCGAAAGAGGTGTAGTGCTGTATCTAGGTTCGAGGGTATAGTTTCCAAGTAGGAGGTAAATATGCGGAGGTTAAAAAGGCGGATTTCCGGGTCTGTAGTATATTCCAAAGGAGGAAAGTTGATTAGTTTCCCAAGGAGTAGTTTGATGAGGCATAGTTTCCAAAGTATATGTCCACCCCACCAAAAGGCAGTAGGTATGATGCATAGTTTCCAAAGGCTAATCCCAGCCAAGGTGTAGGGAAAATATGAGGATCCCAAGGAAGTAAGGATGCTCCTATAAGGAGTTTAAGGACTAAAGGAGTGTATATATCTGTCCAGGTCCGGTCAGTGGTAACAGTAATGGGAAGTTTGTAAGTTGAATCACTGCACCTCCTTCTTTTATTGTATACTCCACTCTGAATATGTTGGCAATCCAATCTAATCCAATTCAATATCTCTTTATCTCTATCCAGCAGCTTACACCCAACTAAGTCTGTTGGTGACAACCTGACTGTGTCTGTTCCTTTTGATTTAATTACACCCCTTCTGCCCGCCCCCTTGTACTTTCCCCGTACCGTGTGCCGTCCCATGCCAGGTGTGAAGCCACTCAAAGGATCCCATTTTCGCACTGCAAAAAGTCGTTCACGCCATTAACTAGTCGTTGTTAAGCCACTCAAAGCATGAAGCAAAGATTACATTATATATGTGCATATCCACAAACAAAATAAGCAGGGCATAACCCCTTCCCTTTACTGACAGGCACTCCCTTCCTAGGTTTCAATATATGTAATGTATATGGGGATTAATCTCAAACAGGTGAATACTAAGTAACGCTTCATATTGTTTCGCACCGTTAATCCCCCCCCCCATCTATGACTGGCATTGTCTCCCTCCTGTGATCAACTACCAGCCAGCATAGTTTTAGGTTAGTCAGTTAGGTTTATAAGCCCCCCACTCAATAAAAACGAGGGTGGACCAGAATACTCTTGCACTACTGCTGATTTCAATCTTTTGGTACTTCTGAGACTGTAAATGCCCCATGCTATACTCGGTGAATGCGGAATTCTCTATATTCCTAGCAGATTTGAAGGAGCATAATTACCAGCACCAGTTTCACCGGCATTTCCAGGGTCATCAGTTCCAGGATCATTTCTAGAAGCATTATTCCCTGCATCCCCAGCAGCACTAGAACCAACAGCGTTCCCATCAGCATCATAATGATTACCTATGGCAGTTGATCCCCAACACTAGGGTTTAAGCACACGTCCGTCCGAGGATACAGCTCTTATAGGGCTCCTTCCTCCCTTCCTTGTTGGAACAGTAATCTGCTACGGGTATGTCTTCCTCTCAATAAATGAGGGTGGGTATGTTTTTCCCTCTCCTCACATTTGCTGGCTAGGATCAAACAGTAAGTCTACGGGTCTGGCTGCAAGGGGTCTGGCTGAACCTTGTCCTCCTTCTTTCTGGGTCTGTCCGGACTCAACCTTCTGTCTGGACAAAACCTTGCCCGAAACGCAAGCATTAAGTTTTTTTCTAAATCAGATAAAATAAGACGGGTTATTCCCCTGGCCAAACAATATAAATAAATAGTTTCCCCACTAAGATTTGTCAAGCAAGTGATTGGGACACAATGAGAGTAAGTGAATGAGTAAGTTAAGGTAAGTTATACATTATATAAAGGATGACGGGTTGTTAGTTGTCGCACTGAAGTAATAAAGTAAGCATATAAAGTTAATGGTCTAAGTGCCCACCAAAGCCTCATTTAATCTCTCTCATAAGTTATGGTAGTAGTGAAAAAGCCAGTTCTGAGAAGATCCCACCACGCCACAATAGGTTGTTCTTGCGCAACCCATTAAATTCTATTCATAAAGTAGGCATATAAGAACAACAATAATGTTTTCCAGGCAAGCCCCTACAATCTCCGCTGGGATTATTTATGCAATATATATATATATATAAACAATTCCGACGATCCAACCAATGATTAGTGCTGTCCAACAGAATGGTAATCCTTAGGCAGAACCCTCCCAATAGGGGCTGTATAGTGGTAGGATGTGTCTAGGCCTGACCCTTAAAAAAGTAAGGATGTGTCTTGTCTACCCACCAACAATGAAGTAAAAAGTAGCGTATAGTCCGTGGTTTTCACATAGGAAGGGGAGCTAACTCCAAAAGGAAACTCATATAAGGATATGGCTGCAAACCCCGATGCTTTCTTTAAAGACTGATGCAGATAGGTGAACTGTGTAACGATGGGTACGTGCTATTGGCAGATGGTTAGTTTTCACTTGCCTCCCCGGCTCATCAGTTGATAGAATCCATTTATCAATTTGCTGCTAGGGATGCTAATTTGACTGGTGCTGCTACTACTGGAAATGAATGAATGATGCTACGGGAACTGCTCTTGCAAATGCTCCTGGAACTGTTCCCGGTAATGCTGATCCTAATTTTGCTGGTAACGCTGCTGCTACTTAAACCGCTTGCAGACGGGGTGCGGAATGCAGTAGAATGGTAGTATAATGTCGAGTTAATACGTATTGTGACTACGATAATAGTAGTATTGTTGCTGTAGGATTGGGTACTTAAAGCGCGCATAAAGCGGACTTCGTATTGAACTGAAAGCGCGGGGCGTGGATGCTCACTTCATGGGGGCGGTAATGGAAAGCGGGAATGCTCTTTTTATGTGAAACGTGGAGGCGAAAAAGGACTCGACTGAGGTACGAGGGGGAGGCTTTTATTCTTATAAAGTTGGGGAATATAATCTTATATATATTTATATATATTATAAAAATTGAATTTGTAATTTAATAACATTTATCCATGTGAAGCAGTATTGCTTCTATTGCTCTTAAGTTCAGCGGGAACCTCGCTTTTTTATAGATTGAGGACGGGCTTTTCTCGACCTTGACTACTTACCGCTTACACCTCGCTGATCCTACTTGCTCCTTACTTAAGGTACGTCTATTGCTCTTACTTACCGAGATAACAAAACCTAGGGAGGGACGTTAAAAACAATAGGACAAAGTATAACCTACTTATTGTATATTGCGCGCCTGCTTCAGCCTAGAGCTAACTGTACGCCCAGTCCCAGTATGCGTAAGGTAGGTAGGTACCGCCCAGTACGCTAAGTCCACAAGCAAGTCCACCTCCACCAAGTTCACGTACAACAAGTCCGCCCAGATCCGCATAAGGCAGGCACCCGCCAAGGAAAATAAGTACACGTGGAGTGGCGCTTTGTTTCTAAGGCAAATGCATGACTCACTTCATTATCTAGGGCTGGGAGTCATTTTGTTAATATATGTAATAACACTTTTTCACTATGCTGGGACTGGAAATTATGTTGGTTCTACTGATGATGCAAATGCGGATGGAACTTATCCTGGAACTGAGGCTGGTTCAATTGGTGCTGATGGGAAGGCTGGAACTCCAACTGCTGGGATTGTTACTTATTCTATTGTTGGTTCTACTGGAGAGGCTGGTTCAGCTCATTAAACTACTAGGAATTATGCTCCTTTAAGTAAACTTCTGCTTCATTTTGATCTGTTGGCCCCCAGTAGGTATAGATACGTCCAGCCTATTGGGGGGGAAGGGAGTGGAGGAAGGGCCCTTCCCACTAAATGACAAGCAATAAATAAATTCATCTTTTTTAGGCGACCCCATAAACCGTAGGAAGGAAGAGCAACCCCTATACTTAGGGGAAACATAACATGATCCAAGCTATTGATGAACCTCCTATCTCTCAACCAACGAATATGAACCTATCTCATAAACTCCTAGTTTTCATGGCTCATCACATTTAATAGTGCATGTTCCATCCAATAAGCTCTCTGTGACAAACAATGCGATTCATCTCTCTATGTAAACCAATGAATCATCCGCGTTCTCTCTCTATAAAACATCTATCGGAAATCTATCTGTCAATCAATTCATCTATCTCTATCGAATCTATCTATCCGCTAGCATTGGGTTCCGGCCCATTGGTTCCGCTTAGTGATTGCCTTCCACACTCATTCAATCGTCGGGAGCTCGGGACATGTTCAGTAGGGGCACTAAAACTCAAGCATTGCTAAGGTAGAAGATAAAAGCAGGGAAGAAGCATTAGGATATTGCGAGGTGTAGGGAAATAATGAAGATATTCATGTTGTTCATGGATGGACATTCAGATGAAGATATGGAAGCAGCGCATAAAGAGATGAAACAACCGCTAAGAACAATCAACGAGAACTAAATCACTTACCTTCTTATGTTTTAATTAAGCTTGGCTAAGAGATAGCTTTAGGAGATTGAATAAAGGTTAGGGTTAATAGATCAGTAATAACTTTAGCTAGTAAAGAGAAACCAGGTGCTAGTTATTTATGTTAATTGGGAAACATGAGTTAGTTAATAAGTGTTAGGTGATTAGGAAGTGTGAGGTGATGAGGAACAACTTATCCTATTTTATGATAGCAATAAGATGATAGACCAATAAGACAACTCAACAATAAAAATGACCTATTAAACACAAAGCCAACCTACCCTTATATATATATATATTTTTTTTCTCTTTATACCGGAGAGGAGCTTAGTCAGTTTCAAGTTGGGAACCAATAAACTATTACTATTTATTTATTACTTGGCTAACAACGAAACCATTAAACAGGGATTAATACATAGCAGCAGTTAGTTTTAGATATAAGTCCTTTCATTATCATCCGTGTTGCAGAGAGAGCTCAGATACAGGACATAGGAAACAGATCTCTTTATTCTTTGACTGCTTGGTAGGCTAAGATAGAGAGAGCAACCTAAGCGCTATGAAGAGGATTGGTTTTTATAGTTACGCGTGTTAAGCTTGGAACCAATAAGACCCATCACTAGTTTAGTATCACTTGGCTAAGAAAGACAACCAACCATGTCAATAAGGAAAGCAGCCGGATAGATAAAGTTGTTGTATTACGTTGGATAGAGGAAAGCCGGATAGAAGTATCACCACGTAGTCAAGATGCAAGTTGGATTAAGTTGTAAAGATAGGGGGGTTCCCGGAGTTAACATCTCCGAAATAAAAAATTACCTATGTTCATCATTATGCCAACAAAACTATACCATTTGCTATGATAAACAGACCAAGGGTGCATGGTTATATAAAAAAGAATACAATTATATCTCTGTAAAGCTTAGCAGGCTCAGCAGCGGGGATAAATTTGTGGTTGTGTTAGCGCCCTCATTCACGCACTGTTATAACTGTAGGGCAACGGGAAATTGGTGAGTGATGTCGGAGGATGATCGAGGTTACTTCTGTCTATCTTTTTCACTGGTAGCTTGTAAGAGACATTAATAACGATGCTCCCTACTTTACTTGCTGGTGATGGATTGATAGTTGTATTTATTTATGACTGATAAACCTGGTCTTCATTGATACTCCTATTGATTATAAGATAGATAGAAAGATAGGATTATTAATTGGTGAAGATAAACAGTAGGAATAGAAATAAACCCAAATAAGAATAAGAATAAGAATTTATAAGAACAATAAAAAGCTAGGAACAAACCCTCATCATATCAAATGAAATATTCCTAACATAAAAAGATATTCTTGTTCTTCCTCTTCATCTCTAAAAATAATACTACCTAAAATACTACAAGGGAGACTAAAGTCCTAAATCCCAACCTAAGGAGCCAAAGAGGATATAAACACCTAAAAGTCTAACCGGGTCTGTCTGGGGCTTACCGAGAAGACGTCATACCCTTCTTAGTGGAGAGGAGTTAATTCCTAGTTCCCTTGGTCGTTGGAGCCTCTTATCCTTACTGACCAGGTCTATTTATTAATTAAATCTTTACTTCAAGGATGTCCTGAGGGTTAGGGTTGTGTATCAGGGTCTCTCTGTATCTAAGCTTAAAATGACTCAACTATTTCTGATCTCCCGCTATAAAAGTAAAAGAACATAAAGCTACTATCTATATAACAGACCCTTTACACTAGAAATATCCTAGAAGTTATCTCAAAATATCCCAAATAAAGTCTGTATTGTACGTTAAAAAGTAGTCTATGAGAATAAAAGCGAGATTGTATTACCATTGTGTTCGCACGGTAAACCAACCATGAAATTTCCACCACCCATAATTATAACTTTGTAACAACTCTTAAGACTTATATCTTTTCTAAGGAGTCTTACTATTAAAATAAAATAGAAAGACTTACTTATCCTAATATTAACTTCTTAACTTCTGATTCCTCTACTTCCTAAAGACTATCTATATATTATTGTTACTAAATATTATAATACCTAGCTAAGCTTCTAGATATATATCCTAAAGTCTTAACCAACTATGGATAAGGAATAAAGAATCCCCTATCTTTCATAAAGCAATGGTAAAGCATATACTAATAAACCATAAGAAATACCTAATCTTCTCTTTATTCCGTACAATATTAATCCCAATATAGTATAGAGTTATTATTACCTAAAGAGTATAAGGAGTTCCTTTTATCTAACTAAGTAAGTCTCTAGTTATAGCCTACAAAGCTAATAAATAGTTATAGTTCCCTGAGTTACTGGTTCCTTTAGTTATTAATCCTACTCTCTTATTATTATTTCTATCCTTAATAAATTGATCTAAACTTCTTATTTATACCTTATACTTAAAGACTATCTTTTTTCTATTATTCCAAAGGTTCTATTTCTTAGTATACCTTCTATATCTAAAAAAAATATTATTATTGACTAATTCCCAAGATTCTTATGCACTTTTCATACATTAGAAACTTATAGAATACTAAACTTATCATGTTAATTCCTAGCTTATACAAAGACATACAAATAATAATACCTTGTTCTTATTCCTCTCTTAAATCCTATCTAGTGTATAAGAGTTATTCTTACCTCCTCCTAAAGAGTATAAGGAGTCTTCTGAGTTTATTATATCCCGGCCCACTAGTACGAAATGGATTCCAAGTGACATTTGAGTATTTCCTAGCCCAGTGTATGGGTATTATCCTCTAAAACGAGTAGCAGAGGCAGTACCGGTATCAAAACCAGTGGAAGAGCCAGTACCGGAATACCTGACCTTACCTTTTTATTTGAAAGTGATATAATGGCTATGTTAAGGATGGAATTGATAAGTGAACCCGGAGCTCCCGGCGAGAAACTACATGGGAGATACATAAGGGGAGGCTTTTAATGCCCACCTACGCAGAAACAGGCTTCACAGAGCGGTATTCCTTATTGATCTAAGCTTCCCGGGAGAGAGAATGAATGACTGTATCGGTAAGCCTCCTTATTGACTTAAAAGGCCCTAAACATTTTTGACAGGCCAGGGTTACAGGTCAGAAACAGGCCCTAAACCGGCTTAACAGGCCATGAACACGAAACAGGCTTAACAGGCTGGGTCCTAAATAGGCCATTAACTAAATAGGCTTAACAGGTCATCAATCAATGGGCTTGGCTCGGGCTTCGCCCTTGATAACACCATTAGTCTACAGGTTCATAAAGAGGTTCCGTTGACAGGCTCCGTCGACAGATTCATAAATAGGTCGCGATAGGCTCATAAATAGGTTCCGTAATCCGTCGATAGGCCCATAAATAGGATAGTATAAACCTTCCTTCGTACAGCAACCCTTATTGATCCATCCGCCTGCCAACCAACATCTATCTCTAAGGGAAGGGGGTTAAATTCATTAATAAAGTAAGGGTTAAATGACATATATAAATATGGTTCTCTGGTTGACTTCGCTTAGCCCTCAAATAAATATTCAAACTTTTTAGCCCAAGGCTCGCTAGATGTCAGGGTAAACCCCCCAGTCCTGGGGTCATAAATGGTGATCAGCCTGGGCTGAGCCACTGCATCTGCTGGATCCATAGCTGATTAAAGGTCTTTCCTGGCCTGCTTGACCTCCTCCTTCCTCAAGAAAGAAATGGGATCAATAGAACTCAAAGGTTGGACTGCTTCCATCCTAGTGCCTGATGTACTAGGAGTGGGCACTGCCAGTGATAGCAACTCAGTAAACTGGGAGGAAGGTGTGCATGGAGTGGAGGGAGAGGCCCCTTCATCAGTGCCACCTGTTGGGGTCTCTATCCTTGCTTCTTGGCTCTCTATTCCTCTTTCTGTTTTCTTCTTCCTTTACTTTGTTCTCATTCTAAAAATTCCTTTGTCTTTATTCCTCAATTATATTAGGCTCCTCCCGCTTTGCTTGATTTTATCTTTATTCTTCCTCTCCCTTTTTTATTTTATTTTGCTGCCCTTAAGGAGATTCTTTATAAAAGGTAAAGGATGTGCTTTATTAATAGATATCAGCCCAGCCTTAGCAAATCTAAACTCAAAAGCCTACATCTCAACTAGCTTAGGCAACCTTCACAATAGGTATAAGCCCTTCCTTATTAATGAAAAGTATTCCCTATTAGGATACGTTATCTTTCTATTGCAAGCCTCCATCTTAGCCGTGCAAGGATTAATTTGAGTTTCCGGACAAAGAGGGGGACTTAACAAAACCATAGTGGCCAGGAAAGTCTTCTATGGGAAACAACGTTGGAGTAAGCCGCGGCTTATGAATAATAGGAGGTGGTAACAATTTATGTTCTGCTGATGTTCTGCTGTATTTGAGTTGACTAAGTTATCGAGGTGGCAGGATTCGGACCTAAGTGCCTCTGCTATAATGTATAATAGGTGGTTCCGGATCAACCGATGAAACAACTGGCACTTAATCTTTCTATTTTTGGGCTGCAGCTGCCTCTGCATCTATGACCTCCGCCTCCGCTGCTGGGTCTACTTAAACAGGTAAAGCTACCATCAATTGGCTATTTATCCTAGAGGATGCGGGTTGATCAATAAGGTAAGCTGGTACTAGAGCATAAGCTGTAACTAACTTAGACGCTGGAACAAGCTTTCGATCTCGATATGGATATGCAACTGAATCTACTCGATCTGCTGCTGGATATACTGATGCTAGCTCGTATGCTGCTATATGCTTCTTCTCTAAAATCCTTTCAAGGAGAGCACTCTCGGGTCTTAAAGCCTGCCTACAGGACCTTCTCTTTGGCTTGCCTTTCTACTGATGAGGGTGTCCAAGGTAGAGGGAGCTCGGCTCCAAACTAACTGATCTGAGTGGATTAATTTATTGCTTGCTCGCATTGGGCAAGGATCACCCGTCACCTTCCTTCCCTATAATTGTGCCCTGCCTGCTAGGTGCGTGCCCTGCCTGACTGAGGGGTGCTTGCTATGGGTGAGGGATGACCATTTGTCGGGCCCGATTCATTGAGGGGAATAAGCGATGACGAGGGGAATAAGCGATGACATTGATCCGGCGTGTCTCAGCAACACAAACGAGGGTTATATAACCAATGTGAGATCCCGAACCTGTTTAAAAGCGATTGAGATTGGCCTCATGGTCGTGTGTAAACTCGTCCCCCCGATAAGCAGGCTTTATTGGGTGCGGGTGAGCGTTAGCGAGGAGCCTACTCGTGTTTTACCAAAAGGTTATAAACGAATGCTCGACCAATTCTTTTATGAAGTGTGATGTGAATCTTCTTCACGAGTAGCATAATTACATATTCAATAATTGACTGTATTGAGTGATATCTCTATCGAGGATTGGGTTTATACCGGTGGTGCAGGTGCTTGGTCGTGGTGCAGGTGCCCGCCCCTCCCAGTAAAAAAATATATATATTACTTTCTATTTTATTGGTGCGGGTGTAGGATGGGTTCTAGAGCAACTAACTATACGGACACACCAAGGGGAATGGGTTTTGTGGAAGATAAGCAACCATAGCATATATTTATTGGCAAGAGTATAGAAGCAACCAGTAAAGAAGCAACCAGTAAAGAAAGAAGCGACCATAGTTAGAAACTATTGATGTGGAAGTGACTCGAACAATGACGAACAACTGCTTGGGTTAGTTTGGTTTGGGGTGGAAATGGTTTGGGTTTCCTTCTCCCAGTGCTTCCCAATCCCATAAATAAATCTCATTAGTGATAGTGTAGGGCCATAAATTTAAGGCGCTTGAGAAAAACTTGAAGTATTTCCTAGGGCAGCTCCTGGATGAGATTAGACCTCTGAGAAATCTGTTAGTTTTTTTGTTACTTGCTATTAAACTAAATGCCCTGAACTGCTCAATCATATCCTATAATTTTAGTTAACATAACCATTGCATCTGTGTGATTTATCTAAATAAATTAATTGGTCGAGCCCTCCTTCCGTCGGACGTTAATTTCCCCGATATAATGGTGTGGTACGGCTGGTATAGCTGGATGGGCAACGCCACCTTCTCTTACTGAATTTACCCAATTGACAAGGCGTGGAATTGTCCCTTCGCCTAGTTCCAGTTCCTGTGGCATCGAGTACCAGCATCAGCAACACTATAAAGCATGGGCAGTTCCAGGATCTCAGCTTTAGTGCTTGACGATCTCTGGTGAATCCCTATAGCTTCAATAAGCTTCGATAGCTGACTCCCGGAAAGGGATGGGAGGGCTATGCGAAATAATTATAATAAATAGGAATAACTAGATGATCAATATGCAGTTGGAGTTGTTGATGAGGCCTCGTATAATTCATAATTAGTAAAAATATAGAATTTGTTGTGGTGCCTTAGCTCATGTGGCAGATCATGATGAGTATAATCAAAAGCATGATGATTATGGAAATAATAATTTGGAAGAATGTAATTCGGAGGACTGTGATTACGAAGACGATCGTCCAGGTGGAGGTAAATATCCTTCTAGTAATAAGTGCAATAAGGAGAATATATAAAGAAAAATAGAATAAATAAGATAGTTGGCTTAAATGGTAAGATGGATAGCTGCTGCCATGTAAGAACGAAGAGATGAATCATGTAAGAACGAAGATTGATAGATAAGATAGAATTAAAAACACATCAATTATAATTAATATAATAATCTATTTATTATAAGCTCTTAGGGTGTTTCTCATGCTTGCAAGGGCTAGGAATATGTGTTGCAGGGGCTATGGAATTCCATGAGGGACCATCCCGATTATGCTTTCCCTGCTAATATTTATTTTGGGGCTTAGTAAAAATCCTTGATTGCCTCTTATTTGTTGCAACATTTTCTTTTAGGTATAAATTTATCTGAATGCTAACATAGGCTCCATCTGGGGAGAGCGTCTTCCAAAAAGGTGCTCAGAACTGTAGATTTAGTGCCTTCCATTGGGCTATGAAGTCATTACTAAACCATTTACTGTATAATAAGTCATTCTTTCCTCTTATTCTCTGCTTCAAAAGGTCTGGCAGCTGAAAACTAAACTTGGAAATGCAACTACTAACAAATCTGGAACTGCGGGGCTGAAAATCAAACGCAAACTTGCTACCAGAAGTAAAATTAACTATGTACACTATACAATGGTTTTATAAAGGCCATCAATACTGCCAAAATGCTTTAGGAATCTCCCATTCACAGGGGTCCCTAATGCTTACCCTTCTAAATTATGTAGCCAAAAAGTGTTGTTATCTTCAATGCTGACAATCTAAAAAGGCCCAAACCAAAGATTGTAAAATTTACCATGTTTTATAAGTTCATAGCAGTCCCGACTCACTAAGCGCTTCATGAAGTTCGTGTATAGGTAGAACAGGTAGGTGGATAACTATGAGGTTAAAGCATTATGAAAAGATAAGTCTATTCCTAGCCAGTGGGTTCACAAATGGCTATCTATTATTTAGGTGCCCCTTGGACGACATCGAATTACTGTCCCGACTTTAGTTTGGGCTAGTTGGTGCAGTCCACTTAGCCTAGAGTGAACTAGAGTTCATAGATAAAATTATATTTAGTTAATTGCTCATAGAATCCCATAGATATATGATATTGCATAGATACGTTTTAGCATATTATACTTGCGCATAGAGAACGTTTCACTTTCTGGAGCCATATCGTCGTTAACTTGGCCATTGTAACTGGGTCTACATTTTGTGACAAAGAGAATAGGCCAGAGAATGAAGGAATTAAATTGAAACCAATACTGAACAACTTACACATATAGACTACTAATAGAGTCATATCTCTCGATATTTTATATGGAGGAAACACCCTATACCTCTCTTCTTCCTCAACCTCTTCATCGGCTGGAGACACATACATACATAGCTGGGCTACTACTCTAATTTACTGGGTTAGTTAATAATAACACTTGGCTGGGCTCTAATGCGCTAGGCTGATCCTCTAAAGGAGGGATCTATACTCACAGGGAGGACTACAGGTAAATGGGGGTTCCACACAGGAAGAGAAGAGCCGTGCATATGCCCGTTTAATCCATCTGGTCTCTCTACGTCGTTTAATATAATAGATTATGTCTTCCCATATAACAAAACAAAATAAGAAGTCTAGTCTCCACCATTTAATATAAATCTGATATTATGTTGGCATAGATACGTGTTTAACCTCGCTATATCTCTCTAACTGGCTCTGCTTAAACCGGGTGTCTCCAGAGCTCTCTCCATTACACTTGAACACTAGCATATCTACTACATAGTGTTCATATATAACTGTAATAATTGGTCATATACTTATTTACCTGGGACTATTGCCAGAGCTGCTGGGCTCAGAGAGGTTACTCTGGGTTGTCTCTACGGTGATCTCGATGAACCAACAGAATATACTGGAAGTATGCTGGATAAGGAGAAACTGGTACTAGAACTGCTAATGCTACTGGACCAACTGGATCTCACTAAATGGCTGAATCAACCACTACAACTACTCTAACTGGATCTTCTACAGCTATCTAGATTACTGGGTTTAGATATAGAAAAGGGTAAACTAGGTAAGCTACTGACTCAACAGAACCAACCGGATAAACTGCTACTAGGTCTACTTCTAGGTATATATCTTTAGCTACTGGTGCATCTGTATATCGTCTTGGAACTGCGACTAATTAAACTGCTTAAGGATCTCTCACTAGTGATGATTATAGGTATCTTGCTAGGTATCTATATAAAGCCTAAGGGTATGGATCAGCTTTATAGGGCAGACTATTGATCATGAAGGTATGGATCTGGCCGAAGGGATGTGTTCAGTATCAGTCACCCAGTATCACCCAGTATCACCCTTCAGTAGCAGTAAGAAGCAGTCCCTTCAGTCAGCCCTTCCCAGTAGACAATATCACTATCAGTAGCTGTATGAAGCTGTAAGACTGTATCATTCAGTAGCAGTAACAATCATTCAGTAGCAGTAACAGTCGTTGTAGCAGTAGACATATCGGAGTAGCTGTAGTAAACATAGTAGCCATAGTAGTAGCTGTAGTAGACATAGTAGCCATAGTAGTAGCTGTATGAGGCAGTAGACTGCTAGCTGTCAGTAGCTGTCAGTAGTACCAGTCAGAAGCAGTAGTTGCCGTAGCTGTAGTAGCAATGCGTACAGTTCGTAGCTGTTAGAGCAGGAGCAGTTAGAGTCGTAGTTGCCGTAGTAGCAGTTGCCGTAAGAGAGAGTCAGCTGTAAGAGAGAGTCGTAGTTGCCCTAGTTGCCGTAGCTCTTGTTGGTGGCTCGGATACTTTATACGATGCTGCTTGCTCCGTATCTGGTAGTGCTTTCACTGGACCTGGAGCTGCCCCCTGCTTATGGCTTTGCTATTGGCTCTGCTCCTGCTTCTTACCGTGATGCTTAAACCATTATAGGGGCTGGATTTGCTACTCGTGCTTTAGGTGCCTATGCCTTTGCAACTGCTTCTGTTGGATCTGGGTCTTTGCAAGCTGGATCTCTATATATGGATATCTTTATTCAGCTCACTCCTTAAAGCGCCTATACTTATTGTAAATTGTTTTCTCAAGCAGTTGCTTATCGTTCTGTTGCTATAAAAGCTCCTCTTGGGACTGCTGTTGTTCAACAGCTCGGGGGAATTATGCTCTTGGTTATGCTGCTTTGCCTGTTCCTCCCCACTATATCTGCTTGTTATAATGAAACTGAGGAAGCCGGGAATGCTTATATGGCTGCTCCTTCAACCGCTTCTGGGAATGTTGTTCCTTCAACTGCCGGTGTCGATGCTTGTTCTTGGGAATGAAGCTGGTTCAACTGCTACTGATGGTTAGGATGTTAATGGGGCTGGTAATACTAGGACTGGTGCTGCTTGGAATGATCCTTCTACTGCCGCTACTGGGAATAGGAATAAAGCTCTTCCAACTGTTTC
>Ga0233342_1000144_pt1 | contig 21907 bp, 12 predicted proteins | sample GEONDECOMP273_FD_180706 | JGI IMG/M metagenome (GOLD analysis project Ga0233342, IMG submission 180706) | Leaf litter microbial communities from Shasta-Trinity National Forest, California, United States - GEON-DECOMP-273 | ecosystem: Environmental > Terrestrial > Plant litter > Unclassified...
TTGACCTCCTGGCTAAGATCGGCTGACAATGATTGACTATCGCTACAATGACGGGCTGGCAATGACCTCCTGGCTCTGACTGTCAATGATCGACTATACTCTCGGGTTCTTTATACCGGCCAGCCAAACATTACCGCCTAACATTCTAGCCTAACGGTTTCGACCGGCCTTCAATAACAATTGGATTACATATTGGGTACCACTATCGCTATTTAGACTTTGCCTTTCCTTTTTAACTCTTACCAACCTCACTTCGTCCCTCACCTATCACCCTACTTAGTTGAGTGCTGTCCCCACCTAGTTATTTAGCCAGGAATGAGTAGGTACGGCACTAGGATATTTACCTTTCCTGTTACCACTTTTTCACCTGCTTCACAAACCTATATATACTACGCCTCACTTAACCAACTTAGAAATGGATGCCCCTCTTGCTTGGATAATGCTTAGTCAGTGAGTGATAGGTAGCAGCACTATTGCTTACCCTTATCAGCCGGAAGGACTACGCTAATAACAGTTATTCTTGGATCGTTGAATCGTTTTAACTGCTTGGATTTAGTCAATACTGCTTGACTTATATGATCTTACGCGCTTGGGTAGTAGGCACGAAGAACATTTTTGTATTTCCTTTTTAAGCCTACTTTATTTATGTATGATTATTATAAGTTGGACCTACAGCAACCACCAGTGATGGGGTCGTTGGAACTGCTGCTTTGATTGAGTCAATACAGCCCCTCCTTATCTTTATCTTTGAAGGAAGGGCGGGTTGGAATTTCATTTATCACCCTAGTAGGGTTGGCATGCTTAGAATTGGTAGGGGAGCCAAAGTGAGCAAATTGCATAGAGAATTGTAGGAGCTATTATTCTCATCTCATAACGGTGGGTGATATTGTAGGTTAAAGCCTATTCATAGTATGTTATTAAAGGTGGACTAGCCTTAGCCTTAAGGTAATTAATAATCCTTATGCTTGTCTACATCCCCGGACTTAGAGTGAAAGCGTAATAGAAGCCTTAATCTGTAATAGAAAAGTAATAGCCTTAGAGACTGTTGTAGTCTAAGGCCCAGTAGTTGCGGTAACATACTGGCATTCTAAGTGTCTGGTATGCTCAAAGCAGGTGCATTGTAAGTTAAGTGATAAGTTTCGAGTGTAGGGCTATGGTTGCGAAGAGGTGTAAAGAACCCAGGTATGGGTGCTATGTTTAGGTCTGCTGGTCCTAGAGTAAAAGCATCTACTATTGTATATTTTATTGGTATATCCTACCGGCATTGAGTGGATCAACTACCCCAGCATATTGTGCATTGACTCCTGGCTGACTTAAAGGCACGTACTAAGGCACCAGAGCCTAGCAGGCACTGATGACTGGAGCTTCTAGGGTTAATGAGCAGAGCCTAGCAGGCACCGTCTTAGAGGAGAGCCTTATTTCTATCTGTATACCTCCTCCTTCCCACATATCTTTATTTTAAGCCTCGTTTCTCCCTCCGTTCATTCAACGCTGTAAGTTGGAGTATTCCTAACTAAGTGGGTTGGTAAGAGCAGGCAGTAAGTAAAGGTAAAACAGGTATAATGCACTGAAGTAAGGATAAGGTAAAGGGTGAATAACATGCTGTACTCTACCTACTTACTATTTTAATGAATTGGTTGGGCAGACAGCAAGCACTCAATAAATAAAGGTTAGTGAAGGTAGTAAGTAAAAGTAAGTAGACTGCTTCAATCAAAAGTAAATAGACTGGTCTTATAAGTGCCTAAGCAAGCAGCCGGTTCAATAACTAAGTGTCGTGATGCAGCAGCTCAAGGTAAAGAGAAAAGGGAGCAGGCACAAAAATGAAAGGCACGTGAGGCAGGGAAATTCTGGAATGCTAGCTGTATGTATTAATTAATAGAATTGTATTTGGGCCCTAACAATCTAAATAGTGAACCCCCTACCCTAACATTTAATGAAGCAAGTGGTATAGTTTGAACATGTCTAGGTCTTAAGGTATATAGGGTTATAATAAAAAAAGGTAAGGTTGTTTCATGCCATCCCATCCCGCCCGGAGGAAGTCTATAGTTTACCTACTAAGCATTCATTAAGTTCGTGCTTGCTATAGGGCTAACATGTAAAAAGTATAAGGTTATGTATAGGTTGTAAGGTAACACTTCAGTAAGGTAGGAGATTAAAGGTTCATAGTAAGAGTGCCTGCCTTCCTTGTGTTGTCTACCTTAAAATTATATAAAGTGTAATTGACGCCCGTATAAGGGTTGTTTGGAATCTGGTTGGTAAGGAAAGTACAAACATGAAAAAAGGGAAGGGATATCCCATTGTCTTGGGATATTCTATCAATGCTGACTGGGATCCATGAATATCTTGGCACTGGCTGTATTAATGAAAGGTATCTGGCTGGCCGGGTTAATCCATAAATAAAATAGATTAAAATACATCTATAGGCACGTAACAAACCTGTTGTGTGGATACAGGAAGAGGTAGGGTGAGTTGATCCTGTCCTGATAAGATCTATAGCTGTACCTCCTAAGATAAATTAATCAAGTGTTCTAGGGCAAACAAGATATAGGTATTAAGGTGGATGAGGTTGTTTGGAAAGGCAGTAATAAAGTCAGGGTAAGTTTGTTTAATCCCGTCCGTAAATATAAGTCTATAGCAGTACCCGGTAGATTAATTCATCAAGTGTATAGGGCAGGGCTAGGTATTAATATGGGTGAGGTTGTTTGGTAAGAAGGGAAGGTAGCCCCCCCACCCAAATCAAAACTTAAGGGCTTATAGGATAGTGTCGTACCTACTAAGATTCCTGGCTGAATAAATTGGTTGCTAAGGCAGCACTCCCTCTATCTATTGACTAAATAGGGTTAGGGTCTTTGTAGTTATCTACTTTGGTAGTTACTTATTTGTGAACGTTTTCCTATTAATCTTCTGGGTTGGTGTCCTAGTCTTAAAGGGGCTGGTTTGTTGGTATTTGAGTTTTAAAAAGGGTTGGCTTCCTTAATTGCATTTTAATACCGTAACCTTTGCTTTAACTTGTTTTACCTAACCTAATATTGTCACTGTAACGATAACTCATAAATATTTTTATTAATATAACCATTCTTATGCTAACCATTCCTACTAAAGCATCCCTTTATTAAAGCATTACATAATCTCTAAAACTGAAAGCAATGGGTAGGCGGAAAGGGTTTGAACAAAAAGCATAAAATAGCAAGCAGCTGCCTATGTCTCAATTGTGAAGGTGAGGGTGATATACTAAACCTCATATCTCCTCAATCTCTCCTCAATGGGTTAAGGTTATCTCCTAATAACGTACTTCCTCAATATATTCAATCTCATGGTTTAACTGTGAGCTAATCCAACCCAATCTCCTCCAATGCGTTTATATCCTCAATGCGTCGTCTATTTACTCAATATTTTCTCCCTCTATAAAAGGCATCCAATCCCCGCTCTGTATGCTCTGTCTGTATGAAAATAAAAGGAACGCATACGCAGCACTAAAAGCATACGTCTGTAAATCATAAGCTAAAACCATGTTTTCGTATCTTCTGTCCAATCCTAACAGCACCCCTAAAATAGAAAAAGTAAAGCATATTAAGTAGTAACTCGGTAGCTTACTCTGAGTGGGAAATAGGGCTAGTGTTCTATAAATTAAGCATAGTCGAGGCAATATAAATTTGACGCAGATAACTCTAAAATATGGTCTTGCAATCATAAATAGTGCTTTAATTACAAGCTAGTACGCACTACATCAATGGTAAAGATAAATGACATTCATTAGAAAGTTAATTTAAAACTAGTCTGATTTCCTTGTATCACTAAAGAATATACCTTACTAAAGTAATACCGTGTTAACAATACTGATAGGAGACCCGTGTGTTCAGCCTTATCGTGTCGTACTGAATATCCTCCATAGAGCCAGCTTAGTTATTATTACGGGCCCGTTTAGACCTTAACTAATATGTATATAAGCTAGTATCATAGAGACAACAAGGGCATATGTTACAGGCGTGAAATTATATTAAGGTATAACAACTATCTCCTACATAAGCGGAAAGCTCTGAATAGTGCTAATTTATCGCCCCACTGGTTACTTCGACGAAGAGTATCCAGGTTAGCTAAGTCTATGAACCACTATTATAAGGCGCTTAGTCTAATTAGTATATTGCATTACGACCTTAACTTCCATAGATAATGCTCAGCTTAATGGCTCTAGTTAATAACTATATACGTATAATTTAACAGATTGGATAATCTGTAACAGCTGTTTACCTGAGAGACTGCAGTACGTAATAATTAGACTATGACGTAATCATATTAGTTTTACTTTATACTATGGTGCATATTTACTAACTAAGCCCCATAAGTCTTTTTAGTATGTAGTCAATTCTTACCCTGATTAAGGACAGCTTAATAGATAAGCTTAGCTACGAGCTTATCATGCCTATCACTGTAAATATTAGTATAAACTGCAGACTCTTAATACAATATTTTTTTTATTACCCATAGACTGGTATTACGGATATAACCAAAGGTTCAACTCAATAGAGTTATAACCACAGGTTGAGCTCGTATAATAGGCTTAAACCACTAGGCTGCTGGTAGTAATTCATGAACCTTAGTGTTGTACCATGTAAATCCAGGTGAATGAATTCATATAACCCTGAACAATAAGCTTATCCTGGTGTAATTGTATCACAACCATGATAGCACCAACTAACACTACAAGCTTAATTACCTGAGCGTTATTTATGGTATATGGAATTTATATAGTAAAAATGACTCAAATTCATATTTATGCTCGTATCAGTGGTATCAGTGTAAACTATAACGGGGCATAGTACTTATCTGCCTGTTGGATATACTCATATCATGAATTACGACGTGTAAATAATGGGCTCGTTACATAAATAGATCTTTATTTATCAGTACGTTATGCTACGAGGTTTATTGCATGCTCTATGATGCTTTAATCGGTTCTTTGATGTAAATCATGATACTAGTATTAAAATCATTATAAATAATTCATGCCAGAACTAAGATAATGGAAAATAAGTATATTAAGTAGCCATAGACTACGAGAAAATATGAGTTATAGAACATAAAGTTTAGTATCTAAATACTAGATTAAATAAAAACGCTAAGAGTCAAATTGATATGCGAGTGCACTAAGGTCGTACTCCTTATAGTGTAGTTACTATAATTCACACTCATCAACCTCTTTATTAGTCTATGAAGTGTTATATGGAATAAATTATGTATAGAGTTTACTTTGTTGCTCCAACTTTTCATGGTTTAAGTTGTGAGCAGGTTCAAAAGTATGATTAATGGCTAATTTACACATAAGCCTCTTGGTATATATTACGACTAGTAACAATAAAAAAGGGGTTAAGAACCTGTATACTAATAGTCAATGAAACCGTAAACGAGGCTTAATTACGTGGGATCCTATGCCTTGTAGTAGTAGCAAGCTTTCTAAGCAGTTGGTTAGTCATAAGGACTAATTCACATAGATAGGTCATTATATATATTTTCTTTTTATTTATCACCGATGTTTATCACTCAGGGTTTAACAAGTTTAAGTCCAGTATCTCGTAAACCATGCTTTCAGGCACAGATTAGGCTGCTTGCTTTGAGGCTAGAGGAAGGAAGAGTGTAAGGCAATGAAAAAGCTGAGTCCAAAGGCAGTTCCTAAGGTGAATTGTAAGTAATGCATAAAATTGTTTCGAACCACTCATCCCCCATATATTCTATGACTAGCATTGTATCCTTTCTGTTATAAACTACTGGAAAAAAGCACCATCAGTAGCGGTCTCAAGTGGCTCAACTCTTGTATTAACAGCATAAAAACCTGGCATGTAGCTGCATGGCCAGCATTAACTCCTGGGCTCCCCGGCAGGTGTCTGCTCGGCTAAAAAAGGGTAAACGCTTGAAAAAGGCAATGTTTATAAAGAATAAAATAATTGTTATTTCCCCGATTACCTTGGCCCTCCCTAAAAATAAGTTTTAGCTGAATAATAACTTAAAAATAGGAGGTTTTTAACTACTAGGTCCAACCAATCCTAGTGTCTGGTCCGACCCTGGCCGTGAAAAACTTTATGGATCACTTGGACCCTGGTTGCACCTTCCGTGCCTCTCTCTAGGCTCCTCGGAAGCCAGCCGCCCGGAATCAATCTAGCGAGCAGCAGCGAGGTTCCTGCTCAAGTTAAAAGCAATCGAGGGCATCCCGGCTATCCTTCTTCCTATAGAAACGTTATAAAAAGGCAAATCCACTTCAATTCCCCCCCCCCAATGAGCTTAATAGGGGACTTTCTTTTTTCTGGGTATGGATTGAAAAGAACGTGTTTGCTGGAACCTCCCATCTAGTGCCGTATTGCGTGCTAGTGCTAGTGCTAGTGCTAGTGCTGTTAGCTGTAGCAGTAAGAAGCTGTAGTGTGTGCTTGTGCCGTAGCTGTACTGTGTTCGACGCCATCCGTAGTAACCATTCCGGTATATGCTGGGAATCAATCTCCTCAATCCAATCAATCACTCTTCATCGGTGCACCCACCTCACTCACACTTTTTGTATGGGTTCTGTCTTTTCACGTATATATACTAGCCATATCTGAACTTCAGTGAACGCCTGTTTTGAACTGAACATCTGTCTTGCACTGAACTGAACGTATAGATATCCGGTATATATATATATATGTCTAGCTAGAGGTTATAGGTCTATAGGTGTTCCCAAGGAATAGTTTAAAGATGGTTCCAAGGATGAGGTTGATGAGGTTCCCCCGGTTTAAAAATAAATTGAATGGCTGTAATGAATGGATTGAACAGGGTAATTATTGAACTCCTAACCCCCCAACACCAAGAGAATTACCTTATACCCCTCACAAAACTTACCGCTACGGAACAATATTTTATTACCCGGGCTGTATGAAATGAATGACGAAGTGTTACTTACAATGATTCACAATTTGATGATCATATGCAACAACTGACAGTGGCTTTATAAATCATTCTACGACTATAAAACTTAAAGCCAAGTCCATGTATAAACAAGTCTCTACCCAGTTCTCATAAGGCACCCCGGACGCGTCTACCAATCCAACCAAGCCCACCAGAACCGGTCCCACATCTATGGCAAGGAAGTCTGCAGTGGTTGAACGACTATATATATGATATAGTATTAATAAAAATTACCTTTTCAATCGTAACAATAAATCAATAAGCGCTGCTGCTCCTCCTTCCTGTCCTCCCAAGCCATTTTAATTGCCTTTAAAGGAGATCTCAAGTTTCTACCCTTGACTGTATGAAATTAGTAGAAGTATCAGGCCACCTCCATAGCAGCCAATGGAGAAGGGCGTTGTTCCAAAAACGAAAGCAAGACCTGCCTGCAAAACCTTCCTTATGGAGCTTTCTTTCTCTACAGATAAACTTGCATCTCTGCGTGTTATTCGCATATCTATCTACGCTGAAGTCCTATAATGAATAGGGATGGTTATAGGCAAGGGGCCAAGTAAAAGGTAAAATTAATAATAATGATTAGATTTATATGTTTACCTTTATGAATATGCAATAATTTTAGGGCAGTAGTATAAGTAGTACTACCTGTAAACTACTAATAGTATCTATCTCTATGGCCCTAGGACAATAAAGTCAGTGTGGGGTGAACTACTAACCTTACAACTGTATATTTTACTTACATTACCTGAATAGAGATAGAATAATGATCCCTTGTAGTGTAATAACTACTAGTTGTGTCCGCTCTACCACTTGCTTCAGTCCAACGAGAAAGGATACTTCGCTAATTGAGAAGGAAATTGATTATCCCTTATCTGTTCTGACGATCAGATGGATATCTCACCGAATCATCTATGACCTCGCCCAACCAAGGGTATAACCTTATATTCTTACCGATAATAAGAATAGGGTAGCAGCACAGATATTTCCATCATTGACCATGATGAACCACCAGTGGTACGTCGTGATATGGGTGCGATCCCTAATTAATGAGATGGATGCGTGTCGTGGGGCACAAGAAAGTAATAACTGGTGCCTATAATTGCCATAGCATCATATATAATTTCTTTCATCGCGTGTCACCCGAAAATAGAATAGATAACCTACAAAATAGAACTTCGATTAGATAGATCGTCGCACCTGAAGTGGTGCGTCGTCGTGATAGGGGTGTTGTTTGCTTCACTAAAAGAAATGATTGGAATAACCCAATTATTTGACGCATTCAAAATGACGCGTGCTCACTCACGAAAATGCATGTCGTGAGGTGGCACAGCGAGCAAAGTAGTGAACGGGAAAGCATGAGGAGCAGGATCAGATACCCTGCTGGCTGGCAGTGCATAAGCAAGGGGAACACAAAGGATACGTGATAAAACTATTAGATTCACATTTTTAGCTCCTTATTACTTCTTTCTTTGTCCCCTCAAAGCCAGCGACACAAAGATCCTGAAAGAGCATTTATTCCCTAGATCGGGAGATATAAAAGTGCTGCTAGCAAATTGGTAATGATCTCCGCTGAAGTGCAGGCTTTGGAATGGCGGCTTTCAATGGCCTTTTTGATCCAAGTGGAGAGGTTACCGGTAAGTAGAGGATAATAGAATTATTGAAGGCCCCTTGAAGAGCAGTGGTCATCAGCAAGCAGAGAGGTCATCAGGAAGGAGTAGGGAGGTCCTTGGAAGGAGAGGGTTTTATTCTTTAAGATGATAGTCCCTTGGATAGAGAGGTACACAAGCTGAGGAGAGATGCTTTTATTCTTGCTTTAAGGTCCTTGGAGATAGGGCCCACTGGAAGAGGGATCTTAATTGATTGCCACCAGGAATAAGTGCTTGAGAGAGGTCACAGAGAGGTCATTACGAATCATAGCCAGGAAAGGAAGGTAAGGCATCGCTATCCCAACAGCGGGCCCCTTACTACAACCAGTTACTTAGGAACTAGTTTTTTTCTTTCACAACCACTAGAGAGAGTCTGCTGCAGGTTCGTTTCTTCCTTCCTTCAATCAATTGGGTGTGGGAATAATTCTTTAACACGGTCCACCACCCATCTATGCAGGCGCAGGATTCAAATCTATGTAGAAGACCTCCCTAAGTAAAAAATATTTGAGGTGTTCTTTCTTTTCTATACTATCAAGAAAGCCAACTCTATCTATCCGGGCCTAGTTCATTACTTAGAATGTAATGCTGTCGGATTAGATCATCAATGGGGAGGGATCTGGCGGGCATCCGTCGGCTGGGAAGCCTGTGAATGTAGTGGCGCCCCAGGATCCATGCGAGCCAAAGGTTGTTACATTATTGCACCTGGGCTCGGGCGACTCTGGACTTCCTGCTCCATGCTAGTGTCCAATCTGATTGTCGCGTTTCTGATTCTCTCCTGTACATCGGCAGTGATGTACTGTACAATGTCGAAGTTTTGCTGGCAGGCATGCATGGGCTCGAACTGGTATTACCTGTCTTGCATCAGCTTCTCAATAAGTTGCATGGCCGTCCGATGGTCTAGGGGAATACCAGCGCCACTGGGTGGGCCTTACAGTTGCGGCAACAGAGTCGGAATGGTCGACTCTGATATGGAGAAGCCCCTATTCAGTCACCGCATCCTGCATTTATTCGTCTTCAGCTTCCTCCTTCCTATCTATGGTGGCTTCCGAGTGGAGTCATCTTTTGTGTCCTTCTCTGGAGGCTGTCTGTTCGGGTCCCATCTTCGCCAGCTGTGGTGTCCCTCTTGTCTGATGGTGCTCCCGGACTTTGTGAAGGTGTTTCTGTTGGGTGGGACTATGGATCCTATATAATATGGTGGAAAGAAACTACTAGTAGATGCTCCAGTTCTGGGTGTATATTTAGTAATCAATCCAAGCATGAAATGAGATTGATAAGCAGTTGAATTTGCACTACCATCCCAACAAGCAAAAGTATAAATAATGAAACAGTCAGTTTGAAAGCTAAACCCAGTTGGTGGTAAATCATAAATTATGTGGATCACTAGCAGCATAGGAGGCTATAAACCCCATAACTACCCTCCAAGCAAAGTCACTAAGAGTAGCACAGTTTAAACCATAAATCCAGAAGCAGAAATAGTTTATCGAGCTTACCTTTAACTAGTGAGTGATTATAGTAACCCGATTTACTTTCCAGTAGTTAAATAACAAATAACATATAAAGCAGCAGTAGTAACACCACCAAGCGCATAGGTAGGAGAGGGAGAGTAGATAGGAGATAGGATATCCACTCTCCTGATTCCTTTCTGGTGAAAGAGTAAGCTTTAGACTGGGAATAGAGCTTGTGTGGCTAGCAGTAAGATAGCTAGACCTAGTGTAGAGCTATAGAGAGCTTAACTAGGATTGGTGAGTGAGCTTATCTTGGAAGCTCTTAGAAGCTTAGGTTTGATAGCTAGACCCGGAGAGAGCTTACTTAGCTTAGATAGCTAGATTGGTGTAGATCTTGGGATTAGAGAACTTTCCTTTATAGGGGGATATAGCATGACCTCTTAGCTCAGCTAAGAGCCTGCCTCTCCTACTACTTTGAGATATTCCTATGATGCCTATATTTATGGAGAAACTCAAATAGTAAGGGATGCTAGCTTGGATGCGGAAGAAACTCCTGTAGCCTTTGCCTTTACTACTGGGTCATTCACTGATTCTAGATAAGTAATGCCTTGTCCTTCCTCCTTATATATTGGATCATTTATAAGGAATTAAACTGAAACTACTGAATCAATTATTAGGTATAAATTATAGAATCGCATTTGTGTTTGATCCAGTGATTATAGAGTGCCTCACGTATGCAGTTCCAAATTGAGAGCCTCAAACTCTATCTAAGTTATAGCTTTTGCTCGATGAGCAGATCTAATTCAAGTTTATTCTATTTAAGAGCTAATACCAGAAGCAAAGATACACAGAGCTAGACAAAGACATGGATTCAATTGACCGAGTAATGTAAACAAAAGTAAGGGTAGGTGCAATTGTTTAAAATCCACTTCCATATCCTGTTCAAGGGCCAGTATCGGATAAGGGCATGGCAATAGACTTATTTTTTCTATGGCCTTCACTCCATCCATAGAAAAAAGGTTTTAGAGCCAAAGAAGACCTATAAACTGAACTTTATGATTATCTTATCTTACTGAACTTTATGATCATACAACTCTTACTGATCCTTCACTCATACTGAGTAAAGAAGCCTTCTCAAATGCCATTTTATTCTCCATAAAAACATAGTGAAGACAGAACAGGTACTACCACCTTCCTAAGCCAACGACTCATGGAAAAACGGGTTTTAGATATAGAAAATCGCATCTCAGGACATTTTTTATTAATTCTGTTAGGTTCTTAATTGGGCTAGAAAAGCCCCTATTTATCAGAGCTACCACGGTGTTCGGAACACCATCAGAAGTAGTTCGGAAGAGGATCAACTTACTGTTTCAATTTCATTTTTAGGGCTCACTGACTAACTGACTCATTTTTACCCTTATCCTAAAGCGGAACAAAAATGTGACTTTATGATTTACTGAACTTCATTAATAAGTCCTGTAGTTCGGGCTTTTATTAATTGGTTTAGATAATCAAATATTGAATAACCTCACCTCTATGGAATACTCCTAAGTGTATAGAATCGAATCAATCAATGCCAATCCCGGAATACAGTCAATTTTAGCCTTCCTTTCAGAAGCCATTCAGTCTCGATAAATAAATAAAACACTATCCAAGCGCAACCCACCTCACACGAGTTCTTCACTTTGGCCACTTCCGCCGCTCTGTCAGTTCTTGTTCACTAATTGATGGATGTATGAAGTTTATCATCCTGGGATTGATCCAGGATTAGTAGGGTACCCACGTTCAGGTTGCATATGGCTGCGAACTTTATATGGTTAACATAAATAAAATGGCTAAATAAAGCGGCTGTCAAGGGTTTCCTCCTCTGAACGAGTGACTACGTCGTTGATGGTGGCTCTATAGGCCGTTCCCAATCCATAAATGATCTATATTCCTCTCCCTATCGAGCGATAACCCTCGACTCATAAATAAGAAGGAATTGATTTAGCACCAGCAATATATTCTTTGTTGGAGCCCCTGCATGCAGAGCAGGAATAAAAGGTTACCCCGGGGAAGGATTTAATAAGCAGCTAGGGATGAAGTAAAAAGAGGATGGATAACCCCACGAGCCATGTCGTCGCCTCTTTTTTCGTCCTTTTTGTGAAACCCAATTTCAGGAAGCTAGATGCTTTTGATTGAGCCAGAAAACCCCCGATTGATCCTGCTTGATTGGTCGTAGATAACTGCTTACCGGGGTGCTAAATTTAGATGCTGCCTCGGAGCCACAAAACACGCATGCTGGCTGGTCTCGCGCATACCCCCTTTTAAGCTAGGCAAAGAATACGGATGGAACAGTGATTGAATGAAACACCGCTTGATTATGTCTACCCCCATTTGATTTGATACCAATCCACCGACCCTACAGACCCGAGTAACCCATAGGATCCTGCTTCTTGCTTGTTATACATATGCTTGCTTGGGATGGCGGGGCAATAAATACAGAAATTAAGAAAAGATGGCAGGGTGGACACAGTTCCTTGTTTGTTCACTTGCTGGTTGTAAAGAAAAGGGTGGGAAATGGATGGAAAGGGTCAGTTGGCTTGCTTATTTTAGGAAAGGAAGGATTGTTGGAAGGCGGGAGATCGCTGGCTGGACAGATGGATGATTGGCGGGAGCTGGCTGGAGTAGCTGACCGGAAAAGACTTTTGCTTAAGCCGTACGGGCCGGGTTAAGATACACTAAAAAAGGCATTGAAAGCTTTGAAGTGTGAACATCGAAAAGGGTGGTTATGCTTTGAGAAAGTAGGACAGAATACGACAGAAAAATAAGGATGGATTGAAACATCGTTCGTTGTAAATATAAATAACCCCTCTCCATGAGTTGCCAGCTATTAATTACAGTTTGTATTAGTACCTCACGTTACCTGCCCCCGATTCTCTTAAACACCCCTGCTCATTACTGCCTGGCTCTTCACAACCGCTACCTACCCTTCTCAGCTGCCCTATTCATTAGAGCTCCAGTCGTATTTGACCTTACCTACCTGCTCATAAGCTGCCTAAGCTTCCATGTTAGACCCAGATTCGTACCACCGTAACAGCCTGCATTCTAGAGCTGGCCGGGGAGAGGGATGGCCCCGGAAAAAAGGCCGAAAAAAGGGACGGAAGGAAGGGACCGTTTCTGGCTGCTCATGGAAGTATGAACTGCCCGTGTCCCATAATGAATGAAGCCCGTGCCCAAATAACCATTCCTGAATGCCGCTGGGAATACGTGTTCAATTCACGACCGTTTCGATTTATAATGGAAATTTCCCCGTGTCCAAATAACTGTGTCCGACTGCTGCTGTTTGTAATGCTACTAGTTATGCTCCGGTGCCAGTATGGGGGGAATGCTATTGGTTATAATGGTGCTAATGGTAATGCTGCCGGTTCAAATGCTTATGGAAATACCGGTTCCACTGATGCTGGGAATGCTTTTGGAACTTATATGGTAACTTTTTATTCAAATTATCCTGGAAACGCCGCTACTTGTAGTGCTGTTGGTTAAACTAATTATGCTTGGGCTGGTACTTTTGATCCTTTGAAGGTACTGGTAATGCTAGTAAGGCTTCTTATTAAATTGATGTTGGTTCTCTTTGTGCTGCCGGGGATGAAGCCCTCCTTATGATGTAAGTTATCCTGGTCATTGTGTTGATTCAACTGCTGCTTCTGCTGGGCTTCCTTTTGCTTATGGGAATTATGTTGGTTCTATTGGTCCTGGAAATTAGACTGGGATTGCTGCTCCTTCAACTTATTCAAATGATGCTCGTTCAATAGGTGGGAATTTCTATAACAAAAATGGGCGTATGGGAAAGCCGGTAATTATGTTTCCTGATCCTGGCCCTTCCAATAAGCGGGAATTTCAGAAAGCAAAGTGGGCGTCACGAGATGATTGTGGCCTATCAAGATGGGAAATTGAGTAACAAGACTGGGCGTTGCTTCTTGTAAAGTAGCCTTATCCTCCTACCTAGCAGAGTACCCTCTTTAATTATATGACATTGAAGATTCACTCACTGCCAATGAAACGTATTATTTGCACCCTATTTCATTTTCGGAGTTGCAGAAAGAAAGCGCCTAGCAAAGGCTTTTTTTTATCAGCATTTCTAGAAAAGTATGACCACCATCATTGCCATCAGCAGTTGAATAAGCTGAACCAGAAGCATCATCATAATTCCAATAAGCAGTCGAACTGGCATCATCAGAATAAGCAGAACCAGTATAATAATAACTATCCTTACCAGCAGCACTAGACTAGGATCTATTTCAATCAGCATTGGAACGAGCTTCCAAGCAGCAGTCGAAACATCAGAACGACCTGGCTCCCCATACGTACCAATAGAAACAGGATTCCCAGCCTCAGTTACCTTAGCAGTTCCATCTGCATCCCCAGAAGCGGTTGAAGGAGCAACATCATCCCCAGAAGCACCAGTTTAATCACGACTAGCAGTCAAAGCAGCATTACCGGCATAAGATAAAAATAGACGTCTTTCTAGAGGCTTAGCTCGTGGGGCAAGCGGTTAATAGAATATTTGCTGTGAACGGCGCAGGGGTGCATGCCGTGATTTAATGAATAGCTTCTACGTGTGAACGACGGGTGCATAAAGTGAATGACGAATGGCTATGCGCAAGGGACAGGGAGGGCTAAGAATATATAACTTAAAAAATGAGTTACTACATCGCGTTATATACCATCTACAATTTTATGAGATAGCCCAGGTTTAGGAGCTGGATAATTAGGATTACCCACCCTAGCAGCATACTTATGAAATAAATCAATCAGCCCACCTGGCTCCCCTGATTTGGGGGTATAAAATGAAAGGCGTAAGCGAAGCGTCCCGTGCTGTGTTTTTATTTAGTGTACGCTATAAGTAGATGGGGAAGGCTTTTGGTGAACTGCTTCGGGTGGCACTAACTGGGCGTGATTCGATCACTTCGGGCCGACATCGAATAAATCACTTGCTCGAACAAAGATAGAGCAAGGAATTCACTCTGTCAAACCTTAGCAGAGCTCCCTTCTTCCCTATAGTGAGGCCGGACCGACTGAACAACCTTCAGGGAGATAGACTGATATAAAGGTGGGGAAACAAGGGTACAAGGGTTCATAGCTGGGAGTTTTACTCCCCAGGTACCGAGACCAGGCCATCTCTATTGAGTGATTTCTATTGAGTAAGGAAGTTATAACCATAAAGTTTTAGTAAATATAATGTGTATCTCCAAAAGTAAATGGTTAATAACTGGGACTATGGCTTGGAGCACTCATATTCCATTGATAAGTTATGTACATGCATTTTTCATGAGTTTTGGGTACGCCTTTTTAATAATAAACCCGCTGTGTAAGCGTTGCTCCATCATCAAGGGGGCAAGCAGTATGATCAAACAAGGTTTAAGGGTAAAGGTTATCTGGCTCTGCTGCGTATAACACTATTTTCACTGCCCTTTCCTCAGTTAGCAAATATTCTTAGTTCCCTACTGCCCATGGGTCTATATTATACCTGTTGGAGTCACATCCAGCTTGTACCAATAGCTATTTTACAAAAAATGCTCAGCTACACCTGCTGCTATTATATAGTCACCCTGCCCAAATGAACCCAGTTAATAACTGCCCATGGTTGGTTCTCTAATCAACCTGGCCTAATCACGCCCAGTATCAACAGAACTATGGTCTCTCGTCACACAGCTGTTACCAATGCAACTATGGTATTACCACGGGTATATAGTAACCTGGTCTCTATGGCACAAGCAATATATTGAGAACAGATTAAAGCTGGCATAATTCCAACTAAACCTCAAAGCAATCGATGGCATCCTGCCCCTAGGAAAACAACATTAAAGGGCATAGTTAAGTAATAAGACAATTCATTTATTAATTGCCCCTTGGATCAATGGGTGAACATTACTCCTTCTATTTCGGAATAGGTGTGAAGGTGGGGTATGCGTTGTCTGTTGAACGGGTCTGTTGAACGTGTATTGTGTGATGTGGTCCTTCTCTATCGCTAAGGGGGGGAAGCAAGCGCATCCCAATGATTGTATATAAAGAGCTTATAAAAAAGAAATAGAATCAAATTGTTGTGCCCCAATGAGGGAACCTACCTATTTCATTCTTGCAAATAAAAACGAGATCCACCTATATGAAAAATGAAATAATAATGAAAGGCGGCCTTTATATCCGGATAACGAGCATGAGAGCATTGATATGGCAAATTCAGGAAATAAAGGTGCATATCCGGATGATATAGAGTATTAACGTAGCCTGTTAAATATGGTAATTTCAGTATGCAGGGGTGGCATCCAACCATATCAGCAAACAATAGAGATAGAATAGCCAGAAGCCATTAGCCAGAAGGAATCCGGAAGCCTTTAGCCCAGCCCACCAAGTACACAAGCCCAACAACATAAGCCTTTACCCTTTAGCCAGTCGATATAATACATGCTGTTACTTACGTAGATTCACAATTTGAGGATAAGGCTCACTCGACCCAAGAAGGGTGAGGAGCATTAAAATCGAGGTTTAGGAGCTTTATTCTTAGGACTCTGCCAATCGGGAGGGAGTCTTATGCCAACCGATGATTGATGAAGAGTTTGAGGATAATTAGTCAATATAACAGAGCCAGTGTTATGCGAGGGATAACCCGGAAGGAACTATAAGCCTTTCACCAAGGGCCTATCGCCTTTTGCCTATAAACAGAAATAAGCCTACACCTTCAGCCTTCAACCTTGAACCTTAACCCTTTACCCTCGAGATCAACCCTACGGAAGGAACTTCAGTTACTCAATTTGATGGATAATGCGCTACTTACGATGCACCCGTTTAGCTTCATCAACAGGGCAGGTTGAATTAACGCTAGGAATAAGGGAGTGCCAGTAAGGGAAGTGGGTTTAGCTTGGATAGTGATTGATTGAGGGCCTGCCTACCTTATTTTAGAGGGGTTCCCACGGACGGACGAATGAGACCTAACCAGGAGACCTAGAGCATAGCAGCCAGAAAACTCCACGACAACACGGCCCTCTACCCTTGACCCTCTACATCGATCCAACCATGGCCCTCGATCCTCGCATAGCCAGTCATACCCAAACCCAAAATATATGTTACAGCTCACGTCCCAATACGAGGTCAGAGCTTTCGTCCCGATACGAAGTCAAATTGCACGTCCATAAGGTCAAATCTTCTTGATCGATCATGCGTTACTTACGACGCACCTGTTTAGGTTCATACGACCATTTACAAACCACCTGTGCTTTGGCCGAGAGGAAATGACACTGCCCTCTTGATCTATATCTTTACATAAAGACATAAATAGAAAATATTGCATTAATACGTTTTTACATACACACGCATAAATACGTGCTTTCCACGGCAAGTACTACAAAAAAAAATGCCACCTTCCTTCCCCTCTCCTTTGTCGGGCATGGTAGGGTCCATCTCTCTTGGTTCTGGCAGTCAGGCTTTGCTTACAGTTTAGCAATGCTCGGCAGCAATAACTACCAACTATTGGCAATGACCTTCATGCAATGACAACAGACTTTAGTCTATGATAAACTGGCAATGACTAGAGCTTATAGCTACCCTACCTTCTAGTATGAACTGACCTTATGGCATCAGCTATGTGTATGACTGGCGTATGAACATCCCTCTTTCAAATTTTCGTATGTAACAATCGTCATTCCTTACATTGTTCCGTACTGTTCAGTCCAGCCTAGGGGGGTAAAGGTTAAGGAGTTTAGTAGGGTTAGATCGAGGTATGGGTGCCACGGTTAGATCTTCTCCCGGCAAGTTCTCCCAGTTAGGTTTCTTGGCAAGGTATCCTGGCTAGTCCTCATTCATTCGTCCGTCCTTCCGTGGGACCCACTTATTTGTGAAGGAGTTTATCGTTGCCGGTGGTAGCCGCCAACCAGCTCGAGTATCCAAGCCCAATTTATATATATAATCTGGTGGAAAAAATGGGGAGCTCACATAGAAGCCATTCGCTCACTCACTGCACTTCGCCATGATTGCAGGATATACTTTATTTTACAACTTCGGTAGATGTATAGATTTATTTATATATTATATATTGAGTATAGAGGTATATCAAGGTAGAGCTTTCGGTATATAGGTTAGAAGCATAGAGAGAGGTTAGAGTAGTTCGTGTAGAGTGTATATAGTATTGGTATAATATAGGTTCGAGGTAAGAGGGCTGTGGTTCCGTCGAGTTCGAGGTATAGAGAGGGTATATAAAAATATGGTTCCGTGGGCACCTGCTTTCAGAGAGACTGGCTATTTACTTACTGTAAACGGGCTTTCGGCTGACCAACTATAAATGACGCTTCATTCTTTCCTTCCTGGGAATGATATTGGCTATTCATTTACAATGATCACTGGCTCTGGGGACCACTGAGGCTATCAGTTAACCTTCTGGCACAGACCTTCCTGACTATAGACTCCTTCTTTCTGGTTATGAGACCGGCAAGGACCCGGCTGGCTATGACAACTGGCTCTGATCAACTTACTACTGGCTATCATAGGCAATGACTTGGAGCTTACGGGTTCTGAATGAGTCTGATCTTAAAATGTTGAATCATCATATGTAATGCATCAGCATCATCCATTCAATCAAGGTAGGAACAAAGATTCTGTAGAGGCCAGGTAAGCGCCCCGTCCGTCCCGGCAAGAACATGGGAAACTAACGTGCCATTATACCTTACAAATAGAAGCCATTAACAGAAGCCATCGGTAGCTATCTATCGGTTTTCACAGACGGCCTTACAGCAAACATAGAGGCAAAAAGAAACCGTGTCACTGCCTGCCTGAAGGCATCCCATTAACAGCATGCACATAGCATTAAAAGCACATATTACCGTTCGGGATTTCTCTCTGTTCTTTATTGAACGAGGGCTATCTCTCGTCATTTATTGTTAACTTGGGGCCTTCTCCTCCTGTCGGCCATTGCTATGGTCCTTCTATATTGCGTATGTTGGCAACTTGAACTCGATCAACTTGTCTATAATGGCAACTTGGAATGGTTAATTTGGGTATATTCACGTAGGTAAACAAGCATGGCTCCATGCCTTTATTCAGGTGGATAAAATGTGGTCTTCTCCTCTTTCTCTCGCGTATTCATAAATGATAGGGCCTTCTCCTCACCTAAATCAGGTATGTTATCTAAATAGGGTTTTTATCCTCTATTGTATGGCGGCCTCACTCGGTGTCTTTTGGCGGGTGCCTTACGCGGACTGTTACTGGGCGCGGACAGGGCTTGGCGGAAAGGTATAGGCTCAAGCAGGCAGAAAGAAGCGGGTAGGTTAACTGTGGACTTTAGGTTATCATATTCCCTAGGTATTAGCGTAAGTGAGCAATAGACATCCCTTCAGCAAGTAGCACAAGTTGGACCGATCAGCAGTTAGTTGCTCTTCGCCCATTTCTATAAGGGGCGGGAGCACGTGAAGAACATCTCATTCAAATCTCGAAAGATAAAAATTCGTAATCCCGGAAATGAGGGCGTGTCAGCGATCACCCGACTAATTGTGATCTATCTAACCTATTAATCGCTCGCTGCTATAGCAATTGTGTTCTGTGGACGTATTGTCCCTTTTTTCATGGGTGCATCGTCTGCCCTATCTTATATCTTCATTCGCACTGCTGGGTTGCATATCCGTGACCATTGCATGCGGCTATCCTTCTCATAGATTAATATAGATAGAGGGCTTCGCTCCTCGACTTCATAATCTTCTCTTTTTCCATCCTTCTCCGCTGGCGGCTTCCCTGCTAACAGCCTTCTTCGCTGCTCCGCATCTCCCTTCCCTGATGTCACTGGTCGTTTTGCATTTAATTCTATATTATCAGCCTAAAATAGAACGTGGATTAATTAACAGAATCAATCCATCGTTTTTCTAGTTGGAAAGGCAAAGGCTAGAGTTTAAAGGGAGGGTAAAGGCATCTGACTTCTGGCATCTGTTTCCTGTTTACAGGCTTAAGGCAAAAGACTCCTGGTGAATGGGTAAAGATGAGAGTCCCTTGTTGAGAGATTACAGGTTCTGGCTTCTGGTGATAGTTAAAAGGTTCCTGGTTGCAGGTGAAAAGCAAAAGTCAGCAGCCGAGAGGAGGAGATAAGGGGATGATGGATAGCACAGACAGGATAAAGGGCACCAGGGAGCTAGGAAGAGCAGCGTAAATAGGATATAATAGGGAGATGAAAGCGGGGATTTATAGTGATGGAGGAAGCTGGAATGGGAGTGGAGATGGATACAAGAATAGAGTGATCGGAAATAAGGATGGAAAAAGCACAAGAATGAACCATAAACAGTAGGGGAAATGAGAGCAGGAGCGGAAGATGGAAACGCGAGGGGACTAGGGAAAGGGTAACCCAGACAAATGGAGAGCCAGGAATACAGATATAATAATTAAGGATATTTACGTAGGATAAGAGATAAGAGAAAGGATCGAAAGAACGCAACTCATAAATCAGATAGTGAGGAAGGATACGGGGGAAAGTCAATAGTCTTGCGAATGTAGGCTTGAATACTTGGCTTGGATACTCGGGCTGGGCTACCTGGATCGCAGCAGGCAATAAAATTGCTTTTTTAAGGTCCGAGCATTGTACCTAATCATCACATCGTGTCCTCGTTGGCTACGTGTTATAATAATCAAGCATCGTACCTCGTCGCTCCGCGCCTTATCGTGGAAACCTCATCTAACTTAACCTAACCTTAATTGTATAACCTCCATGTAACTTAACTCTCCACCTCACTCACTAACTAACCGGTTGCGACTCGCCATGACTGACCGGCATTTGGTAACGTATAATAGGGACGAACACCTACAGGGCACAGGGATTTTCACTGGTCACGTGGAAGAACACCATTATGGTCATGGGCTATCAGTAATGCCCCTCACTGACTCACTGGGAACTTGCAATAAATAACTGGTAACAAACTTTGAATAACCACCTCCTTCCCGGACATGTTGGAAGTGAACTGGTGGGGAGTCAAAACCATCTGAGTCAATGTTTTCTGGGTATAGCTGTATGTGTATCTGTGTAAAGCCAGGCCTATATAGTGTGTCAAGGCCTCTAGTTATGGGCCTCGTGGTATGTGATCGAACTATGGGATTTTGCTATGGTAAGTTCTCTACAGGGTAATGGATATTAATTAACTGTTTCCCCTCTATGAAGGAGATTAGGGCACAAAACGTCACTGGTTCGTCTGCGAACGAATCTGGGATGCTGCCGACGTCACCGACGAGGCAAAGCAAATGGCTCAATTTGCTGGAGCTTTTATAAAGCGAGCTCTCACTTGGTTCATGAACTTCACTGAAAATAACCGGAAAACCAAAGACGATATTAGGAAGAGCTTCTTTACATTCTTAAAAGCTAAAGACAGTTGATCTGGCCGCCCAGAAATGTGAAAATAAATAAAGCAAACGCCGGATGAATCTGTGCAAGACTACGACAAAAGATTAAAAGACCTCTTGAGCCAAATCCCTTATGAAGTTGATGAAAATCTCCTTGTGCAGTGGTTTGTTACCGAATTACTCCAGATAATAGGGGCACCGCTCAGAATGCATGAAATAAAAGACCGCGACGAAGCCCTCAAGAAAGCACAACAAATAGAGTTGACGACTGGGTGCCCACAACCCATTAGAGAAGGTTAGAAGAACAGATGGAAATGATGCAATGATCACTCCGTGATTTCAAAATAAAACGACTATACTTATGATGTACGACTTGTATGTTGGAGGGACACACTAAGGACTCTTGTCGACAGAAAGATGCAGACGTCCGGATCATCAAATGGTGTACGATCTGTCGAGTCGACGGCCATACAAGTCGACATTATTCACCAGAAAAACAGCAGAACGTCAGGGAGGGTAGTGCAAACAGAGTTTTACTGTGAAATATGT
>Ga0233342_1000145_pt1 | contig 21843 bp, 10 predicted proteins | sample GEONDECOMP273_FD_180706 | JGI IMG/M metagenome (GOLD analysis project Ga0233342, IMG submission 180706) | Leaf litter microbial communities from Shasta-Trinity National Forest, California, United States - GEON-DECOMP-273 | ecosystem: Environmental > Terrestrial > Plant litter > Unclassified...
TTGTTCTTATTGATTTTTCATTGGCACATTGAAACCCATGGAGAGCTAGAGATGTAAGGAGTGCATGGGCTTTACTACTCGGAGGCTCTAGCAGAGATAAAGAATATAAAACTAAAGCTTCTTCTATCACCACCTAGGAAAAGCTCCTTAAATGGCATTCTGACTTTGGATTAGCAGATGTGAAAACCCCACTTACTCCCACCCCAGGAATCATGTTGGATGTCTGTAACACCCAACCCAATTTATCTCCCACGGGGCCTCATGCTGCACGTTATCGAGCCACAGACACATAATGAACACACCCCGGCTAGTAGTACCCATTAGGAAAGCTTACTAAGGCAAGTAGTATGGGAACAGTGCTATTTCAATCCTATTTATTTTATATAGAGACTCTCGTGATGGATATGGTGATAACGTAGATATAGCGAGTTTGGTCGAGCCTCTATTGACACTTCATCCTGACCCTTTTGTGGATGCTCCCTCCACTCGGATCACTTAGGAGTAATATACACCCTGATGTATCCCCATAGATAGAGGTAGGTCACTAGTCCCAAGCCTTACTACTAGCCCATAGAGGTATTGGATTAATCCCAATTAGCGGATTAGCGGAGTATCCTCGAGTCGTAGGGGTTCCCGAAGTGCTGCTCCAAATAGTAACCAAGATAGTGACCAAAAGAGAACTTTATTATCATAGTAGGTAGTGTAGGTAGCCCCGGCCAGGAGTCCTTGTCGATCTAAGTTTCTTTCGTGCAGGGTGGGATACTACACCTCTATATTGGGTATGTTGGCTTTAAAGGGGACTTAAGTAAAGGTGTCCCTTCTTTATACCTCGTCAGTAGTAACCATGAGAACAAGAGAAACTGCCGAAGAACTACACCTAATTAGAACTAACTGTATGGACAAGACTTTCACTTTTTTCATTTTCAGATTCTGACTGCATAGATTACACATTCAAATGGCAAAGTGAAACGTAGAGATGCAAGTCTCGTATAATTCGAACAACAATAAATTGAACTACTTCCCTGGGATGGGGGGGGGAAATCAAAAGGTACCGCACTTAGAACCACCACCTCCTGTTCACATGGGATGTCAACAGCACTAGGAACTTCCAGGGCATGGGTAATTTCTAAAAGCACGTATAAAAACTCCTTCCTTTTCTGGTCACGTACTGCAACTGGTCAGGCACGAACACCTCTTGGGCACGGTGTATCAAGAACTGGTGGTCACGTACTATGGAGCATGTATAACTGTCACGGTCAACCATCTGAGGGCATATGGGGCACGAACAACTGGGCCTGTAGTATCGCCAACATCATGTCTAACCTCCTGGGGCAGTATTAGAGTATCATGCACGTATTAGAGTTAATGCGCTCTAGGCGGCGTTCTGAGTAGAGCTAGCGTATAGGTTTCAATATAGCATCATTTTCTCACTGTAAATAGTTCAATGACAGACTGGCATGGACTCTGTCTTTCTGGGCATGTCGTGTATTGAAAGCTGGAATGTAAACCAATAAGTATAAGCGGCATCGAGAGCTGTCTGGAGTATGGGCATGTAATAAGAACCTTTATGCCCTATTGGCTATTTTCAAAGAGCTTCAAGCAAATCCAACGTTTTATTGGCTATCGGCCCCCACCCTATGGCGAAAACCTCCTGTAAATGTTTACCAGCTTATTTCTGTCGCAATCACCTTTTGTCAATGAAACCTCCTATCTATGATCCGTCTGTGAATGAATCGGCTGAAAATGAGCTCCTGGTAATGGCGACCTATTCCTGTCAATGAGAAGTAGTCTCTCGGCCCTGGCCTTAAGGCACGGACTCCTGGGCATGGACTAATGGACACACACGTTCTATTGGGCACGTACCAGAGCTTGAATCCTGCACCACCGACCCTAGCTTAATGCTGTACTGAGCAGAGCCAGTTGGGGTTATATGATTATAAGTTCATTCTGGGACTGGCTTCCGATAGTTGTGGAGTCGCCAAGGTTATCGGCACTAACTGTATCCCGCCCAGTGGAGTCTCCCAGCCAATGAGCCAAGCCCATCTCTGACCGGCTTAGAATGAATGTCAATCGATGGCTAGACCAACGACAAGAGTTTCAATGACTAGATTTTTGTCTATAAATGACTTTATAGCACTGTCTATGACTCCAGACTATAATGATGGGCAGCTATTGGCTAGGACTAGGGGCAAGTAATACCTCCTACAAGTATTTCCGGCGGCTATGTATCGACAATGGGAACTGGCAAAGACTAGCATCTGTTGGCTGTGACTGTGGGATCCTCGGATGCATTGTAAGTAATGCATTGTTATCCAGTTGAGGTAGGAGCTCTTGTTCCGTAGCGGTGCTATCTGGGGGTATGGGGAAGATTTCGTTTTGTTGATGGCTGTCATGGGTCCGTCCGTGGGAACTCCTATCTCGTAAGATGTGGGCAATCAATCACTCAATAACTAACCGGTGCCACTTCCTTCCCTTCGCTGACTGGCATTCCCTTACAAGCGTGACTACTGCGACTCTGTGTCTGTTGTATGATCCTCATCACCAGGTGCATCGTAAGTAATGCATCGTTCATGTCGTCCAATCGAGGTAGGAACTAAGTAAGGTTCCGTAGCAATAAGTGTCTTTCGTGCAGGGGTAAGGCCTGTCCTATCTTCTGTCGGGTATGGCTTGAAAGGCTGCTCTTATATTTAGTTTAGTCAGTTCAGGTTGGTCGAGTTTGGTTTGTTTAATTAGCTATAATTACGCCTTGAGCTAGACCCAGTTGCTTGTTTGGTCAGCCAGTTAGCCAGCACGAATTACAATACCGAGACCAGTTAGCCAGCAGCTAGCCAGTTGCAGACAGGAAATACGCTACATAGTACGAGTTCCGGAACGAAGAAACTTGAATTCAATATGCTAGCAAAGCCAATTGCACTTCTCGAAGAACTTGCGTTATATACCTAGTTGGCACTTATTTTATTATCCTACTTGATGCAGAAGGATTCATTACGCTTTACCCCTTTAGATTGGTTGGTTGGATACTACTGCTTGCTGCAAAGAAAAGAATTGTCATATCGAAAGAGTGAAAGCAAATGGGTTACTTATTATAATGGTTGTCCTTTCAATCCCCATTACCCCAAAGACGTAGAGATAGAACTAAGCTTATCGTAAAAGATAATTTTAATATTCACGTATATAATAAAAGATATAAAAAGAAAGAAAAGCAAATGAAAAAATAGAAAAAGAAAGCCCTTTGACAACGAATTATAAATAACCAATTTACCCCCCTGAGTTTGCCTCTGATTGCTTAGGGTTTCCCCTGGTTTGGGAATAATTCTACCGCTTTCTTTAGTTTGCTTTTATCATACTTACCCCTCGAAGGAGGAACAATAAAAACTAAAACGCTTACAGAGATCATCTTACGGGATTTTATCCCGGAATTGACTTATTAAGCTTGACAGAAGCTTCTACCCATGAAATTGATTGAATCAATATTGCTTGCCCCCCTTTCACTTTGAGTTTTGCTTTTGGGTACTACTGCTTGTCTCAAAGAAACAAAATGTCACCTGTTTATTGAAAGTGAAATAATAAAGAAAATTATATGTTCATATATAATTATAATGCACGTTAACACAACTATATCTTGATTGGAAGGAAAGGGATTTCTCCCGGATCTTTCTTTGCTGGTTCTCCCCGCCTCCGCTACCACGGTATTAGGATGGAAGATTTTATCCACTCACTCGACTGAAAGGCGTATGAAAGCTCCACCCCTTAATACGTATATAATAAGCTTCATAGAGCTGGTGCCCTACCCTGCTGGCTCGCAGCCATTCATTCTGTTGTTTCGCTACGTCTTTTTTCCATGAGAGTGTAGCTTTTAATGGCCACGATCGAATCTTTGATCTTCCCCGAAGCCTTTACTGCTATCTCACGAATTGGATTCGAACCAATATCAAGCTACTTGCCCTTTAGTCCCTCTCGGTCGCTTTCCTGACAGTAAGGTAAGTTAAGAAGATTCAGTTTCTGGAAAACGTATTTATACCCGAATTAAACCATGAAAAGAAAAAAGGCACCCTCAAAATACATGATTAGGACTAGATTCGGTAAGTCTTCTGCGTCTGTAGCCCTATATTTCTTCCTAATCCTATGGTTCAAAAGAATTCATTCCGGGCGCAATCCGTCGAAAGAGCGAAAGCCTGCCTTAGTCTGGTCTGAGAAGTTAAGTGCGTCTTCGGTTCGGATAGACTGAAGAAAGCACACACTTAAGTAGTGAAGAAATAAAGCTTAGGAGAGCTCCCAGTCAATGAAGGAGGTAAGGCTCGGGATCCCCTCATAGGCTGAGGCAGGGAGGAGAGGAACTTTATTCTATAAATCAAATCTTCAAGGCTGATTGCGTCTTCTCTCCAGTCTTTTCTTTCTATCATCCCGTCTATCTGGATGAGTATGCCCCCCATACAGACATAGAGAGCTTTCTAGTTAAGAATGAGTGCTTCTATCGGCTTTTCTGAGTTCCGTTTGTGGACTCTCTTTGACTGTCTATTTCGTTACCCGACCAATTGACTCCCGCTCCTGCTATCCCTGCTTCTGTCCTCGCGGAATCTCGATATCGATCTCAATCAACAGGCTCTAGTTCAACTGTCTCCACCTCCGCTACCTAAACTCAATAAAATACAATTGTGGGTGATACTTCAAGCGGGACTGGGCCTTACGTGCCACACCAACCCTCCACCTTTACCTATGCCTTCGCATCTGATGTTTTTTACGGTCAACCCCCCCCTCCTTCCATTCTTTCCTTCCTCAAGGCCTAAATGGAGCCATTCCTCGGCTATTCCTATTAGCAGGTTTACAAAGTCCCCAACTGATTGTGTAGCATAAAGGCTTGCTACCAGAATGGGTCTTTCTTCTTCCTCCTAGTCCTATTAGCAACCGATAAACCTCTCTTTGTCACCAACCTCTTTTCGAACAACCCCTTATTGTAAAACCTGTTAGCTCGGTTCGGTATGGAATTCTGAAACCGCTTCCCTCCATTCCCAGGGAGAAGTTCGTCCTGCGCCTCCAGGAACTGCAACTTAGTCAACCGAATCAACGACTAGCTAAGATGCTTTCTTTGGTGCTATAGGTGGGTCTGGGTCTCGATATGGATATGGGTAAATGAATAAGGTTGGATCTCGATCTGGAACACGAGCATCGGACTCCAAAGCACGATCACGAAGGTCAGATTCTCTACCACGATCATCTGGTGCTTCATCCCTAACATCTGGCTCTGAATCCCTATTATGAACATCTGAATCACGATCACAAGCATCTGGGTAAGCATCTTTTAGATAGATACCTGACCCTGGCCTTCCGAGAAGTGGTAAATTAAGGAAGAAAAAGTGGCGTATGCAAGACCTATTGGACCTATCAATATGGTAAATTCGCGAGATAAAAGATGGCGTGTGGTCACTGAAAGGTATTGGCCCAATAAATGGGAAATTCGCTAGAGAGAAGGTGGGGTATCCAGATGATAGAGAGAATGCGAACGTGGCCTATCGATATGGGAAATTAAAGAGTTGAAGGGTGGCGTAGCGAATGCTTAATTGACTGTTCCACTTATCAACCGAAACTGGGAAATTCGCTAGTGAAAGGTAGCGTCTAAAGATGGTAGATTCTCCTCTGCTCGCTGTCCTTTCCCTATGAGGGGCAAGACCTATTGGACCTATCCAAGTGGTCCGCTAGTGACAAGGTCCCGTCACATAATAAACTTAAGATTAGGTGTCGGTTGCTAAAAAATACAAAACAAAAGATGAGGGTCTCTAAAATAGAATCCCATTTGATGAAGATGCTATGTTGGGTGGTTCCAATCCCCCAAACCTTCCAAAACACATAAGTGTTTTATAAAGATAAACCTCGTTTGGAGGGGTTCTGGCTATGTACTTTTCCATCGGGGTTGAGAACTCGCATTTGTAAGTAGGCAACTCAATTAATTCCAAAGTGAGATGATACGCATAAGATCTCGTTTTCCTGTTTGGGTCTGTATGGCCTGAACGCTTGTTTATTCAGGAAGCACAAAACCACCAAGCATCTTAATCGTTGTCTGAAGAGGGAGGCTAAGGAGTGCAGGTTCGTTTCAAATCATACCAAAAAGAAGATTCATCAATTATATGGTTTAAAATTAAAGTTAATTCTTCAATACATCTTAAGCTTGGATCACATCTTTTTATGGCATACTTCCTTTCATGAAATCGATGTCAATAATTTCATTTCGTTTTTTATGAGTTTTCATGCTTATGTGAGTAAAATCGATTTTATTCTAGCATTTTGGCATCTCTCATATATGGATGCGAATGAATGGTAAATGCTTTCAAGTGTAAATTGGTTTATCTAAATCGAACTTGTTAATTACACAACTCTTTACTTTGCCACTTATTCACTAAAGTTCTTGTCTTTCACTTTTGGGCTTGGCATATATTATCTCATGTGGATGATGAATGACTTTTACTCATGCTTATGAATGCTTAGTTCTTTTCAATTTGATGTGTTAAGTACTTTATGAGCACTTATTCTTGCATCTTTCACATAGTTAATGGAAAAATCATCTCAAGTGTAAATCGATTGCACCTTTGTTTTACTTGACCATTAGTTCATAGCCAAAACCCTATCCATCCATCAGTTTGCTACAGCAGAAGAAGGTGAAAGAACAGAACGAACTTTTAAAGAAGAGCCAGAAACTTCGGGAACTGCGCCCTTCGTCGAAGTAATTATTTCTTTTCCTACTGTTAATATATAAGCGCCTAGTAGACAGAATAATCAGAGTAATCAGAGTAACCAGAGCAATCAGAGTACCCAAAGTACTGTGACAAGCAGTGTAGCACCACCTCAGTCAGGATATCAAGGTAGAACAATGGCTGATGAAAGGAGATTACCTATCTTTAAAGGAGATGGATCTGGAGATCCTGATCAGCATTGGTTCCTTTGCGAAGTTGTATGGAGTATTAAACAAGTTACAGACGAAGATGTTAAAAGGGCTCAGTTTAGCACTACTTTGAGGGATCGAGCACTAAACAGGTATATGAAGTTCGCCTCAGGACCAACTAAGTCCTTGGCTGACACTAAGAAAGCACTGATTACGGAGTTTAAGAAGCCCAAGTCGGAGTCTCAGTGCATTACAGAGCTGAAGGAAATTAAGCAGAAGTTTAATGAACCCGTATGGAAATTCAATCAGAGGTATAAGACCTTGACGAGTCATCTAAGCTTTCAGATTCCAGATGAGCAGAACAAGGAATGGTTCATTGCTGCTCTCTTGCCACACATTAGAGTGCTTCTAATGCAGCAGAAGGTAGCTTCGCAGGCTGAAGCATGGGAGATTGCTATGAAACTAGAAGCAGCACCTGTAGAAGAATCCAGTCCAGGTATGAATCAGATTTTGAATAGATTAACTAATTTGTCATTACAGGTTGAAGATATGAAGAAAGATAAAGAAAAGGAGAAAAGGGAATACATCTGGTGTATTAAATGTAAAGTAGAGGGTCATGACAAACAACACTGCCCTTTATTTAATGAATACTTGGCCTATGGAGCACCGAATCCTTTGAAGCAGCCCATTCTCCCATGGTGCGAGGTATGCAGATCTAGAAATCTCCCTGGTGAATGCTACTATATTACAAAAGTATGTTAAATAACCTGCCAATTTCTATTGCAACTCCTGTAAGTCCGTGGGACACGATGAGAAGGATTGTCGAGCTTATGACTTGATGTATGAGAGAAGGGACAGAGATGCCTATAGAATTCAGGGAGAACCACAACAGGATGGGAGTCCTGCGCAGTAGAATACCCCAGGAAGAGGAAGCTTCACTCCTCGTGGAGGATTCAGAGGACGAGGTCGAGGAGGAGGCATGGGACGGGGTCGAGGTCAGATTATTTGTTATAACTACGCCCAACCAGGACATCTAGCCAGGGATTGGCAGAATCCCTGCACCACTTGTAACTACTGCAGTTCATTTGACCATGTTATTGAGGATTGCCCAGTTTTACTCGCCAAAGTTCAAGAAAGATGAGGAGGAAATGCTAAAGTTCGTCATATTTATGCGGAACTTCGCGAAGAGGACCCCAGAGTCGTTGTTGTCACTAGAGGAGGTGCTGTTACAGGAGAAGATAGACTAACTCCAGGGAAGATTTCGGATGCGCCGTTTGTCAGAAGAGCCCCTGGGAAGGCTCCTTTGTTTTTTTTATCCAAGGAGAGAAAAAAAGACATTTGAAGAAGCAAGGTGGGAATTTTAAGTTGGATAGTCCTCTTCTTCAGAGATACCATGCGAAGTTAGATAATGTGATATGCCACCTGCGTTCGATAGATCTGCACCTGCTCGACCAGGAAAAGAGGTAGAGCCTGTGTTAACCAGAGCAGTAAATAAAGTATCAAGGAAAAAAGTTCATCTAAAGAACTGCACCTTAGTGCTCAGATTGGAGACTACGACATGGACTATGTGGTCCTCGACTTAGGATCTGAAGTCAATGTTATGACGAAGCAGACATGGGCATTGATGGGAAAGCCGAAGCTTATATATTATCCTACTAGGCTCAGGAGGGCTAATCAGCAAGCAGTAATCCCATATGGCAGATTGGAGCATGTCCCTGTGGACATCGACGGAGTCAGGACCTTCGTGGACTTCGAAGTAATTGAGATTGTTGATGACAGTTGTCCATATCCAACACTGTTGGGAATTGATTGGGCATTTGATAACCTTGCAGTGATTTACTTAAAGAAGAGAAGGATGACCTTTGAAGGTGATGGCCTCAGAGTCATTGCACCTTTGGATCCAGATGAAGGACGAAGATATAAAGAACCTATAAGGGAATAAAATAATTCCTATGATTTGGAGAACATATACCATTTGATAGCAAGACAACAAGATTATATCAATCCAACAGTAGATGGTAACTTTAACTGGCAAAGTGACAGTGCCTGCTCGTCGGACTCAGAGCAAGCACTGGAAAATTGGCAGAATAGGTTATATGAAGTATCAACGCGGAAATGTGCCAGGTTTACAAAGTAAGTCCGCTGGATTGGCATAGAAGTTAGTACTCTTCCTATCTTTGATGGATTGAATTACTTAGAAACTTTATTGGTAGAATCTGAAGGAGTTGTACCAGCACCACAGAGGTTGTTAGCATTAGACGAAGCCTTGAAGGCTACACCTGCTAGATGGTGGGGAGCACATAAACTGAACATCGCCGAATGGCCAGTGTCGAACGTTGATGACCATTCGTTTTTCCAATAAAATAGAAGCATGCACATTGAGATATATAGGTCAGAGTTGCCCTCAGGAACATGTGCGAAGTTTTGAAGAAGCATGGGACAACATTCCTAAAGAACAATGGGTTCATATGTTCATTAATACCCTGGATACAACGCCTATCAATTGGTATCTTCAAGCAGAACTCCGCCTACTTACTACAGATTGGGCAGGTATGACTCAGAACTTTATAACTACATTTCTATTTGAAAGTGAATATCCTACAGTGGATCAGGCCTTACACATTGTAAGAAAGAAGGTCTTTGAGGAGGTACCCACCCCTCCTCTTAAAGAAGAAGATGAATGGACAGCGCCACTTCAGCAGTTACAGAGTTGCTACAATATCAATGCTGAGGATGATGACCCTAGGAATGTGAACATTGCAGAAACAGAAGGACAGAGAGATAGAGAGGGACCTGGAATTGAATTTACCCCTTTATTGGACAGCCTATTAAGATCAAGAATATTAACATTGGAACTGAGGAGGTACCTAAATTAGAAAATATTGGAGATTATTGGGATGATGCCACTCTGAGTACAATTACAGAACTACTCCATGAATATAAGGACTTATTTCCAACAAAATTGACATATATGAAGGGCATTAAAGGGGCCCTTGGATAAATTAAGATTCCCTTGAAGAAAGATGCAAAACCAGTTAAGCAGAGGCCTGACAGGCTGAATCCTAAGTATAAAGAGAAGGTGAGGGCTTAATTGGATAAAATGCTGGAAGCAGGCATCATTTAACCAGTGGAAGAATCAGAATGGATTAGCCTTATGGTAGTACAGGTAAAGAAGACTAAAGGATAAATTCGGATCTGTGTTGACTTAAGGAAGTTAAATGATGCATGTGTAAATGATCCCTTCCTTTCCTACTCCTTTCATCGACGAAGTTTTATACCATGTAGGAAGACCGGAAGTTTACTCCTTTACAGATGGATTTTAAGGCTATCACCAGATCATAATTGCTAAAGAGGAAAGAAAATATGCTCTCTCTGCCTTGCCTCAACTCTACGCTAGAAATCTAGTTCACTTATAACTCGAATAATATCGTCTAAAAAGAGATAATGATATGCATGCGGGACGTGGGTTAGTAAGTGGATATATATAAGGCACTATTCCATCCATATTATGTAAGCACTATGATGGTATAGGAGCAGCACTATCTATGAGGTAGGTCCCAAATATAGGCGTAACATCTACGGAGTCCTGTTCAAGAGGGTATGATTTCCTTAGCACCCACCATCCATTCCCACCTCTATGGTTGGTTAGTAAATAGTTATCCAATTTCAATATATTCCAATTTCAATATATTCCATATACTTTATAAAGTAAAGATCAGACGTTATGACAATTCTGTATATTCAAATACTGATAAGGTTCCAAAACTGCATGGAGCAATACTACAACTGCACTAATCTATGAAGAGGTTCCACTACTGCACATAGGGTAGAGAGCACACTATCATCAGGTGAGGTGAGAGTTAGGCCTATAGTGAGTGAGCCATATCTGAGTGAGCCATATGAGTCCTTCCTAGCGTTGACTATTGACTATTGCCTATCGGCTATCGGCTCTCATAGGGAACCTTCCTGAAAGTCTATAGTTAAGTAAGAATAAAATATCTTTTAGTCTCCCGATGAGGAGGTCTCTATCTGTATCGGTTTATTTCTATCTTTTTTTGGCGGGCTCTTTCCTTGCATACCGGGGCTCACCTTCAGTGGAAAGGGACCTTAAGCGCTGAAGAGCAGAAAAGGAATAAAACGGCTCTTACAGAGCGAGCTACCCCGTTCATTTATTACTTACTTATAGTTCTAACCATGGCGGCACCGGTCTCTCATCAATGGCATGATCCAAAACGCATGACATAATCACGGTACCATCTTGTCTTCTTTCGGTATGACCTTTACTTACTTCTGTCCTTGAATGATAATTCGCCTACCTTGGTTGTTGGTGTAGCCATCACTTCCAGAAGGAAGTGGGGAACAGCGATTGATCTTCAGCCAAACTATTTATCTATTCTCCCGGAGTTAAAAAACCATTTGACGAATGCGGCTGCATTGATTCATCTGGCTAATAATAGCAATAACGATGGAAAGATTAAAGATATTCTCCTAAGAGTGCAGTAAGCGCGACTAAATGGTAAATGAAGATAGGGAGATAATTTCCTCGACCGGAAAGACTATAAAAGCCGAACCAAATTTAGGTAGGGGCTTGCCATCAAAGAAATATAGGCATCTGACCTCTCGGCGGCCCTTGGTGATGTGGGCAGTCATTCGTCCGTTGTACCATCCCTCTCGAAGACATAGTCAGTTGTACCACTCCTATAAAAGACATAACCGGGCTACACTACTTCCAGGGTGAAAGTATAAAAAAACCTCCATCATTTCCTTGCCCCACTACTAGCTATGCAACTCTAACTCTAGCAACACCACTAGCTAGGCCTCCTCAATCTAGCAACATGTCTAGCCATTATTTCGTATGCAAATAGGGTACGCATCTCCTTTTCACTTGGTATGAGATTTAACTGACGGCTTTAAAAGGAATCTTTTCTTTTTTGAATAATTGGGGCGAGGTAGGAGCCCACTCACTATTCATATGGTGAGGCATTTAACAACGTTTCGAACAGACCCGGTTGGGCACAGGTAATAAGTTTGCTTGATACAAAATCATTAAAGCCTCCCCCTCGACTACTAATGGCTTTGTCCTTGTCGGAACTTTTATTCGATGTTCAATAGGAGGGGCAGGTCCTAGGGATACTTCGATATCCAGCTAGATCCACAAATAACGCTTTATTTATTCAGGGGATTCCAGACTTTAGGTTCGAGTGATACAGGGCCTATAGTTACGTAGATGGGACGAAGAACCCAAACCGTGAAGAAGCAGAAGACCTACCTTTATTCTTAAAATGGGTCTGCTTATAAATAAGTATTAACCCCTACCTACCCTATAGGGCCTTTATTCTTCCATTTAACATCACTTTTAGTCAATGTGCGACCCAACCCTTCCAACTATGTCTGAAGTGGCCATAGAACTTAGCAAATGCATTTGTATTAATGTCTTAGTGGGTTGGATCCCGGCCTGAAAAGAGTGCTACAACGAAGATTTCTGGCACCTACTAGTGGCTCTCAGAGACCCCATGGCTGTGCCTAACTCCCTCGGTGCCGTAGCTTCCCGTCCCGTGGTTGGTGAATGTGTATTCGGTAGATGCATTCTTTAGTATGTGGGACCGCCCCTTTCCTAAGACTTATCGGTTCATAGAATCAAATAAAATAAACTATCCGTAATACTCATCAGTTGTAACGCCTCTCTCGGAAGATGCTGGCTGGTGTGGATTGAACTGAATGTGAGACTGCGGGGTATGCGTGTATGGGTAATGTGTGATAATGTTAGATTGGGTACTGAAAGCGTAAAGAAGACTGCGCAGTTGCATATTTAACAGAACGCGGACTGAATGCGTGGATGCATGAATAAGGGGCTGTTCCTTCTTGGGTGATGGTGTACTTGTTGGGTGACGTGTCCTGGGCGGTATCCTTTATTAAGCATACTGTGCTTTTTTTGGTGACGTGGACTCGGCAGTCGGACTGAATGAGGATAATGGGGAATGCGTAATGAATGGAATGTGGGCTCCTGTCGGGACGTTATATTGTGAGATGATGGGTACGAAAGATAAGATCAAGTAATAAAGCTACTCTAGCTGGCTCTTCATATTGGGCCGTAATATGTGTATATGATGGGGTATATATAAGATAAAGTATAAAGCAGAGCTAATTGATCTGTCTCACCTATTTGGGGAGATGTATCCTGTGGCCCCTTTAAATGGTAACGCTTTTATCCGAATAAGTTATCAAGTGAATAATCAAGTTGATAAATCAATCGCTATCCGGGCAAGGTCGGATCGGTCAGGCAAACTAGGCGAAAAGAAGGGTCGGTGCTCCTCCCAACACTGACGGCAAGCAAGCCCATTTATTAAGCCTGCCTGTAACAAAAAAAAAGTAAAAGCGAGAAGGGTATGGGGCGAATTGGAAATAATATTATCCATAAATATCGTCCAATTACTATTCCTCTGAGTGACCACCACCACCGCCAGCTCACACAAATACTCGGTACGGTATTTATTTGTATATATAAGCATATTCTGTTGAAAGTAAATATATATTTATGCCTATCAGCTGGTTTCGGGTTCGGAGTGGTTGGTGGGGTTGGGGCCCCTGCCAGCATTGTGGTTTGATGCGATACATCTTCCCGGTGCGTTACCTTCTATCGGGTGCGGTACCTTAATAAGCGATCATCATCCCTATAATTGAGATCATCATATTGAATAACCTGTGTAACCAAGCTCTTTAAACAGGGTTCCGTTCAAAAGCGCACCTTTTAAGGTTTCCTCCTTAAGCAGGGCTCCTATTTAATTACTCTTAATTATAAAGCGCTCATCATCTTATCTAGCGGCTGTTATAAGCAAAGGTTTAAAATGTGTTGCCCACCAGGAACTTCTTGTCAATGCGGGTGTTTTAATGGGTAAAGCAGTAATGCCTATAATGCGGGGGAAAATGGGAGCGAGAAGTCGGGATGCAGACGAATTGTTGAATGCGGATGATGAATGCGGGCGTAATAGGTAATCTGTTGAATGCGTATTGGTCCTTCCTGGTTGACGTGTACAGGGAGGCGTGTGCAGTGATTCGTTTTTCGGTTGGGCCCTGAGGATCTGCTGTTTCCTTTCTGTCCGTTGTAGTGCCTCACCTACAACTATGTGTTCAATCAAGTGAATCTATCTTATCAGATGCTTGCGCCCCACCTACCCCGAAACAACGAACACAACGCCAGGGGAAGGAACGAACAACACAACACGAATCTGCCACCGCAACGGGAAGAATAGGTCCCGCAGCTCACCAAGGACTCTCACACATAGGGAATAATCTCGTGCAAGGCCATTGACCAGGTGATTCTATGTGCTCATATATTATGGATACCACTAAACTACACAACCAAGGATCTCATACACTGGGAGATGTAACCTGTACACTATGTAGCGGAGTCGACTAAGATATTATTGGCTACAGAGATAGATTAGGCATGGTAGAGAGATTATTTATCATGCTCATGGCGGTGATGCTGCCTTGTTGCTTAGTTGTTGCTTCACTCTCGTAGCGGCATTCACATAATTGAAGAAACTGGGTACTACTGGTATAGGTCTGGAATAGGGTCTTGACACCACACTTGCTTGTTGAGGCCTGGAACTACTTGAGGCCAGCACACGGAGATTAAGACCACAATACCATCCCGGGCTCTGGGGTTGGGCAGTTCATGCGGATCTTACACGGAATAATATTACTCTAAGGCCTTACTCGCCTCACACTCGCCTCACACTCGCCACACATTATTACTCGCCTCAGTTGTGGTCACTCTCGGCGTATCGTTGCAACTCGTGTCGTTCGTCATTACACACTCGTTCATCCATACAACGGGTGGTCTTTATTACCGGGGACTCATAATCATATAGGGGAATAATGCCAACTAATTTATTGAATAACTACACAGGAATAGTTGTTACAATATGATGACTGGATGGAATAGGGTTTTGTGACCGGCTCACGTAACACATAGGAACAAAAAACATAGGAAGGAATCTCGTACCAAGACCACATTGACCAGGTGATTCAAGGATCTCGTACGATGTATCACCTGGACTTACCACGACCTCATGTACGTAGATCTCGTATATCTCTATGCATTCTCCAAACTAGAGTTCCGTTCTCAGCATCAACACAACCTTGCTTGGGGAAACAATCTGAAAGGGTCTTGTTACTTTAGCATAAATTTACTTTTTTAGATGATTTTTGGAACCCCTATTATTAGGATCTTATTGGCGAGATAAGGGCATTAATAGAATGGTGTGGAAATGATAAAGAGCTTCGTTCAAATAATAGCATCAAAATAAAAAAAGCTGGTGTGTTATTTGGCCCAAAAATAAGAGCTTAGTTCTATTATGGGGAATCATATTAAGAACTAGGACTTCAACGCTAGCTTATCCCTCTTCGTTTTAGCTGAGAAACAATAAAAGAAATAAAATGACTATATTAGTTAGCGTGATGAGATATAATATTTCCTTTGGTCCTGCAATTAGGGTAGGCTTCAAAATTCTTTTCTTCACGCGAAGGTAAGGTTCTTCTAAAAGGTAAACCCGGGTTAAAAAAAGACGCTTAGTTATGCGGATTCATTATGAAGGACAGAAGGAAACGGCTTAAGGGCAGGGCTAGAGATTATGATGAAAGGAACCCTCCCTTTGGACATTGAGTGAAAGTTCCGAAAGGTTTTGGCTTCCAGAAAAAGCAAAATTGCCAAATCGCCGAGAGGCAGGTCCTTTACAAGTTCTCACTAAATTACTAACCCAATTTGGATAGGACTTAACAATTCATTCTTCTTTCATATTTAAGTTATTCCCACAGATATAAAAAGCAGAACTACTAAACCAGTTCCAGGTCAGCATTCTAGGGCTGGTCGAACATTCAAACCTCTTTATGTCTTTATGATCGATCCTCTGTTCCCTCATTGGAAAGCTCTAAACTCCTCTTCCCAGTCAAGAGAAGAGAATGGTACCAAGTAAAAATCTGTCATCAGTAAGTGTTTTAAAAGGCAGGTGAATGCTGTATCCTAAGTAAGATAAGGCATGATAGGTTTAATGAGTCTATCCACCAATGGTGTTGTTGTTGGTGGTAAGCATGTTGGATAGTAGTAGGTTGATCCGGCGTTGTGCTAATAAGGGTCTTTGCAGTGGGTTCTAATGGATGAATCATATTGGCTCCAAAGCGGTACCAGAAGGTAATACGTGGCACCCCCCCCCAGAAGATCCTAGTGGTAGCAAGAATAATTAATAAGGTATTAAGGTATATAAATATCCTAGTGCTTTACCCCCGATTCCTGGCTGGCTGAAGCAATAGATGATAACTCAGTAGGGTAGGTCAGACTTCATCATGCTTACTTACTTAATAATGGAATAATTGAAACATCTCCATGCGACGAGCTATCGTAATAGGATAGAATGTAAGTTGCACCTGCAACTACACGGAAACAGTTATATAAGAGGTTACCTCGTCATCATCTGGCTGATATATTGAGACTCCTATGATTATACCCTATCAATTATCCTCCTATCGGTTGAACCACCTCATACCTATCGGTTGAACCACCTCATACCTATCGGTTGAACCACCTCATACCTATAGGTCGAACCTCATCAGCAGTTGTAGTATATCCATATCTTATGGGGAACTATCTATCCTCCTTCATAGGGAAACTTAAGGAAATGCATTTTATTAAGTAATAAACGACACTTTATGATTCCTGATGGATTTGGTTTGGTTCATCAAACCCTATAAAAATGATGATGTGAAAAAGGAGCGGAGCCGCTTGTCCTTCCGAGGGCAAGGCAAAATGCCAAATGACAAGGTTTTGCAAATATGTCCCCAACTTGCACAAACAACATGGAGGACATAATTCTATTCGGGAATGGTTCTTTGACCATGTCTCCTGAACAATCTCAGTACATATTGCATAAGAAAAAAACATAACCATTCGTGAGAATAGGATGGTCCAGTCTTACTTTAGGCCCGCCCAAAGTGGTTCAGTCTTTTTTGGGACTTACTTCCACACAGTCAAAAAGAAATGGGGAACACAGAGCCCTTCATACCTTTTGCGTAACTGAAATTCATGCTAGCTTACAAACAAGCAAGCACTCATGGGATTCGATCCAGCCGCAGAGAGAACCCTCTCCCTTATGGTCGAGCGACTCCGTCCCTACGGCTACCTTTTCACTACGTCTCTTCCTAACGAATCGTGGTCCGTTCCAATAGGATCACTTTTGGGTGAAAGCTCTACCGGCTAGAGGACGCCTTACCCTCCAAACGGCCCTCTCCTCCTCCCGACCAATCGGTAGAGCTAAAAAACTGACTGACCGACCTGGCTTATCGCCTTACCAGCGACACTCACTCCCTCCAGACCCACTGGGTTTGTCCGTTTCCGGGCTGCTGTTCCTTATGGTGTCCGACCGGGCAGGCGCGACTCGTTAGAGAGCGACTCTCGGTCGGCGCTGAAGCATCTTATGCGGAGGCGGCCCTTTAGTCCTTATCACGAACTTTCACAGATTCTCATTTCTTCCCATCTGCTTCTGTTTCGGAGTCTTTGCCACTGTTGCATTCGCTACCCCCTTATCTACCTTTGCTTTATCACTTCTTTCAACCTTCTCCTTCTTACTATCTATTCCTCGTGCTTCTATCATGGGGGTAGGACTCAATATTGCTTTCGTGTTGATAGGGTTTTCACCTTCCTCCTGTTGCTCCGCATCTAGAATGCTTACTTCGAGTGGAGAGGATTGCTGTCGGGCTTTCTCCCTTAGCTCTCGTTTCCTCGCTTAGTTGATTTACGAGTTCTCCATCCAAGCTTAGTGAGTGTTAGACTCAAGCTGGGTCGCACCGGTTTGATTAACTTAGTTAACCAATTTCGATGGTTCTCCATATCCCTTGTCATTGCTGGGCTACTCACTGATTCAGGTCTTGCCCAGGACAATTCTGAGAATCTTCTTCCTGGCTTTTTCTTTGTGATTAAGCTTCTTTCGGCCGTTCGACAGTTCCCTGCCCCTCTTGAGAACTATCGCAGTTTGCTTAGCATAAACAAGACTTGATCCTATAAGATACCATCGCAGTTCAGTGCTTTTCAACACCTTTTTTTTTCAAAGGCTCCAGGGCTTGGGCACACGTCGCTCACTGGGCATCCATTGCATGTGTTTGGACGATAGAGTTTTGAGGGCGGGCGATATGGTCTTAGTTCAGTAAGAAAAAGTCATCTTTAACTTCTTGGCAATGCATTCCAGGGTTCATTGCCAGGAGGTGGGAGGTCATTGACAGAGAGTCAGCCAAAAGCAAGTCATTGAAAGGAAGAGGTCAATAGCCAGTCTCATTAAAAATAGGTGTCACGGAACCATATTTATCTACCCTCTATATAATAAAACTCTACCTTTGGCCTCACCCTAGAACTCGGCGGAACCACAGCCCTATATCCTCTAAGAACTTATTATATCTCTTCATAAATATACCCTCGAGGGAATGGCCATCGGCAAGTGGACAAGGGATAGGGGCTCACCCAGCAGCAAGCATACAAAGGAGGGTAGGCAGCGGGCCAGGAACTGCTTATCAAGGACAGACTCACCTGAGCCCAACTTGTTCGAGACAAAGCAATCGTTCAGATTGAACCATGAGCGGGCAAGCGCTTTTGAACATAATCGCTACCTTTCCTTAACGCCTCTCCTCAAAGCATTTATATTTGGGCGCTTACAGGAACCCACTACTCTTAGCATCGTCAGGCACTTTAGTAGGAGACACACGAGCTATTGACCGCTTCCACTTCAGGCCTGTAAGCGCCAAACATAATTTATTGCCGTGCCGCCAGCACCGGGGGAGCGGCCAATAACCCAGGGATAGCTTGACCTGAGAATACAAGCTTTACCCACTTGACACGGATCTTTAGGCCAGAATCACGCTGCAAGGGGAGAAGCAGGGGCCTGATGAAATTAACGCTGGCCAGAGTTTCCAGTATTCATACTGAAGCACAGGCCAATGCTAAAAAACAAACCAGTATTCGCTTTTAAAAAGAAACCCCATCAATAATGTGTCCCGACTGTATTATTTACCCTGCTAGAGCAGGTTCGATCTGGTGACATTACTAATAAAAGCGAGTGCAACAATGACACTAAAGGCTTGGGTTGGGTTGTCATGTGCCGTTGCCACTTCGATCTCGCCGCCGTAGCTACCCAGCGTAAACAAGTTGGCTTGGGCCATACATTGTCGTTGCGATTCCGATCCCGCCGGTCCCTATCAGCAGGACAAGTAGGACAACATCCTCTTCCGTTCGTTAAACCATTTATCAGGTTTTATTCTGCTTGCCCCCATTAGAGTACATGGTGATGTGTTGAGCAGACGTATTAACAGCTTCCCAATACGCCGCTTTGATTCAGAATCGGGAGTACATGTTTCCCACTTCCTCCGTACATACGAAACCCCGGTTGGTCCTTCTCCTTCCCCAAGTGCCCAGAGTTGTAACCAACCACCGGGAAGAAGGGAAATTCCCTATCGAAAAGTTTAGGCACTCATATTTTTCATGCATGTCGAAGCCATTTTCCCCTCCCATTTATGTTAGCGGGAGCCCACGCACACCCTTAATAATGAATTGGGGGTGGGTTGCGCTGCATCGAATCTTAAACGCGATTTCTATCTCATCTCAAGCGTGGCTACTAAAATCCGATCCCTATTATTGGATTAGGTGCCTCAACACCTGATTACTAACGCATCCGCCGTACCCATTAGTATTTATATAAAGCTCTCCACTAGCATTTCTTATTAATATTTTGCTTACCTTATTATAAATGGGCACTTTGTGAAACATGTTACTAGCCCTAGTAGAAGTCGATACCATGCGCCCTTAAATAATAATTAATAGAATGTAAGTGGCCCCATCTCTCCTCTCGAACTAGTGGCCTTATAAGAAGAAACGTTGATTCATATCCATCTCCAATGGGTTGCTAGGGGAGACATTGATGGAAAAGCGCCTGGCCCCCTCCATTTCCGGGTTATATAAGGTTAGGAACCTATGTTTACGGAGCGCCCAATTGATTATTCTGATAAAGAGAACGCTGACACTTTATATCATGTGTATATATGGATGCCGGCTTAGCTCTACCTGCTTATAAATTGGGAAAGTTTGTTTGCTGTCGGGAACCTCTCAACATAAATATAAAGTAAAAAAAGTCCACAATAAGCCTATAATATTTAGCCCAAGTACACTTCACGATAGAGGCTTTGACAAAGGTCTTTAAACTAGTATAGGCCTGTGGAGGTCTTGACTAACAATAAAGGTCTTGAGACTATAGGCCTGGACACACAATAAGTAGAGGCCTGGAATAGAGGTCTGGCTACAGATACAAAAACTATAACCACGATTGAGGTGAGGGGTGAGGCAGTAAGTTAGTCAGTTAGTGATGAGTCCATTAGTCAGACAGTAGGGAAAACACTTACAGCATGAGTCCGTTGGAAGTACGTTGGGCTTACACATTCAGCATAAGGCCGTGGTGTGGGTTAGTTATTAGTGGCGTTAACATCCGCATGAGTCCCCTCCGGGGGCTAAAACAGAGCAGAGCTGGCCCATAGCGCGGAAGAAAGAATAGAAAGCCATGTTTTGCTTATGATGATTGAGCGCTATCGCTTGCATGTTGAAGGATTGCCACAGCTTTCCCCATGAAGGTGATTGGAAGGATCGATCAACACAGCTTGCTTGAGGTTGGAATAATAGCTAACGCTTGCCCCTTGAGCTTGTATTGCTACTTGCCCCATAAGGTTATCGAGATAGACACCCCGGAGCCGGAAGATTGAAAGAAGATAGAAGCTGCCGCAGAGACGAGAGAGACACTGGATGCGGTTCAGCTCCCGCTGGCCGATAACAGATGTGATCGCGCCAATTGAGGAGCTTGCTGAGGTTACACTACCGAGAGGCGTTGGCACATCCAGGTGAGGTGAGTTAGGCCAATAGTTAGTGAGGCATTCCGGGAGTCGAACTTAAATAGGAATGGACATAGACCTGGAACATAAATACGTGGTCGTTATTACGTGGTGATGATAATACCGTTATTCCCTAGCACAGACCCTGTTAGCTTAGACATAGCGAAGTTGTGTTATATACTAGTTATACCACTAGGTTAGATACTTACTAATATAATTTATAATAATGTGCTTAAGTACAGGCGCCTGGGCGCACTATGATCGCTTTATTTACTAGCACCCCGGCGGAACTAGTAAAGGGGTTAACAAGGTGGCTGGGCTTGATAGTGAATGATTGATCAATTATGATTCTTCTGGGGGAGGCCGCTTCGCAAGCAACTGATGATTTTGATTCACTCGCTTAGAACACATAGTTTGAGGTTAGGCCCGGACACTGAATGATTTATTCATTTTACATTATATATGATATTATGCGAGTGGAGCTTCCATCCAAGCAAAAACAAGCACCCAAGCCGAGCAGCCAAACTGTGGATTCCAGCCTACCCGGTAGGTAATTTGAATGTTCCGTAGCGTAAAGAGAGGCCGAGGTATATCTAGTTCGATGCCTATGTTTTTTTTTCGAGGGTCAAGGAGGGCGGTGACTCTGTCGATTCCTAGATGGAAACTCAATTAAATGGCAATATTCAGTAACACAAAAATCCATGAAGTTAATTAATAGTACTTGTCCCCTTTCTCTGCCAATGTTGTATGTTGCGTATTTAACATAAAGCGGGGATGCATACTGGGCCTTTGTATGATATGTGTACTTGGCGGGTGCCGGTGGGCAGTGAATCATCCGTCCGTTAGCAAAAATAACCATCTATCTCTGAGGCTCTGTTTCCGTCAGTAAGGCCCCTCTAATAATAATACTAATCAGTTGCCGGATTTGTCCACCTCTTATCGGCCAGCCTCATCATAAACTTATAAGATGAAAGAACCCAATCAATTCCTCTCCCATAAGATGTGTTATTTTATTGGTAATGCCTTTATTGGAGAAGATGTTAACTGTTGCG
>Ga0233342_1000146_pt1 | contig 21775 bp, 9 predicted proteins | sample GEONDECOMP273_FD_180706 | JGI IMG/M metagenome (GOLD analysis project Ga0233342, IMG submission 180706) | Leaf litter microbial communities from Shasta-Trinity National Forest, California, United States - GEON-DECOMP-273 | ecosystem: Environmental > Terrestrial > Plant litter > Unclassified...
TGCCTTTCTCAACGGCTATTCTCTTTCTTCCAGCTGCTCCACCCAACGTACGATTGATTATTGATTGAGGAAGCACCCCCTTGCGGTGGGTGACCTGAGGTGCCCCCTTGTGGAGGGGTATTATTTTGAGCAACCATTTGCTAATGTTGTTGGGGAGGAAAAGGGTTGGTTAACACTGTAGTCTATGGATTAGTGTCCTTTTGGGCCAGGTAACCATGCACCTCCTTCAAATGAGGGAAATGATGGGTCATATGGTCATCACCACAGATATGGCAGGGAAACTTCACCTTACGTTCTTATTTGGGTTCTCCAGCATTGGGTTTTGGGGTTTTGGTAGGCTCCTACGCAGGGGAAGGATTCTTAGCCTTGTTGTTTTTATTCTTACCTCCAGGTTGCGGAGTCCTTTTAGGTTGCGTGGATTGCACCATATTCACTTCAGAGGTCTGGGCAGGAGCGGGAGCAGCAGAGAAAGTAGAAGAGTAAGAAGCAAGGGTAGTAGAAGCAGCAGAGCGAAGGTTACACCAGACTGTTGATTCTGCAGAAGTCGATCCAGCACAAGTAGAGTCTGTTGGTTCATCAGTAGATACAACAGCAGCAGAGCCTGTTCCGCCGAGAGAGATAGCCAAAACGTAGGTGGTAGAAGCCAAAGCATAGGTAACAGCATCAAATTTGAGTTCCGGCTAAATCCAGAAGTTCCCACGCGCTACGATCCAACGCCAGCTTTGTCCTCTCTTTCCTGTTCTAGCCACCACTTGCATTATTAATGATGTAGGCTTCAAAAGTGAATATGACTCAACTAAAAGTGCCGACCCAAGCAAACGCATAAGATCTCAAAGGAAAGGCAGTATTTCCTAAATGAAAGCAGTTAAACCGATCCAACCAAGACTTGCTGTAGGTCCAACCGAAATTCATTCTGTAGGCCGGCAGGTAAATGGTGATGTTCAAAGTGCCAACATGTTCAAAGTGCCCACCGACCCAAGGGCGTAATATATATCAAGTAAGGGAGGGAATAATCCAAAGGGTAGTTCCCACACATGATGATCCTACAGTGGTTCCTGTGTTATGCCACCCACTTTCTGTCTTCCTGCTTCAAAAAGTAAAAAAACCATATTATATTAGTGCCTAACGCAAGCCCGTAAACCATATATGTTGTATGGCTGTACTTAAGAAAGAAAAGAGAGCAGTTCCGATCCGACAATCCAACCAATTGTCCAACCAAGCTACGCCGGGGGAATGAGAATCCGTGCAATGCCATTCATCCAGAATAGGGGGAGCAAGGGAAGAGCTACGAAAGGCTGTTCTCGTCAAATTGATCATCCAACCCTCTGAAGTGTTAGCTGTTGAGAAGAAATCCGGCAGTTTCACAATCTATGCTGAAGTTCCGGGGATCTCTGCTAAAGTGAGAGTTCTGGCTGTTGAGACTAAAGCAGTTTCCAGGATCTCAGCTAGCTGTAAGTAAAACAATTTCTTAAACCTTAAGAATATTACGTAGATAGCAATTAAGCTAATGTGTGAAAAGGTATGTGCAGAAGAGTAGGTTTAGTACCCCAAGAAGAATAACCAAAAGATGAGGGTTGGTCGCACGCAGAGAATAAAATCCCATTTTCTGAACATGCGATCTCTATTGGGGTAGTTCCGGTTGATTGAAAAAAGCTTTTGATATGTGTGTGTTTCTATATTCAATCCATGTTTGTCGGGGGGTCTGAAGCATAATCACCACCGGGTCTCAAATTTGCATTTCTCTTTAGGCGAGTTGATTTGCGAGAGCATTTCACTTCGTTCCTTCCATCCAATAAGGCAAGGCCCGGGGGGGACAGCAGTGATAAGCTTGGGCGGGATAGTAAGCTACTAAGTTTTTCAGGTGACGGATCGAAGAGCTTATTCTAAATGCACTACACGAGCGGCTCATTGGGTCTTGGGGGTGTTTCAAACAGAACAACATTTTTCACACCATTGCTTAACAGAAACAACACATTGAATAACATCATGAATTTAGCTATTAATTTATATAGTAAAGTGCGGGGCTACTCGACTAAAAGGAGAGGGAACAACAACCTCCAATTATTCATATTTTACCCATCATCCTAGGAAGTTCCACGGTAACCCAACCCTAGCGAATTAGGGGAGTCTCGAATTAACTCATGTTTCTCAGCCATTTACCTTTTGAATGAACAGGGGTTTCCTGAATAGAATTATCTTTGGAATTTGCACATTGGTTTTGCTTGAAGAATCCGGCATACGCTAACTAGAATAATTGAAATAGCATATCCTTTAGGATTTATAGGAGTCATTATTTCACATTCCTAGCTCATCATTGGTTAGAAAGAAGGATTAGTAATGAGGAAGGAGGAAATACCACATCTGTTCTTTATAGCTTGAATTAGGACGTCTATTCTTTCTATTGGGATTAGGAACAAGCCCCGCGGGGCCAGCCAAAAGAGCGTAGTAGGTTGTTTCTCCTCAATAAATATGCTTTTGCCTCGCGAAATGAGATATAAATTAGCTTTTCATAATTAAACATGGTTTTTTCTTTTGAAATTACATCTCTTGTCTCTATCAATTATATATACATAAGCAGCTACCAATAATTACATGTTATAGCTACCAGTTCTAGCTACCAATTATAACATGTTCACTTCACACTTCTACCACGACTTTCTATACATCTTATAGTCTATCAAATCACTAGACATCTTATATGCATTTCTTCTTGAGGTACATAACCATTATTGTTGGTTCTTGAAAGAAGGGTGCATCGTCTAATAAATATGTGTGTTATCTTTACTTAAAACAGAGGATGATACATATATTATTTGAAGTGAAGAACTCATACGCCTCAGCTATACGGAAGAGGTGGCATGCTATCAAGTATCAATACTAGGTAGTCCTCCATCGACGATATACTGTGACCGACCGACGGGGGTGACACGGTGTAGAGGGATCAGCACTTCTTGGTTTTATTTGCTTGGCTTTATGTTGGTTGATTGATTGGACTGGCTGATTGGTAGAGATGCTTTATGGTAGAAATTGAGTGTTAGCTTGCCTGCATGAAATCTGAGAATCTATGGTTAGTAGGACAGAGTAGGTGAGTAGGACAGAGTATTTGCGAGGAGTAGTAATAGTGGAGCGTATCACTTCTCTCTTATAGGACTGCCCTTGCTCTAGTAGTCATAGTCATAGTGTTGCGTATCGCTTCTCTCTTATAGGGAGGTAAAAAAACCCACATCGCCCAGAGCGAATGAAGAGAGAGACCATTGGAATGTATTCTAGTTTATTATGCTCAGAGCGTCCTTCCTCGGACCTGTGTGTTTTTTAGGTCGTAACGTTTCTAGAGGGTGCAAGGTATACAGGGCGGGATCTTGTATACGGGGATATCTATTATATGCTGGGTGGGTTACGTACCAGAGAGATTGCTTTGTCCAGCCATATTAGGTCCCATGCCAAGAGCATAAATGTATATTAATAAGACACTGAGGCGCTAATGCATTATTTACGAGCTCCGCCCCTCGGCCCCCTTTATTTAACCCCCCCTTCAATTCTAGGTCCTTATTTTTAAATTAAAGCATAATCACATTTATAGTGTAAAAGCCTCATCTTAAGTGGGTCCTCCTTTCAATATAAAAGGGCTATTAATGCTTCAATATTAAGCAAAGACATAACTCCAAGAGCTTTAGTACGAGTATAGTGGCCACATTAAGGGAATCTGGGGCCATATGAGGGGGATTGCAGGATTGGGCATTTTAGTTACTGCAAAACTTAAGTTAGATGTTTAAATGATGAATCGGTAGCTGCGGTCATACGCAAGTCTAACTTTTGAACATATAAAAATTATACATTTACGAAGGTGCGAAGCTCTTGCTCGAGAAAAAGAGAGCAAGGAAAATGCAACTTTGAAATGTTTTAAATTGTACATTTAGGAAGATAAATGCAACTTTTAACAGACCTACACCCAGTTTTAATAATTCACTGAAAGAAATACTGCAAGCGGGAATACATTTAGAGTCCTAGTGCCTGTGGAAAGACAGCCAGCGAGAATACATTCATAGTCCAAGTGTCCGTGGAAAGACAGCAATCTGGGAATTACTTAGGAAGGTTCCCTACCAGTTGAAGCATTGGGTCGAAGGAGAAAGCAACCAATCTATGTTGCAATAGGATATCACTCGGCTCCATGAAGCCTTGGGGAGAGGTGAACCCAACCACTTAGTCCCGGGACATCTAGGCAGGGTCCAGACCAGGAATCCTTTTTGGAAGCATGCACCCCCAGTCTTGAGCCCAAATAGCATATCTATGTTTTAAGTATGTAGTCCCAAAAATTGATATTTATGGACTGCCTGAACATCAAAACTCGGTGCTGTGTGGCCTGCTACATGAGTGGTAGAATCTATGTCTTTTCAGCTGCATATCAGGGGAGATCCCCCGAACCCCCAATTAGCCCAGTTAAGCAGGAAGCAGTTAGGTAGCCCAGTTCAGTTAAGCCCAGTTAATGAAGCATTTTTGTTTTAGACAGCTTTATATCAGGGGGGTGAAGAGGCGATTGTCAACCCCCCGAAACCCCATACTTCGTCGTAGCTATACATGCGTGGTAGAGAGCTCAGTGGACAATCAATCAATCCAGGTAAGCTTCGTAGGTAGCTATGTTTTGCCTTTGCTTCCCAGTTACGTTACGAACATCCAAGTTAGGGAGCTCAGTTTTAGATCATGAATCCGAGTTGGGTAGCTCAGTGAAATTCATTAAACAGTTAGGTAGCTAAGCAACCTTTTCTCCCCAGTGAGGTAATCCAACTGAATGGGCCTTTTCTCCCCAGTATTTACTGCCTTGATCCGAACATCCAATCTCAGTGTGGGCTACATGCGTGGTAGAATCTATGTAGCTAAGTGCGGATAGCTTTGGGGTGATTCCTCGAAAACCCCACGTCATTAATCTATGGTGGGATAATCTATGTAGCTAAGTTTATAAGCAGTAAAGCCTCACTTTACCTTAATGATGCCTAACATAGAAGGGGAAAATCCATTTGTTTTCCCTAAATATACAAGTTTTACCAGCCTGAATAGAATGAACTCCAAGGCCTCCGTAAAGGTAGGTCTAGTAGCCACATCGAAGGAAATGAGTAGCCGTCTCTAGGGCAATGGCGGGATTGAACACTTTGCTTACTGCCAAAATGCATTTAAAGCTTTGATATAAGAATGTACTCTGGTGGTTAAAGAGGGATATTTGGTAACAGTAAAGGTAAAGGTAGTGTAAAGGGTTCATAGTCAGAGTGCCGTACCAACTAAGCATTCATTCATTAAGCAAGTGTGATAAAGCATCTCCAAGCAATGCTAATGCTGCTGTTTGTCTTAATTCATCAATTGTATCTGGGGCTGACCGGGTGAAGCTAGCTCGTTCCGTTCGTTCCCCCGAAAAGCTAAATAGTGCTGCTACGACAAAGGCCTTCCTGGCTGACGCAAAAATAGAACAGGGTTGTTTAAAAACTTAAGTAAAGCAAGATAGGATACCTGGCTGAAGCACAAGAGGTTTGGGCACATAACAAAGTTGGATAAATGAGGCTCGATAGAGGTTGTTGGTAAATATAACAGGGTTAGTGGTAAAACTTAAGTAATGCAAGGTAGGATAAAGTTTTATAGAAGAGTGTCTACCCACTAAGCATGACTCCCTCCCCTAGGATGAAACAGTTAGCAGCGACCAGATAGTCCAGATGATGTTGGATGCCAGGTTGACCCATAGAGAGAGATATCGCCCCGCTAGAGCATTAATACTGCTTAATAAACTGCTGAAGATAGAGCCCGCGCAGTCCGCGTTCGAAATGAACCTGCTCACCAATCGCACGTGGTGGACTAACCCGCGTTCCCACCTATCCTACCTATTCCCCGCCTTCTTACTTATCACTTTTAGAATTTGCCCCACCTTACTACTTTTGCACCTTTACCGCTTCTTTCAACTTACCTTTATACCTTTGCAGAACGCTTCGCTCAACAAACCCGAGCACCTCACGGGCCATCTTTACGCATGGACACCCCTGGCTAGACATTCCACACACCCTTGGACAGAACCCCGCTAACCTTCCTGCCTTTTTAGTATTACCGTTACACCAGCACATTTTTCACAAAACTTCGTATTAACCCATGGCAGTAGCACACGATTATATATTACTCATCGGAACGCTAAAGACACGAATATTGCCATTTTAGTTTCCAACTAGTGATGCAACGATACTCGCTGGTCTGAATCTATTGCTAGCTTCCTGTTTTCTTATATATTCCCACCCAACCTCTGGCTCGGATTGCAGTAATTAATTACGAATTTTTGGATTGCCTCCCTACTCTTGCTGTTTTTACTCGATTGTCCGTGGGCAGAGCAAGTTTTTAGCTTGTGGGCCTTGCCCTCCCTTTGGTCAAGCAAGCCTTTCCTGACAAATAAGGAAAAAAGTGAATGTTAAAGCCCGAGGGTATAAACCCAATTTCGGGTGCATCAGGTGGGGGCTCCGGCTCTCTTACTTGTTTGCGGGGTCCTCTTCCCTCTCTTGCTTGGTGGCGTGGTTGGCTATCTGACTTGTGTGTTCTGCTTTTGTGGGGCAGTTGGTCCGGTGCCTAGTTTAGTCCGGTGCCTGCTCGTGCTTGTGTGGGGGTCCGGTTCTGAGGTGAGGTGTTGTGAGAGGTGAGATGAAAGGGCGAATATGATGACAGCAAAAGCCAGACTACCTGGATTGAACGCTCCAATCAGCAAGCAAATGGAGGTCTGCCAAGCGTCCCTTTTCTTTCATTGTTTAACTATCCACTATTTAGTAAGCGACCTGTCCTGTCTGTTCATTGTTCCGCTATTTAGCCTGCGTGCCTGTCCTTTGGTACGCACACTATTTCATTGTAACAAAATAAAATAAATAAGTCTTAAAGATATCTATTGATAGGCGCTCCCACTCTTTATTGAATGCTTCTGGTAGGCACGCTACAGAATCTCGTTATAAAAGCTCTCTATCTCAACGCCCACTCGCCTCTAGACATCCCTCTCTCTGTCAACAGGTATACTCTGTCAAGGGATAGGGTGCCCTCTACAGCTTCGTAAGGTAGGCATACAAAGGGGTCTAAGGCGGTTCTAACGACCAAACCCTGCCATACCCATTATGTATGCTCATTGACCTTTTATTAATTAGATACTTTTACTTAATATACTATCCTACGTGACATCATTTTAAATACCTAATAGATATATGTCATTGTTACGGCCAGGCGGGTGAGTATAAGGTTCATAGTCAAGATTCTAAATGCTGTTCCCACTAAGCGTGAATTAAGAAAGTTGATCCAGGCTGCTACCAGGTCTAGGTCTTCAGGTGGGTGGGTACGAAGGGTGTATAGGAAGGACTAAAAGGTAAAGGTCTCTGAGATCTCTGAGGTCTCTTCCTATTCCTATTTATAGGAGAGTAGTTTCAAATTCCTTATTAGTCTCCGGCCGGGACAATAGTCCTAGTGGTACCCAGGCAGGAGATGGATTAAGTAAGTGTTATTCCAGGCTGGGGTAATGTTGTATCGAACGCCCGTGCACCAATGTTCTTCTATTGTAAGCCCTTACCTTAAAAGGAACGAAGTGTGGGGCATTACTAAGTGGGGTAAGTAAGATAAAGGTGAATAGGAAGAGTGCCTCCCCATTAAGCATTCCTCCAGCAAGTGTTATTGAACACCCGTACAACGATGCTCTCTCTATATGTGAAGCCATTCCATGCGAACCAATGCTGTAAGTCTAAGTAAGGAAGGAAGGCAGTAAATATAGGTTTTTAAGGTGGGTTCGTAGAGTAGGAAACACATAAGTAAATACAAGTGGGGTAAAGGTAATATGAATGGTTATATAAGTGCTAACCCAAACCCGTCCGTACAATATATCTCTGTAGTAAGGCAGTATATAATGCAAGAGGGCAGTTCCGTTCCCACGATTGACTGGTGGGTGGTTCCTGTCCAACTGGTTATATTGTAGGCAGAGAAAGTAAATAGCAATGTTTAGCCCACGCACGCATCCAAGCAAGCAAGCGCTTTTTTCCAAGATTGTCTGGCTGTCTGTATTGACTCAATCCAAGCAGTAGTAAAAGGCTTAGCCCCACTACTAACAGTAGCTGGCTTACTAACCGACCAATTGTTGCTCTTCCTAGATTGATGGTTTATGGGACTACGCCTTATTGCGCTTGGACTACCTGAGCTGCGTTGTGTGCCTCCTAAACCCTTCTTCCGCTTGGCTGGGTTGCTCCTACCTAACCTTGGGGCTTGGATCCAGCAGCAGAGGCGGGGGTAGCACCATAAGTCGAAGCGAAGGAAGGAGCATCACCAATAGCAAGAGAGATAAATAAAAATAGGAGCAGCAGCTTGAAATAAAGTTGGAGTAGTTGTAGTAGTTGATCCAGTCGACTCTGTTGATCCATCGGTTAAACCAGTAGATGAAGGAAAGCTAGCAGCAGTACCAGGAGCATAAGCACTAGTTGACAAGGGGTTTGTTCTTAGGTACTTTTACCCATAAGGCGGATTATCTCAAGCGGTAAAAGATTGCATTTTGCACGGGTTCCTCATGACTAAGTTATGTGTTTCCTGTTTATAATAGTGAAATATTGGTATCATTATGAGAGACAGATGCATATAATTCTAAGAATCAGAGGAATAATCTCATTTGTACAAAGACAGGTAGGGCTCAAAACAAGGTAAGGTGGTAAAAGCAAGCAATGTGGTTCCTTATATAAATGTAAATTATATCTCATATATAGATATAAATGAATGACCCACGTGGCCATAATTGCTAATAATGAGTGTAAGTGTCTAATAATTAAATAGCTGCTGTTGAAAGGTGAGGGTACAACATTCTGTCTTAGGGTCCACATTTGTGGAATTCATGATTTCATAACTGTAGTTTTTATCCCTGGCCAAACTAGTAATATAAACTGTCTAGCTCTGCCTTGTATACCTTTTCCTGTCCTGCCTTTGGTATTGGTGTTGGTTCAATGATTAGCTTTATAAGCCCGGTCCGTAAATATAACTGTGTCCTGTGACATTTTTGTTAAAGCTGTATCCCTTAGCCTCGGTACAGCCAAAGAATCATGTGTCTAAAAATATACTGACATGGGAGCACCTGTATCAGTGGAAGCAATTAAGTGGGAATTCTGCGTAAATAAATCCTTTCGTTTGAGCTGTTCACGTGATGGAACCCATGATAGGCATTTACCAGTGTTTGGATTGGGTAATAACTGTGTAATGAGCGGGTTGATCAACAGACCCCCTTGACCAACATAGTCCCTTTCATGTGTGTTGAGTAGATGTAATAAATAGGTGTTTAATACGAATAATAGAGGGGTGGAACCATTAGTACTTTATACTGTACTTCAATGATTTAACTAAAGGATACATAAGAGGTAGCCCCTAAAGGTTGTATAAAACCTAATGCTCAAAATGTACACTACTTCATGGTTGGATAACTTTATATGGCCGGTTGGAGCCCTCCCGCTTTATTAGGTAAATGTTAGTTACATGAGACACTTTTGCCCCTGTGCTCCTGAGACACCTGTCTTTGGTTGGACTTACTTAGTGGATTTCCTATGACCACTAGGCATCATTATTGCATTTTTGTGGTTGTTTACATATAGAGATATAAAAAATACCTAAATATCTCCCTTCCCAAGTATGCTCTATGCCTTGCGCTCACCGGCGATCTAGGCAAATAAGAACAGGTTGGAGAAGTTAAATACCTCCTTTAGCACATAAGCATTTCAATTGTCGTTTGTTAGTTCAAAATTGCTCACATTTAGGAATTAATTAGGTAAAGAACAAACCCTAGGTTTCAGTAATTATCTTTGTCAATCTTTTCAATTTCGCAACTTACTTTTTCGCACTTTGCTTTCATAAAAATGGGAGGGCAGGATGAACAAACTGGCTGAAGCAATAAACGATCGAAACAATGGGATAAAGGGCGGTGAAGCGAAAACATGAATTGCTTCAAAACCCATTAGGGGAGTTATATATTGCTCAAGGCTGCTGGCCGATTGACTTGATTGATAAAAAACGACCCTCTTCTTATTTTCATTGAAGGGGATGGGAGGCATGAGCTCTTTTATATACTACAGCCTCGCGTTTTTGCCTTCAATAATAATTACAATTGAATAAAGGGAATAATCACGCCAGCCATGTACCTGTAATAGTCATAGCATTCGTGTACTTATTCATTGCGCCGCTTAGTGACAAAGCAGATGTCCCACAAGTCTCATGTACTGGGTATGATATCTACGGCTTGATGGAATTAAAGTTCACATTGATCTGTTCATCCGCAATTAATAATAGTAGAGTAGCCCATTGAAGCGGTTTATAACTAACTCGTAAATACCTTTAGATGGTCGCGGACCCAATATAGAAGGAAATATTCTTTCTATCGTTGCATACTTGCCTATGTTTTTGTAACTCATCCCGAAACTGTAACATGGGTTTTTTAGCATAATGTCTTACTTACAATACCATTTTTGAAACTCTATTGTGTTCTCCAATAAATAGATGACCAGCCAACAAAGAGGACATTGTTAGGCTTGTTTCTACTATTTTCTACTATGAATGTCATCTGGGTTCGGGCTCCGCAGGACACTAAAGGGGGTAGCGGGCTCCGCAGGACACTCAAGGGGGTCCTATCTCTCTCTAAAAGGCAATAAATGTTCAAAGCTGGGGTTGGTTGTGTTTCTAAGGTAAAGTAATGGGTGCCCGGTTGGGCATAACTCCCTCTCCTTCCTAGTTTTTGGCAGTAAGAGAAAGAAGGGTAAGGCGATGATCAATCCATGCCATGAACTCGGGGCTTCTAAAGTCTGATATTGGTGCCTGTAACTGGTAACTGTAAACTGGTAACTTGTAAGACTTCATGATGCTGCTCCATAGAAAGTATGATAAGTGGGTGATAAGGTCTGATCGCGGTACTAAGCAGAGATTCAATCCTGAGTTCAAAAGAGGTGGGGCATAACTCCCTCCATCCACTCGTACTAGGGTTAGGTATAACTAGAAGAGATATGGCAAGTATGTTGATTCTCAAAGGTCTAAGGTAAGGTAAAGAATATAATCCATCTCATCCCATCTGGTGCTCCTAAGGTAAGGGAATAGCTGTTCCTCCTTCTTGTAAGACTGGTATAGGGCAGCTACATATAATCTATGTTCTGGGAGATGAAAGAGTAAACAAAGGAAGGGGGTAGTGAATAGAGGCCATACCTTTGAATGCCCTGGCTGACACAAAGGGAAGGAAGTTTCTCAATAATATAGTATAGTGCCCGTTGCATATTCCACAAAAGGTTTGGTGGAGGATCGAAGAGGCAGTTCATAAACATAAGTTGGGTGAGGAGGCAGCAGTTGATTCCCCGTGAGTTTCAAATTGGGGTTGGTCCAGTGGATCCGAAAATGCTTCCAAAATTTAGTAACTTCCATTATGATTTGGTCCCATATTAGGTGCTTAGCACCAATCAATTGAGTCTTGCCAACTATCCTCTTATTGGCCTTGTCCAATTCCTTTTGCAGTTGTTCAGTTTGTTCTTTAAACTCATCAATGAGGGCATCTTTTTCTTTGGCATGCTCCTGTTCGTTCGTAAAAATGCTCCTCCCTTTTATAGGCCCTATTTGTGAGGCTCCCTTTGAAGGCTTCCATTGTTAGGCCTTATTATTATTATTATTATTATTTATTGGTTAGGCCCTATTTTTTAGGTCGAACCCGCCCCTCTTTTCCTTCCTATCTCACAACACAAATTGTGGCCTCTTTACTTTACTCAGCTTGGCTGCTCGCGCTTTCAGATTGTCATTCGAGGCGTCCGTCCCATTCAAGGTGCCAGACCCCATTTAGTGGATGGATGGATGGATTCAGGGATCTTCCTTATCACGAACGAAGCCGAGCCGGCCCGTATTTATACATGTAATTTATCCATACCACCCTTTATATTACTGGCTTACTTATCTGAACTTTAAGATATTACCGGCTTGGGTTGACACTTAGATCTTTTGCTATTTACCCTATGCCTACTGGAATACTTCAGTTGGACTACACCTATTTGTTATCTTTTCCACCCTTTAACTACGTGCCTCATCCAACTTTGTGATTATGCCCCAAACTTAGAGCGTTGTACGGGGCGGAGCTTCCAATAGAGGAGCTTTTGGACGGGTCAGCATACAGAGCACACAGGTACAGAACACTTATTGAGGATAGAATTCAATTGGTAGCTGCTTTTCTCTAGTACTCTGCCTACCTTTCCCTTTACTTATGTGCATGCTATCCACCTGGCTGGCTGGCATCGTCACCCCTTTCAATAATGGCTCCGCAGACCTCAACTCTGAGCCTTAAAGGCGGGCTTGCTTAGGCACTTTGGACCATTTAGATTTCACTTTATATGCCTACAGGAACACTTTCTGTTGGACAGCTCAGTTGTTGTGATGATGTCGGATCGTCGGAACTGCTGGATTGATTCTATACAACTATAAATTATGAGATCAGATCAGATTACCTTTATTTATCTATTCCCACCCAACCGGGGTGAAGCACTTAGAACCTTTACTATTAAACCTTTACCCTATTACCTCCTTTATCTTTACTGTTACCAACTACCCCTCTTTACCAACCGGAAGACCTAGACCCGTGAGTTCTCACTTTATTAATGAGTTCATGCTTAGGAGATACAGCTAGATAACCTGGATGGGAGGAAGGTACTACCTTACCCTTCCCTTTACTGAAGTGTTTCCCAACCTACCACTTGCTTCTGGAAGGACCTAGTTTAACAAGCAAGCGGTATTTATTACTTCAAGTAAGCAGTCCCAGCGTCATTAGAACAAGAAGAACCAGGCCAAGCATCAAAATTCCCATCATCAGTTTCAGGAACAGGATTCCCGGCGTCATCATTTCCAGCCCAAACAGCTAGAAATAAAGGTTGATCTAACCCACATTTCTATTTAAAGATGGAGTTTTATTATCCGGAACGACTTTCAGGGAAAGGCTATCTAATCATGAAAACGCGATCCCCCTATACTTTAGACGAAGGGGTGAGATCCGCGCAGTTTTACCATTTATCCGGGCGAGTCTCTATCCATAGGGGGTTGGCCGTTCCATCATTTCCCAGGCTTAATAGAAGAGCTTGCAACCAGGAATTATTCAAAAACTTTTATTAGGCATTTGGCTGTAAATCAGCGAGCGACTTGAAATCCGATTCGACTTCCATAAACCGGGGAGAGCTGGAATGCGGGGCTACATTTTGATCGATACCTCACAAACCTGGCAACTCATTTTGTTCAGTTTATAATAACGAGCGAGATGGCTATTATTACGTATAAAGGGTTTTCTCGCAATACCTCAACTATACTATAGGAACAATAACAGTTTCGTTGTGCCAATGCTATTATGTAAATAAAACAGCTATCATAGCTGGACTAAACACTCTGGTGCTCAGGAGCACCGGGACCTGAGCTCTTAGTAACTATTTAACCCATAATGGGTAAACTAAAGTACCGTCGAGGGGGGTTAGAAAGTAGGGTATAGTTCAATTAAGTGTTTGTGGTCGGCCCGCACGCACAATGGTTTTGAATGTTGGGTCTAGTTCGATCCGGTGTGGCACAGAGGCGGGTCTAAGGTTTCCTGTCCGGATGCAGTTTCCTTACATGGTTCTTGAGGCCGCTCTACCTACACGATTCATGCCGTCATCCCAGCGCCGGGAGCCAATAAATGGGAATAGAGGGTAGTTTCGGCCCGATCTGATGAGTCCTGCAAAACTATGGCCCCCCTTTTTGTTTTTTAAAGGCCCCGCAAAAATCCATTTCGATTTAGTTTAATAATAGTTACGAGAGGTTTGAGTTACTGTAGCTTCCCAGAAAGCACCCAACCCTGGAAAATCGTACGGTAAAGAAGCTTTCTATTATTTAAGGCTGGTGGATTGTTTTTATAAGCCGTGCTAGCAAAGAATGCTTGATTACAGAAGATACTACAAGGGAACTGGGACGGGTAATATAAGGATGGGTAAGTAGATAGATATGTGGGTAAGGACCGGGAGAGGGAGGTAATCCTCCCACATGGAAAACTCAGCTTTCGATCAGGGTCATACGGATCATGATGTTCAGATTTTACCGGGTAATAGAGGTGGCTGGTGGTTCGATCACCAATCCGTTAGGGGTGTGGGAAAGAGTTTCTAATTGATTCGTCTCGTAGGTGGTGTCTCCCCCCCGCTATAGTACCTATAGGGAAATCCTACTGAAACATATACTATTCAATTATGTCCCCAAAGTTATGGGTCAGGGATGCATAATGGTTTTATCCCAGCCTGACTTGAGGTAATGTCCTACCCACCATCATCAGCATTGGTAGACGAAAAAAGTTTAGTGCTTCCTTCCCCCGAACCCTATTCCCCATTCCCAACGGGATGGGATCACCCTCCCCTACCTATCTACCTCTATGATATAACTCTCCCTCGCAGTGGGAGTGAGTCAACACTTCTTACCAGAGGAGGAATAAAACATTTCTTTTTATATTTCTGGGATCCCGCCAGATCCGGGGCGGGGAGAACGAATACACGCAGGAGAGGTAATGGACGGATGATTCCTTCCTTTATCCCTATGAGAGTAGGGCCACCAATGGAATACTTGGTAAAAAAACCTTACCGTATTTATAGTTTTTATTTCATAGCCAGATCTGGATTTACTCAAAAAGAGGTTGCTCCCGATCCCACCGGATCTAACGTGGCAATTTACCTCTTTATAAATCTATGGAAACCTATCAATTGAAGTTGGTTAGATTCAATTCATTCACCCCTACTCTTTTGTATGCCTCTCATCCCCCCTACCTAGAAAATATATTTTATACCAAGCCTTGACGTACACCTTTAGCTAACTAACATATTCATAAACCAAGCGGCTATGAGGTGTGCAATGACCATATTTAGTAGTTGAGTTATACTGCTACTAGTAGATGACAGGGTTATTCAATTACGCTGCAATCTAGCATGGAGTACATACGTGCAAAACGACTTCAGCTTACACATCAGTAAATGTAAGGAATCATAACCAGTGATAGCACACACTAAATTATTAGCTCTAGTAATTAATTATACACTTTCTTGAAGCTATCACGACGTCGTTAATTTCAATTCTCTAGTATGCACTGGTTCCATCATAGCTAACTACTGAGAATATATCAGGCATAAAAGCATATTAAGGTAAACCACATGGATCAGTGGATTTAAAATGTTATATTAGTAACTTACTCATGGCACGTCACCAGTAATAATTACAGATACAAAAGTGCTTAATTAATACACAGTGTTTCTCAAGTTCATTATCCTGGTATACAATGAATAAAACTACTATAATTACGCTGCAATTGGTATGATTCATTCTGGATTGAGTAGAGATATACCCTGAATACAGGTCATAGCTAGCACTAGTTATAAAATAATACCACTATGCACCTTATAGGATCTGGTCAAATATATATCGATCTGGTTACTAGTGCTAATTACCAAACTAGCTCGATAACTGAGTGAAAATACTTTATAGTAGGCCATGTAGAGTATTATATGTCGTAAAGCTAATCCTTTGAGTTCATGCTACATGTCTCTTACCCCGGGAATGAATATATTGCTTTTACCTATTAAAAAGAAACTATGTGCTATCTAGTTTATTAACCGCATCTTTACTTATGCAATTCTATAATCCAGAGGATTTTAGTTATTTTATAATTACCTTTTACTTTATTTACATAGTCCGTTCTAGTAACTATCGCCTTTAACATAGCTATGGTAATAAATCAATAACAGGTAAACCCCATACAAGCTTTATACGAGTAAGCTGCTGAGGTCAAATCCATACTACTGGTTAATGCCCTATGTATAACGCATGGTCACTTACCAACTGCCTAACACAATTCAGTCGTGCTTAACCTGTTGTAACTATCCTGGTTCATAACACTAAGAATTGCAGGAATTTATACTAAGCACGTAAATGAGCTTTTTGCTATGGTTCTGAGTAAGCTGAACCCATCTTGGACTCTATATATTTACCCCTTTCTCATGGTACGTTAAAGAACCAATGGATATTATGCATTACTATCTGTGCCCTGATCATAACATGTAATACTCCTTGTACCTGGGTGTAATTAACATTGTAGCATTACAAAATATATTAAACAAGCTCTGGTAATAGTGAAGTATCCGGGTTATAGTGGTACAATACGTCTTCATGCCAGACATATACGGATCTGCTATTGCTTATACAATAAATGTCATTATTTTCACTCTAAGGGTGAAATGCAGCCTGTTTTCATTAGGTACGACAGCTATACTTCACCAGTAATATTATCGTCGAGTATACATATAAGCTTGATCCCACTGGGTAAACATTACACCTGAAGAGCTAATCCATGTATACAGTGAATAGCACGTAGTATTAACCATAGTTCACCGCAGTCTTAGTCGTTTCTTACGAAGTACACTACTTACTTATGTAATACAGTAGCATGCTTCTTAGCAGTAAACCAGTAAGCACTAGCTTAATAATAAAGCAAGACTATGTAGTGATTTACCTTGAGCAGATGTATGACCTAGCACCACTCTTATAATACTATCCGTATTCAGTACAGTAGTATGCTTCTTAGTAGTAGAATTTACGTAGTAAATTGTACGAAGAAAGAATCTTTTTAGTAATACGCAGTACAGTAGTTTACTACTTAGTAATACGCAGTACACCCTCCATAATACGCTGAACCATGGAAGCTATTAACTCTAATGGTTTCTCTGATACTCCTATATAATAAAACCTTAATCACTCAGGTTCAAGTAGTATAAGCTTAGGATTACTAGTACTGTAATTAACATGGTATTAATAGGTAGATTAAAGAATGGTAAATCAGATTTATTCAGAGAAAGACTAGGATTTAACCACTTAAATCGAGCACCAATCTATCTTACCCCTACTCCCAGGTCGGAAGAATAAAGATATTATTAATATTATTATTAATAATAGAAGGAACAGCATTAATTTAATGTAGATCAATATTAATATATATAGTAATAGTAATAGTAATAAGAGTAATACCAGCCATACCAGCTGAAGCCAACCAACCAGCTAAACCCATATCCCGAACCCTGCATCGATTTCATCATATCGAGGTGGAAGGCAGTGAGATATATAAAGGAAAAAAGCAAAGTAAAGAGAGAGACTACAGGTCTATATCCTCTCTTGCCTCTTTATTTTTACCTTCATTCCGCTGAACAGGCTCTCCGTCCATGTTCCCTGGGCTTATATAGGAACATCCTGTGTAATCCATTTAACCTCAAAACACATGACTAAGCGGGTCAGAAGTTCCGTCAAACTGTATAGACAGGTCAATAGGGATGGAATTGGTGTTGTTTGGTGGAGCCCCTAGCTAGGTCTGGCAGCAAGCGAGTCTGTAGCATCTCTGTCATATCTTCCCAAGAATAAAACACACTCTTATGTGTCATACCATCTCGCGGGGCTCTATTCCAAAGAGAAGTCCAACACTGCAATCCTCTACTCTGGCACAATCTGTTCCTCTAACTGTTAAACAAATTCTCGGGGGCGAGCCACAAATAGTGTGGGGGCCTGCCTGTTGGCATTCAAGGATGAAAGCCCCAAATTTTGGAACATTTTGGTAGAAAGACAACAATTTTGGCAAAGGCTGTCAGCGACAGCAGGAAACAATGTCACTGTGGCAGTGATAGCGCCGCGGAGTTCAGCGTCACCGCGTCGCTGAGTAGTTGGACTAACGGCTTTATAGTGACAGATAACAACCAAAGGAGAGCACGTTGATCAGAAGCAGTTAGGGAGATCGTGGAGCACCCCACGCAGCAGGAGGCTGAGATGATGAAAGGAGGCTGATCTCCAGGTGGCAAGCAAGTCACCAAGTACACACGTGCAGACCGTAAGTGACCAAGGCGGCAGGACAGCAAGAAAAAAAAAGGCAAAACGCAGAAGAGGAAAGGTTCGGAGTCAGTTCAGATGATGTTACTTTTGTTTCCATTTCAGTTCAGATGATGTTACTTTTGTTTTCATTTTGGTTCGAGCTCATGCCTGCAGTTCGTCGGTTCATCCTGTTGATGAGCTTTGAGTTTTTATATGTACAATGTCGCTGTATGCATTGCGGAACATGCATACAGAATTTGAATGTTGTCTATGTATTGTTGCATGACCTTTAAGCCGTTGGGCTTGAGAATAATAGTGAAAGCCTTTATTACCTAACTTCTGTGTTATTATGAGTGTAAATCATTGGTGAAAATGATAAGTATCGATGCAGTGATGTTGTGCAAGGGATTATATGTGTTTTCTTACTATTCATTAGCTATTTAATGAATGAATGTGCAATATCTGGTAAGGGGGATATCTTTGGTTAGCATTAATAATGGAGTAGCCTAAATATGAGCATGTATCTAGGTTGCTGTAGTAATTCCAGCTCTGACGTAATGGTTATGTATATGGCGGGTTTTGTCACTATCGTGAGCGCCATGTCACTGACACTGTTCCCTGTCACCGACGCTGTCACCGTCGGCTGTTCTTGAGTCCTTGTCCTTGAAAGTCCTGTCGCTGATGCTATCCTTTGGGCATCTAGCGGGTTGAAGTAAGTTTTACAGTTATGGTAAAGATTAAGCCGTATCAGCGTCATCAAATGTTGATTACCCTGTAAATCAACTTGTCTGTTTAAAGTATGAGTGACGCAGTCTGCTCAGCGTAAGTAGTTCCCACATCCTGACCCTCGGCCTTATTAGGTCTTTACAAAGCTTTGATACATCTCGGGTGAGACCTCAGCTGCTCCTATGGCTGTTGAAAATGCCGATCTCCTGGGGGTTTTGTTGACTCCTCACTAATGAACAACCGGGTCACCCCTCCATGTAAACACTCATGCAGTAAATCAATAAGCTTACCCACAGTTTCATCATCCCAGTAATTACCAATGTTAGTAAACTTAGAATTTTATTTTTGTTTCAATTTGGATTCTAGTTTCTCTTTTCCTGCCACTTGGCCAACAACTTTGGGCAATCCTCGGTAACATAATGAAATTCCCCACAATAAGCACATGTTGAGGAAGGATTCTGGCAATCCCTAGCCAAATGACCAGGTTGCCCATAATTCTAACATAGAATCTGTCAGCGGGCGGGCTATTTCTTTCTTCGACCATCCTGTTTCGTTTCATCTCCCAGCAAGCAGCAAGTAGCCGTGTTCGTAAAGCCACCTCTTCCTTGATTCTAGAAGCTCCTACTGTGCTCTTTTTCATCAGGTCATAAGCTTGACAATGAGTTTCATCATGGCCAACTTATTGACAGAATTTGCAGAAGAAGTTATTAGGAGTATTCATATATTTATGCAATAAATATCATTCTTCCGGTCAGTGTCCTCTAGTTCTACAAATATCACACCATACTCCCATTCCATGATTCAAGGGGTTAGGAGCCCCAGTAGCTATCTACTTTTGAAAACAAATGGCACTTATCCTTATGGTGGCCCTCTGACTTACACTTAATAAACACACCTATTCTATTTTCTTCCTTTTTTTATGTCTTGGAACTGGAGTGTCAAATTTTATAACTGTGTATAAATTTGAGCCATCCCTACACCAGTCTATCCTACAGGGGATTCTTCTAACTTCATAGCAATTTATAATGCTTTATACTAAAAAAAACCTTCTGTTGCATCAAAGGAAAACATATGTGTGGCAGCAGCGTTGTAATAAACCACTCCTTATGCTGTGCATCTGGTATCTGAAAAGAGACTCTGTCCATCAATGTCTTAAATCTTTGGTCTAAGTCCCACACCGACTCCGTGGGTAATTGCTTAATCTCTTTCAACTAAGTAATACACTGCGACTAAGACTTTAGTTTTCTAAATTAAACTATCAGCGCAGTTCTAATTTCACCCAAAGTTCTAACTTGCCCTGCTGTTACAACAGAGGAATACTTCATGAACCAGTTCAATGCACGATCTTGAAAAGTAAGTCCCCTAAAGATATCACTACGATTCCTCTTTATCCCTGTCGCAGTCCTCTATCACACACTATATTGAAATATCTTTCCACTTCGCAGTAGTCCACCCTCGTCTTCTGTCTCACTTTCTTCTCTTCTTAGCATCGCGACTCACTCCTCTTCGACATGCTTCCAGGCCTTCCCATGGGCACTACCCCTTCTCCCATGCCCGAAGCTGCTTAGCAATCTGACTCCATCCTCAGTACTCCCTCCCTTTTCACAAAGTAGCATCTTAATCCACAGATTCCTTAACTTAAAATACCTATATCACAATAAAGAACTCTCTTTCAATTGCATTGTAAGACTTGAAGGTGTCTACAACAAACTCAGGAATATATCCTCCTAAAATGCTATAAAGCCAGTAGTCTACCGCACAGTAAATTTTATTATAAACCTTCTTAAGCTGTTGAATCAACTCAGGAGTCCAAACACTGGGTTCACCACTCCGAAAACACATTTTATTTCTTTTAGAAATTCGACAACCACTCCGCTAATAAAAAAGGAAATTAAGCTAAGAAAATTTAATGCAAACCTAAAAATACCCCTGTAACCGCTGTTATAAACTAATCCATGGGTTCTTGTTCTGTTCTCTAGCAACCTCCTGCTCTTTCTTTTATGTCCCTTCCAAAATCTCTTCTTTAGTTGGATGCCACATTCCTATCCCCCTCAACAGCAGATCCTGGTCCCGGCAATAGAACCATTTGTTAGCTTAAATGGGTCGAACCCAGGTTCATGTTAACAACGCACCAACAAAACCCTAGGATAATAGCCTTTTCGGCATCACTTGCAAGCAAGCGAAGTCTCACCCGAAGTATCTATGAGGATTGCAGGAATCCAGTTTCTGTAGCAGTGAAGGGGATGTCGCCTCAGGTCAGGCAAAAGCATACAAGAGTGGTATCAAAGTAAGGATCTAGTGTATCTGAGTGTCACCAAGAAAAAGAGATGAGTGCATGCTACTGTGCCAGGGGATAGGGGTTGGCTCCTAGTGCCTCAAACTGGACCAAATAGGTTGTTGGAAGACCCTCCTCTAAAAAATGATGAAGGAAGGAGGGTGTTTGGCATCTAACTACATGGCTGGATAGATGGGATGTCAAGGAGCCTGCAACATGCCAAACGTTGTGACAAAATTATTTGTGTCATCCCTGTATGTGGCCTTGAAATCTATAAAGACCCTGCTCTATCTCTCCCAAACGGGCCAAGCGTTGGGAAATATAATGATGGATGCAATCACTGTGAAGTGAGCAAATAGGTACCCATATATGTGCTCAAAATGCACATGGAACCTTCAAAACACCATAAACCCACTTAATAATGGTGATGGGAAACCCAATTGTTAAACTTGACTACGGTTTGAATATCATGACCTGTAAGCACCTGTAGGATGTAGATGATGATGGTATATAATAAATCCATCATATGTATCAGTATGAGATGAATAAACTATTGGAAATATAACCAATACTAAGAGGTGGGTATGAATCAGAATTGAGCACTTTTTACCAATCGGATCTTCCATTTAAATCATGTTAGCCGGGCCGGATTTATGAAAACTTATTTAACAAAGCAGAAAAAGAACATACATTGTCAGTGTCACATTGTCATCATGTTGTCAGTGCTATACTCCATAATGCTATAAGATGTCTTATATGAACCTAATAAATAGTCATCCTTACACTTCATCTTCAAGCCTTAGGTAAAAACCCTAATTCATCCCCCAAAAACAAAAACCTGGTTAATGAAACCCTAAGTTAAACATGACCTCCTTCACTTAGCCATAGAGATAAACC
>Ga0233342_1000147_pt1 | contig 21673 bp, 21 predicted proteins | sample GEONDECOMP273_FD_180706 | JGI IMG/M metagenome (GOLD analysis project Ga0233342, IMG submission 180706) | Leaf litter microbial communities from Shasta-Trinity National Forest, California, United States - GEON-DECOMP-273 | ecosystem: Environmental > Terrestrial > Plant litter > Unclassified...
AGACAGCTAGGAAGCTGGGTCGGGAAGCTAGGTAGGTTGTAAGCTAGATTGGAATCGTTCAAGTTGTTGGAAGCTAGATTGGCAGCTAGGTTGGCAGCTAGGTCGGGAAGCGCGGTTTTGGTAGGCATTCAGATACTCAGAGACGCGTGGAAATAGCTTGGGGGTTTACTGATTGATGGAACTGACCGACTTAGACCTAACTGACTTGGAAGGGAGGAGAGGGTTGGTAGAGTAGGTAGGTGAATTTAGGTAGGCTATTTATATATGAGATAGATAGGGAATACAGCTAGGCAGACGAAATAGATGGATGGGGAAGACAGCTTTAAAGGGTTAGATCGACCCCTAAGGTAAGGCTACACGTATTGAAAGCCAGTAAATAAGGTCCTGCCCTTCTTTATAAGGGAAAGGTTATAGGATTTCTTCCCCTAAAAGAGCTAGCTAGGTTGAGGGAAGAAAAGAGTCTCCTGTTGCAAGCAGGCCAAGTTCTTCACCAAGTTGGACCTCAAGTCAGGTTACCATAAAGCAAGTGAGAATGAAAAAAGCGGAAGACGTGTGGAAGACAACATTCAAAACAAGACAATGTTTGTACAAATGGTTAGTGATGCCCTTTCGGTTTATGTAATCACTTGCCACTTTCATTATATTTATAAACTATGTGCTATGCCCATTTATTGATTCATTTGTCATAGTATATATCGATTACCTATCTTCAGTAATACATGGCAAGAGCACCTCTCACATGTGATGGAGGTATTAGAGATACCTTAAAGAAGAATCAACTGATTGCTAACTTGAAGAAATGTGAGTTCGGGAAGGTCCGGAGGGCAAAGGGGGTTGTTGGGTTTAAGCGGGGCAAGGAGTACTTTATTTCTATTGGACACATGATCGGTGGCGGAAAGCTGAGGGTGGATCCGGAAAAGATTGCAGCCATAAACCAATGGCCTATTCCCACCAGCTTTACAGAGGCTAGAAGTTTCATGGGAGCAACTCAGTACCTGATAAAGTTAATTGCCAATTTTGAAACGCAGCATCTTTGCATGCCATGACTGCTAAAGGGAAGAGCTTCCATTGGGGCAGGCCGCAACAGAGTGCGTTTGAAGACTTGAAGAGAAGGATCCAGTAATGCTCCAGTCCTAGCCATGCCCAACTTGCACCGACCATTTGCATTGGAGATGGATGCCAGTGGATATGTGTTGGGAGCAGTGCTTATGCAAGGAGGAAGACCCATATGCTACCATTCTAAGTTGTTTCATGGAGCAGTACTTTACTATCCCACAGCTCCTTGCGATCGTGCAAGCGGTTAATAAATGGAAGCACTACCTCCTTGGAAATAGACCATCATCCACACCAATCACCAACCCCTTCAGTACCTGCAAAGTAAAAGCAAGATGCAACAAGTGGGGCATTACAAGTGGTTGGGATTCTTCCAACAATTCCATCCACTGCTCGGGTATAAGAAAGGAGCAAAAAAAAGCTAGCAGATATGCTCTCACAACCACCACTAAATAAGATTGCAGCAATGGGTGTGATCATGCAGCTTGAGCCATTCACCCATGATATTCTCAGCGAAGACTATGGCGGCCCCTTTGAATATACTTGTTCGCTATCTGCTAGGCTTGTATTGGGACACTTGGGCTTGGCTGGGTCTGCCCCTTTTCTACCATTTGTGTAGCCCAAGTCTTAGAAAGGCCGGCCTCCTCTTATTCCTACTCCCGGGTGTGGTACTGGTCATCCAAATTTCATAATTGTTGGTCTTGCGTCACCATAGCGAATCTTCTAAGCCTTCGGAGATTTTCTCATTTGCCACCAAGCCCCATCTTACTCTTGTGGAAATAATCCTCAACCACTTCCTTTCTACTCTCCTCCAACAAAGCTGTGAACTTCATATCCTCAGTCACACATATCCAGAAGAAAAAGGAGCAGATTTTTGGTTAGAATCTGTTGTAATAAGACATTTAATATTTGTTATATGCCTTTAAAAGTGTGCCCTACGTGTTGTAACATTGTGGTATTTAAGTACACTCATATGGCATTTCTTCTCTTGGGCTGTCAAGTGAAATTGGGTTTAAGGGAAAATGTCATTTCATATTGAAAATAAGCCCTAAGGCTTCAAGTTCACAGTAATTATATCGTGGAACCCGCAAGTAAATGAAGTTCAATTTCATAATCGCATCAATTGCTCAATTCTCAAAATTTCTACATGGGATGAGAGTTGATTTTACTGAGATTGCCTTCTTGCTGATTTGAAGGCCAGATATTTCAGTTGTTGTACCTGGAAGTGGTTGTTGGGTGGTAAAACCCTAGTGTGCTTGAGATGAGCATTTGCACCTGTGAAGGGTTTTATGGGATGAAACCCTAGTTGCTCTTGTGACAAGAGTGTGCTTTTTTCACCTGTGATAGGTGGTAGATCTACTTGACTGTTGGTTGGTATGGATTTCTTTTCAGCAAGTGAGATACCCAAGAGGACCTATGATCAATGGTTGATTCATTGTAGTGGATACCAATGTGTTCTACTTCATTTATGGATGGCATGGATTTCTTTTAAGCGGGTGTGATGCCTAGGAGGACATATTATAGGTGGTTTAATTGTTACTACTAACGTAAGTGTGTTTTCACCTGTTATAGGTGGAGGATCTCCTTCATTGATGGCTGGTACGTGATCTATCTTTCTGCAAGTGTGATGCCAAGGAGGACCTGTGATAGGTGGCTGATTTGTTCCAGTGGATGCTAGTGTTTGGAGTGGATTGATGTCTGTTATAGGCATGCTCAACCATCTGATTGTCTGATGATTCTCAGAGATCGGGACGGGTTTACTAATTCTGTGATAGATTGATGATTTGTTGTTGATCTATTTTGGTTGAGTTGTGACTCGGTCAAATTAAATACCATAAATATAGTAGTTGAGGCTGAAACAGGGAGAAGATTCCACTCCATAATGTTTTTCAGTGACTCCGCAGCAACGAAAGAAATCCATAAAAAGTCTTTAATTCCAAGCGCATCAGCATCAGCATCAGCATCAGCATCATCAGCATCGGCATTCATATCTCTATCCGTGCACCTAACTCTCTCTCGGGTCTGTTTTGATCCGTCCGTTGCAGCGGGTTTTTCTTAGTTCGTAATAGCCTATTTACCTTTATGGAACCATATCCCTCGACCTCGACGAAAACATAGCCCTCGAACGCGATCTCTATAGAAGAAACATAGTCCTCGAACCTCTTCCTCGAACTAAAACCTCTACGGAGGAAACATAGCCCTCGACCCTAGACCCTTTACCTCGAACTCTATACCTCGACCTCTCTTACCGCTGCGGAACAGGAGTTCCTACATTTGCTGACCCTTACCGATACGGAACAATGGGTAATAGTGGTACCTAGAATAATTTATAAGGTAAAGTAGGGTCAAGGTTTAATATTAGAGTGCCTACCCATTTCACATTCCTGTTATTGAACGCTGGGGTGAATGCTGTATCGAAGCCAAAGTGCTCTATGTTTAAGCTCTTCTATCTGATCCCATGCTCCAGGGCTGTAAGTTTGGGGCATTACAAGTAGTAAGGTTGTGGAAGGAGGTGGGTGACGCTTGCCCGGAAAGAAGCTTTTTATTGATTGCCAACATATTAAATATGGGGGTGGTCCGACGGACGAATGACAGCCTACATCCACCTACCGAGATAGAGGGGTGCGCATCACACAATAAACGTGAAATTTAGTTAAATTCATGAAAGACAGATATTCAGTTAAAAGAGTTCAGTTAAATAGTTCAGTTCATTGAAAGACATATGTTCAGTTCAGTCTACGTGAAAACAATATAGATCTCTATACCAATATATTATATATATATATATATATTATATATAAAGATCTATACCGACTAATCTCTAAAGATTTATTTAAAATATATACCAATACGATCTATATCTATCTACCGATATCGATACCGATACTTCTTTCAGCTCGTGGGTGGGGCTGGGTGGAGCTAGGTAGGGCATGCAGTGATTGGCTTCTTTGTGTGAACGGCTTTTAACAACGGCTTCCTTTGAATGGATTCTGTGCGCAGCAGGTGAACGGCTTTCTTTGTGCAGTGGGAACAGCTTCTGTGAATGGTTTCAGTGACACGGCTTCGTGCAGTGAATGAACGGTTGGTTTATTTACGAGTGCTTGTGTTTGCCTTTACGTGAATGGCTTTCTGTGACCAGCTTCTATGTGCAGTGAACGTTACCCATGTTTCCAACAGATGAAAGAGAAGGACCCGTTCAACCATACCCGCTTGGTAAACCATATCTGAGAGAGGAAATGTACCCCATGCATCAGACAATAGAATGGATAGACGTGTTTATAGAGTGAGTTGCTTAGCTCGTAGGTAGGCCAAGGGGGACTATGCGCTGTTAACAACTGCTACGTGCATGGATGGAACGGCATGGATTGATGGGTTGATTGATGAGCCCTCACCTTAGACCTATCCGGTGCTTATTTATTCAAATCGAAAGGTTAATAGCATTCCCTTCTAACTTAACTAAGTGATTCCATCCTAAAGAGGTCTAGGTCGAACCGGTCTAGTTCTTAAGGTGGTGAAATCGAAGGTGGGTACCTGAGGTGATTGTAAGTAATGATCACCATGGATCCATTTGAGGTACGTGTGTTTCATAGCATAAAGTGAGGTCGAGGTAGGTTGTTTCAAGGGCTATGTTTTCTTGGAGATCGAGGTCAAGGGCTACGGTTTCATCGAGGTATAGGGTCGAGTAAGAGGTTCGAGGTTCAATTTCTTTGGCTGGCTTGTAGGGTGGATATGTGGGGGTGGTTCTATATTAGGTTATCAACAATTGACTATCGGCTTGCCAGCTTGCGATTACACCTCCTGGGAATGATACTGGCTTTGGATTAGCTCATCCGATTGCCTTAGTCTGTAACCTCGCCTGTAACCCTTTGCCAGGAACCAGAAGCCTAACCAGGTCCAACAGAGGAAGCCTGTTACCTTTAGCCAGATGCCTTGAACCAGGAGCCTTTCAACAGACAGATACCTTGAACCAGGAAACTAAAGACAGAAGCCTTTACCCTTTAGACAGTCACCAGAACCCTTCAGCCTGGAACCTCAGAACCTTTAGCAGCCTTTTGCCTTAAACCAGGAAGGGAAGGGACGGCGTTGATTTAATTCTTTTGACTAACTTGATGAATTAGTCTTTCACCAAGAGCCCCCCATTGATCCCACAGATGGATGCCAGGAGCCACCTCTCACCTCGAACCAGCCAACCTATAGCCAGGAGCAGCCAATCTATAGATCTAGCCAGTCACCTTGTTCAGCCTTGAACCTAATCTTACACCTTTGCCCTCAACCCTTGACCTCGAACTCCGCCGAGATGTAACTCTACCTAGAACCTACAACTCCACCTACGAACTGAAGTTACTCGATTTTTTTTATAATAATGCGTTACTTATGATGCACCCGCTTTAGCATCTTTTACAGGAACGGTTTCCACGCTAGGAAGGAGGCAGCGCCTTTAAGCGAGGCAGGTGGCTGATGCTTTATAGTGATTGACCACACATCTCCACAGGGTTAGGCCTAATACACAGGGAGGCGCATGGAATGAATTGATAAATTGTTCACGCACATATAATTACCTCCTGTTAACGTCGAACTGGGCAAGGGGTATGGGGAATGCGCCTCACCTCACTCAAACGACTGGGCTTCCGCTCAGGTTCGCTCAGCATCCTCCATCTTGCGGATATGGCTCATCGTGGAACCCTAATAATGGAACCTCATCGTGTATCGCGTAAAGACCTACTATTGTGTGTTAAGGCCTTTGTCGTGTTAAGGGACTCGGTTGTTGGGGGAGGTGAGGCAGTAATGGAAGGGGTAAGGATTTTGTCAATACCTACTATTGTGTATCGTGTCAATACCTACTATCGTGTCCAGGCCTATAGTTAGGGGACTCTTCGTGGGTTTTGTAATGGCGGTAATCGAGCTCTAGTCGGTAACCAGGGAATAAATCGTGCTCTATGCCCCTATCATTAAAACTGGGCCTCCATCCAATAGAAGAATCCGTATCGCACCTCAGTCGATCCGTCCGTCTGTTGTACGGCGTCCAGTCAGATGTTATGCGTCAGATGTTCATCAATCAAATAAATAAATCAATCCTCATCAATCGGTGGGAATAAAATACTCTAGTGCAAGGGCCTCTACTCTAGTGTAATGGCCTCGTGCAATGTGAATCGTGCGTGCTATGTGAAGTCTATGAGAAGGGTCGTTATCTTCTCCGGTATTCTATCCACAAAGTCTTCCTTAAGTAGTATGACTCCTACCCCCGTAACTTAAGCCAGGCCAGGGAGCGAAGCGACCGATCGAGTGAGTATCTCCTTGGGTGAAGCCAGCTACGGGAACCCTAACTAATAGTTCTTTAACTAGAGAGAGTATTAATAAGCTCATCAGAGATATAATCATATCTTTCTTTCACTATCACTTCCAAGCCATAAGGATAACCAGATATCTCGTCTAATAAGGAAGCTCTGTCAATAGAGTAGTTCTTCTCCAGTAAGGTAGGCAAGCCAGAATGATAGTCATAAACCTTGTTACCCTGAGATTGTCCTAAATCTACCCTCCCTCCTAAATCCTCCATACTAAGGGTTTTTTATATTGAGGCCGAGGCCCCAAATCCATGTTTCCCTCTTTTATTCCCCAAATTCACGCCATTCCTATATACCCCTAGATCTAGCCAATTTTAATACCATTTTGATGAGCTTCCTTATTATTGGATATAAAAGAAGAAGCAAGATTAGGCTTACCTGTCTGTTTTATCCGCAAGAGGTTCCTGATAGGTATCCTTCGCTTTGGCCTGCATGCCTTGACCTTCACCTTCCCCACAAAGCACTACATTTATCCCATCTGTGAACTGAGTTCCTTCCACATTCTTCTCCGGATTTTACCACTCCAACGCTTGATCTTTTGGGAAATGAGCCTACCAGTTCATGAGAGTTAGGAAGATACACACGATTTCTATGCATGAGAATGTCATCGTCTTCCATCTCATACCCTTCATACTTCTATGCACTTTTGATTTCTGCAATCCTTCCTTTACTTGAAGGTAATGCTCATCAGACTTAAGGGCTTCCACAATTATTTTCTTAAAATTTGAATTGCATAAGCTAATTGTTGTTGCATGCATTTGATAAAGAAAGAACTTGTTTGGACAGGGTTCGTAAGGCAATGGATCGATCTCCTTCCTTCATTAAGTCGATAAGTAAATGATTCCTCGGGGGGTTTATATGATCAAGGCTGTTGGCAGAGAATTAAAGTAGAAATCTATGGCGGGTAAGTAAGACCACTCCCGTGTTCGCTGTGGGTAATCCATCTTGGAATATTCCATCAAAGTGCAATGAGTAGCTATTTAAGGGAATAATTTCCAACTAGTAGGTTCTTCAGGCCTATCCCACCCATAGGTTCCATTATCCATCGTTGCATCAATCGCTATCACCAGGGAGAGTCGCAAACGGTAACGCTACATCCAGTCCACTCGCCCTATCCCCCGGGGATTAGCCAGGAGACCCTGTAAGACGAGTTTGTCATTATATGTTTGTCATTATATGTTTGTCATTATATGAGCGTGTTCGAGAACTATTTGGAAAGGATAGATCATGTAACCTGCCTAAGCTATGTGGAATAACCCATTTAGCCGGCCTTAGTTTCGGAGATGTTAGTATTCTACTGATTCTCCAAACCCACCCCTAAAATGAAATTCTCCGAAAGCAGCTGTAGAGGGTGCGATAGCATGCTCGACTGATAAGTAGAGGGAAATGCCTTCGACTCCAATAGCGTTTTATGCTGGAAAATGCCTCTGATTCTCCGAGGAAAAGTGCAGAGCTAAATTTAATTCCTCTGATTGAGAGCCTTTTACGCTGGAAAAGCAGGGTCCATGCAAAAAAAATGCCCTAAAGACAAAGTCCCTCAAGCCAAGTGGGGTGCGCGGATAAGATGCCTTTTTAGATAAAACATTACTCCGGGTAAGAGATTAGAAGGGGGGATAATGCCCGCACTCCTTCCCCCCTAATGTGTATAGTATGGCTCCCCGCCCGCCTCCTATCTTCTTTACCCATTTCATCTCAGCAGGCCCTTCTATCAGTTCTGCTTTCAGATGACACCTCGTACACCTAATATCTATTCTATTCTTATCACCATTCTTGGACAACAACAGCAACTTACTTCCTTGGTCCTTGGAGCAAGGACATAGTTGTAGTAATAGCAATAGATAGATAGAATACGGCCAAGCAGAATCCAGCTCTTCAATATGCCTCCTCTTCTAAAGATTCTATGCACCCAGAAGTAGGCAAGAGTAATCCATCCATGAAGTAGGCGAGAGTGGGCAAGGTGCGAAGCAAGTAATGATCAGAAGATAGAGTAATGGTTTCCCGGTTCAGTGCTATCGAGGGATAGGTGATACAGGGGGCAAGGGAAGAGTATAAGTGCCATGTCAAGAAAAATAATAACTCTACAGTTAAAGAATAAGAAGAACTATAAGGTCAATTGGTCGAGATTCGATTGACAATTAGACCCTTTCATTCTTTTATATACGTAATTACGCGCACCACCTTGCTCGATAACAGAAGTCATGGCAATTCAAGGGGTTCAATAGCCAGCCAGGTAAGAGAAAGGCTACTGGCCATGGACAGGCCGAGACCGGATCTTACAGACTAGCGTGCCTACTCATCCTTCTTTGACTCATTTGAAAGTGGTGTTGATTGGGTTGTGCCTACAACTATAGCTTTCGATTCCTAGTCCATTCAGATTCCGATCCTGATCTTGATCTTGTCATCTAGTTAAGGGAAGTATCGTTCATAGGGTAAGTAAGGCAAGTATCGGTCATAAGGTAAGGGTAGGGCGTAGTAAAAGGCAAGGGGTTGGATGTCATGGTTCATTCATAGGCAGCATGTCAGAGGGTATGTAGAGTTTCGGCTGATGTCTGAGGTATGTTTTGAAAGGGCTAGTATCCCAAGGTAAGTATATGATTCTGAGGGTCCCAGGGCGATTCCCAAGGCAGTATGGATAATTCTTCGGAGGTTATCTGAGGGTGAAGGCTTAGGGGGTATGTATGGGTGAGGTCCCAAAGAAGTTTAAGGATGTTCAAAAGGAGTATTTTATGAGTTACCCAAGGCTTAGTGTAAAGTCAAAAGGCATAGGTCAGATGCATGGGCTATTACCAAAGTATGATTTACATCCAAAGGCTAGTACTAAGGAGGTATGAATCTGAGGTTTCCAGGGCATTTAAGGATTTACTAAGGAGTTTAAGAATCAAGGGCAGTGTAAAGTGCTTTGTATCTGTCCTTCCTAAATAAGAGAGCAACGAACACTAAATGCTGCTATAGTTATATACTACTTGAAATAATTAGCTCTGAAGATAAAAGGAAGAGGCTATAGCTATAGTCCTCTGAATTGCAAGTACCATGTGTATTCAGACTAGTAAGCTTTCCGTGATAAGGTTATATCAAGCTCTTTGTAAGTAGAAGCTATATCACCAACGTCAAGCTTATTATGGAACACCTAGTAGAAAGCTTATAGGAACTAACGTATATAAGTACTGTAGCTTGTAAAGGGGTAATGAAAGAACAGAGATACTTGGGATACTGATACGGCTTTTCCTTCTTCAACTGGTGTTAATTGGGCTGGAATAATGCTTCAACCACTGCCGGTTGTTCCGCTTATTCAAATGCTGAGGGTAATAATAATTATCTTATTGTGCTGGGACTCTTTTTGCTCCTGGAAATGCTACTACTGGGGGTACTCGCTATGGATCCGTAACTGGTACTATTGGATATGTATTTGTACCTGGTGCGGGATCTACTACTGGATAAACTTTATCTGGATAAAGATCCAGTCGAAGAAGCAATACCGGCATTAGTCCCTGTAGAAGCACTCGTAACAAAGGCAGAGATAGCACCTGTAGAGCCATATGTATGATCCAGTTGTTTATGCAGTCGTTGATTCACCAGTACCGGTACCACCACCAGTCACAAGGTAAGCATAACCAGTAGACCCATAAGCACCACCTTGCTGAGCATCTAGAGCATATATAGTGAAAGCACCAGAGCTATTATTACGTATAATAACAAATGGCTACTTTTGGGAGGATAATCAAGAATTAAGGTACGGATTCGTGCAGTTGTTGTCTCATCCAGCGAGACTCTGTAAAAGAAAGCTAACTCCACCGCTTGCATTGGTTACTTATTCAAGCATTTCCTATCATCGTCGCCTGTCTCCGCAGTATAACTAAATAAGATTGCATGATATTCTCATATTATCACCCTCAATATCGTTAAAGGTTTAAGGTCCCACCAGTCCCAGCTTAAAGGGTAAGTTCCTCATATCGGAAGGCCAGAGTAAGGAAATCTACATTACTGGCAACACTGGGATTTCATAGGCTTAGTGATACACTGGGGGTCTTCTCATGACTACAGAGGTGGAATGCTGACCTTCCTCGCTCGACTGGCTCCCCACCCAATAAGTAACTTAGGTACGAAAGATCAGAAAAGTATATTGCCCGGGTTTCTTGTCGCGGAATATAGTGCCGAGAGGGTCGGGTTTCCTGTTGTTTGGATGTTGGAGGGGAGGGTGCCGGAATTAGGGACGAGGCTGGCACTCTGGCAGAGGCTTTTTCGTTTTTGTAAGACGCCTGGACTCTGTCGTGCTTGTCTAGGGCCTTTACTCCGTCGCGCTGGTCTGGAGCATTTGAAGTGGTTTGGTGGAAAGGAGCTGTGGTCAACATGAAGCCTGAGGAGAATCGTCGTTTTGAGAAGAGGGAGGCCGAGGGTATGCAGAGCAGAGACAGCGGCCAGGGAAGCAGCGATGGCCTACCACAAGGGATTCTCAGAGGAAGTGCAGATGGAGGTAGAAGGAATAGAGAACAGGGTGCGTGAGCAGCGTAGCAGAACCTCACATTCTCAGGCAGAATAAGAAATTATTTAGTGGGTTCCTGGTCCGTTAAGTGCGCGGGTTCCTCCTGCCTTTCCCAATCAAAAAAATATTCAATAGTATTTGTATACCTATTTTTAGGGGATTTTTCATAGATGTTTGAACTCGTAGACAACGAATGATTCTTTCCCGCTAGCTAACGAACTGGTTGGCCTTCCTCCGAGATGGTTATAAGTACTCCATTTTTAGGTTTCTTCCTACCAATGGGGGAATGCTGATAGAACTAGTATACACGAATTCTGGTCTGGTGATGGCTTTCCACGCACTCAATGCTGGCCTTCTTTCCAAGCACTTGATGCTGGCCTTCCTTCCCTTCCTAGAGAGCAAGCCGAAGTATTTAGTATAGAACAAATATATCGCCATCAGTCCCTCAAGTAGCCAAGCCATAGCCCTCCTTCCTCTAACTGTCCGTTAAGCCAGTAAAACTCAATCTATCCTTTTCAGTCTTTTAGCACTTCATTTCCTCTAACAACATCCAGGCTTGTCTGCTTGGTTTGATTGAAAAGGACTAGTCCCCCTATAAATAGACCCGAAAGAACCTGTGCATTTGAGCATCTTTCCTCTATCTGTTGCATATTTCCTCTCTCCAAGCAAGGCTGAGTATCAGATCTATTGCTTGTTTCCTCCGCTGGATGCTTCTATAACAAGGCACGAAGTGGGTGTGGTCTCAAGGAGGTGCGCTTTGCTTGTAGTGGATATTTGTAAGGGTTATTCTTGCATGATACTATTATTGGAGATTGAGGAGCCATACCATTGGATTTGGGACATCATTACTTCTATTTCAGATCTTCTTCTCTGGTTATTATTCTATATATTGTACCAAGCAGGAAGGAGGGAGGTTGGATTTTCTTTTGGTGAGCACTTGAGCGCTTGAGCTGGTGTCCTTCCTTTTTATCTTCTTTGCTTGTTCCTTCTGGAGATATCGAGATTTATTGCTAGCGTGGTAAAACTTACCCATACCTCTAAATAGCATATCCATATGCGGATTCTTCCATACCATGCTTCCTGGCAATTATTAGTCTATACGTACTCAACATCTATACGGCGGCTAATCCACTGATCTATACGGGACAGATCTATGATACGAGATATATACGAACATATATAAAGGGCCAACTGACTGCCTTCTCTCTCTTTCTCTACTGCAGATAGGAGGGTGGGTGTCCACAGCCAAGTGCTACAGGGTGGGTGGGTTAGCACTTTTAGACCTTGAGTATTACCTTGATTAGCCCACTTGATTACTTTCTGTTGGACAGCGAGCGTTGGATCGGATCGGATCAAATCGGGTCGGGTCAGTGGACACTTAAATAAGTCATTTTAGAAATCCCTTCGCTGCCTACTTACCGTTATCTTCACTCTTACCCTGTTCCACCTCTATATATACTGCCTGCTTTACTTAGACTTACTGCATTGGACAAGACGGGATCAACAGAGAGAGCTGGACGGGCTTCATTGATAGGAGATGCCCAGACAGAGCATTGCCGGTAGATGGATCATACTTGCTTTATGAGAATCTTTGGAGGGAAGGCATCTATAGGAAGGAATCGGAATCAGAGGTACCACCATACCTTATATTTAACCTTACCCCTTTTACCGTCAACCTAGGACCATGGAGGAACTTTACAACCTTCAAACCTGGAAGGCCGGATCAGTAGGGGACAGACAGGATTAGAATCAGAAGACCTTGTTCAGACTATACACCTGCCCAAAAGCAAAAAATAGTCTCTTTACAGCCCTAGCTACATCAGGTCTTTCCAAGCTTGAGGGACTGCTAGAACCACTCACTTTACTTGGATACCTTACACCTGCCTTATTTACTTTTTCCGGCCCTATATCATGAGGGCTTTGGAGGCAATGCTAGAAGACCAGTTGATGTCCCGGATCGGATTGGATTTTGGAGAACCAATCGATTGCTTCCCCATTAAGCCCTGTTACCACTTGACGATGCTAAAACACTTGGCTAGGATCACTTGGCTAGGATCACTTGGCTGGGTCTACTACTGCCCAACAATTACCACACAAGGCAGAACAGCGAGGTAGGTAGGTGGGTGGTGCTTCTTACACGGAGACGCCTATATACGTGATTATACCGAACCTTTTCTATATTTTTTATGAGTGTTGGTTGTTGCTTGATTCTTATTACTTGATTAACCTTGATATAGACATTAAAGTGTTGTGGTGTTCCTGCATCTTTAGTTCAGGCATTATAAGTCTAGTAATCAAGTGAGGGATCATCTTTAAGTCCTCATAAAGTGTGTTCCTGCATCTCATTATAAGTCTTGTCCTCTAGTTAAGGGATAGTTAAGTTAAGGGATACTGCTACTGGGACTGACTGATACTGCTTACTGCTTTCTTTAGCCACTTATGGCTGTAATACTACTGATTTGAAGACTGACCTGGATGCTGATGCTATTTCAATAGGCGGTGCTTATTCAACTTGGTAATTTAGTGGGTGGAACAATAGCCTTTGCCTATACCGGCGATGATGAGGGTGCTTTCTTTGCCGACAAACTAAAATCTCAATATAGAGCTGGACTACTTGGATAGGAGCTATAGCCTTTGTTGGAACAGATATGGGTGCAAGTAGGTTATACATTTTCCTTTTTATCTGCATATAATATAACTAGGCGAATGGAAGCTCGAGCTAAGATGCTTTGTGCCTCTTAGTGCCTATACTTCTGGTGCCTATGCCTTAGACTCTGCCTTTGCTACCCTTCTCCGCTGCGGATATTTCAACTGCTTTCATTTACATATTTGCATATATAAATTAGAAACCTGCTTATGGCCCAATTTGCGAAGTAAACCTTTGTGGAAATATTATTTCATTAGGTGTTCTCAATGGCTGAGGACTGGGTGTCGGTAACCGCTTACTGCCCGCAATCCGTCTTATATATATGGCTATGGCTGCTCTAGCTACCTCTGCTCTCTAACCACAGACTTTAAAGGAAGCTACTAGGGCGGATCTACTGAATAAAGGTCCACTCTATTTGCTCCTATCACTGAACTTGGATCAATCACACCTGGAATCTACCTATGCTTCTTCTTTTGTTGCTTGCTTCGCATAGGGGTAAACGGATTAAACGATAGCTTATGGATAACCCCTGTGACTAAAGCGGCTTTAGCCTTTGCTGTTTACTTGTATGCTTCCCTTGCTCTTGCTCCTGTCTTAAATGCTTCTTCCACCCATACCATTCTAGCTACCCTTGTTTCTGCCGGCACTATAATAGGATCTCTAACCGGGAAACGAACTTCATCTCTAACTGTAAGGGATGCTTCGGGGTTTCGATCTGGATATGGGTTTGGAACCACGCGAAGGGAAGCTGCGACAGGTACATTTCTTGGTTAAAGGTCAACAACTTAACCTTCGACCTAATATATATAATATAATATATAATATATATATAGCCTCTGTCCCAACCTTAGCCTCTGCAGAATAGAGAGCGCTTAACCCCTTTATATCATTCCGATTCATTTTATTCCAACCTGTTTATCAAGGTCTTTATAACCCGTGCAGGCTAGGGTAGATATCTCACTTATTTATAGAAAGCTATCCTTCTGGTTCTGGGTCATAAACTGGCCCTATAAGCACTGCATCTCGATATGGATTTTGAACTGAAGGATCTTAAATTTGCACCGTAGCTGCTTTTCGGTAAACCAAAACTTTCTCTGCCCTCGCTTCAAGTGGTGGTGCTCGCTTTGTTACTGCTGCTTGCTCATATGTGGGTTTGCTATTGTATATTTAACGGATATGCAGCCAATTACGCTAATGGCACTTAAATTGGCTTTCGAACCTTGGGAGATGCTGGGCAATATAGTGGAAAAGTATCAATTTGGTAAGCCTCTGCGTGCTTGGCTTCTTCCTATGATGCCTTTACCTTCACTACGGGATCAACTCCTTGCTGCGCCTGATCTGCCACTGAGACTCGGAAAACTAGGTAAGCATAATCTGTGCCTGCGGGTTCTGAGTGCGGATATTTCACCGTGCGAAAGGAGGCTGGGGGCTGTTTTCGACCCTCTCTTCGACCAAACTATCCAACCCCGCCTTTATATAGGTTAACTGAATCCACTTTAACCGCAACTGTTTACACCCTGGTTGCTTCCTATGCATATCCAATTGTATATTTTCCAGTTCCGGATCTACAAAATCCAATGCCAGTACCTTACCTGGATACATATCCACAAGCGGTATTTGAGCGTGCATCCTTTCCAGTACCGGAGATAGAGACAAAGGAAACAATAGAGACAGCATCGGTGTAGATAAAATATCCACAACGACCTTCGCACGGTTGGTTCCAAAGCTATCACATCGCCTAGATTCGTATTCATTCGCAAAAGCAGCTAGATAGAGCGGAGACAGCAGATCAAATTTTAGATTGAGATCGATACCCAGAATCAAAGACAAAGGCAAAGCACACAGGGGCAAGGGAAGGACAAAAGGTGGGAGCAGCGGTAGCACGATAGCCCTGTCCAGATAATGATAACCATGTCCAGAAGCAGTTCGAGAGCCAGATTTTCCACTAGATCTTTAATTGCTGGGAGTTATCCAACTAGGGACGCTATTTGGTTTCGATATTGAACTGGCTTTTATGCTTTAACCCCCGGCCTTTTGAACGAGCTATGACTCTAGCTTTGTTGGTGGATAAACTGAATCAACGGGTTTTGGATCTGCCTTTGCTTTTGATGGATAAACGGGTGAAGCTTCAACTAGAAAAATAGATGAAACCAAGGGTGGTACCCCTGCCTGTGTTCCAAATAACTTTGCTCCAGCAACCTTTGCTTATGATAGCACGGGATCCCGATCTGGAACCAACCGAAGAGGATCTGGTTCCGGCTCTCGATCTGAGGAAGGGGTAGCGGTTTAAACTTCAATGGATACCTTTGTCCCTACCTTTTCCTTTGCTGCGGGTGAATCTGCTTCTGGCTCTGAGACTGCCTCTTTCACTGAAACTGCTTAAGCTTTTTTCTTTACTCCTTACTCTTGTGTCCTTGCTTCTGTGTCCTTAGCCTTAGCTTTAGCCTATGTGGCAGAAACTTAGACCGGAACCGGAGCAGACTAATAGCAGCTGGATCTATAACATTACTATATTATGTTGCCATGGGGACGTTCTGGCCATGCCGGACCTACTATCTCCAACCTTCCCATGATGATGCAAAACAGGGTGAATCTGGAGCTGGGCTAATCTCGTAGCAGCCTTGTTTAAGCCAGCAGATCTAATCACTTGGACTTCCTCATACGGACCTTGTCATACGGACGGAATCTACGTGGCCATACAGGTTCATTCATATTGATAAGTCCTGGCCATGCTATGATGAGCCGCAGGTTTAAGCGCATATCTATGTTTCTACTATACTATGCATATCTACGATTTGGCATAACTAATCTCGGCTATAATATCGGCATAGAGATGTGGCCCATATACAATGTTATAGTAGTCTCACAGTCTGCTAAGCCATGAACCATACCTATTACGCACCTCTTACTATAAGAGCTCATCTACGTTGTTGAACTTGTCCAGCAGACCAGAGTAGGTAGCCTCCTTCCCTCGAGAATCAATTGGAAGGTTGAGGAGATAAAGTTCTCTCTCGGGTAAGCAGCAATCCCGCCGTGAGTAATAGCATCCCGCCGGTTTGTTTTCTTCTCTTATCCCGCCATGTTGATTCTTGTCCCAGCCTGCCCACCTATGCTACTAGCCTTTATCCCAGCCTCGCTCGGTTTAGTTTGTAAAGCCAAATGTTTAGCTGTATATTCTATGCTATACTCCTCATCAATGGTATATGAACATATATAACAAGTTGTATATTGATGTTATATTTGGCGGTGTATAGATTAGGTGATAGTGGATTAAGTTTGTTGAACTTGGTAGACGTGTACTTTGTGGCCTTGGCAGAGTGTACTTGGCTAAAAGCTCCTAGCTTATGTGAATTGTATAGGGCACTGTCAGTAGCGTATGATCTTAAAATGTGGAGTAACAATCATCATTAATAAAAAGAAATTGGTGCTGCTCTTGTTGATCTAAGCGGCCACGGTCTTATTAGTGAGGTGCCAAGATTGAGGAGGGATATTTTTATATAAGGCAAGCAGTAATAAAAACATAAGTAATTGCATTCCACCAGTTTGTTTTATTTTCCTATTTCTAGCCCGCCTGGGTTGATTTTACCAGCCAGCAGCCGTTCGTGTTTTTAAAGCCCGCAATATAGAAGCAGCAACGCTCAAATTCATTGTATCCAGTTACTTCACGCTGATGAACTTGCTGACTGACCTCCGACGAAGGAAGAGATTTATGCTTCGCCAGAAAAGAAAGAGCACCAAACGTTTAAACTTAACATCTTCTTACTTAACACATGGTAACACCCCTCATTGGCACCCATCACTACTCCACAACCGGAGAAGAGGAGGTCTGTATATGACCCAGAGATGAAGAATAGGAAGGATGAAAATAACGCATGTGTAGGGTGTTTGTCCTTTAGGCGGCGCGTTACGAGGAAATTGACCCATTACATATAAATAGTAGTAGGGACAGAACTAGCTTCACCGCATATCTATCAGATACGTAGTAGTAGCAGGACGTATAAGGTGCATGAGAAGTAGTCATGACATGGTAATAAGTATTTATTCCCTTCGCCTTTGTTCCACTTCCACTAGTAAAGCCTACGCGTAAAAATTTCCAATGGTACGTCTGGCTGGGATGACTGATGAATCGCTTGATCGCTATATTTATGTATGTGCATAGGTGTAGTCCACCGGACAAAGGAATATTATGTGTTTTGTTGTGCCGCGGGGTTTTAAACAAATGAATAGATAGAACTGCCTCGCTGTTACTTAGTGGCCAGATGAGAGAGAGGAGGTCCTCGGGTAAGACAAGGTTATAAACTATAAAAAAGTCTAGGGTTTAAACTTAACTTTAAAACGCTCTCAAACACGGGGCTCCTACCTTGCCCCTCCCCTCACCATATGAATGGTGAGCGCATTAAATTAATAAAATATGTGCTTTTGTGGGTTCCTATACTATTCATTCCACGGGGGTCAGAACTGAAGTTTGTCTTTCATAAAATCTAATTTAATAAGCACCTCTCCTATAATCATTGAGATTATATCTTACGGAGAGATACCGGCAAAATGTTGACGGATCGGATCAATACCGCCTAAATGCTCGCTGTTGGTAACTAACTGGGTGTGATGGTGTCGCTCACGGCAGGTATGTGTAATTAACAGTGCTTACAGACACGGAACAGGAGTTCCTACAAAACTGTCCATAAGGGACAAAGTCCCTGCTTACCGAGATGGGGCACTGGGTCCCTAGAGAGATGAGCTTAGATATAACAATCTCAAAAGTACACGCGCCTGGGCTACTCAGTGCAGCTATTCATATTCTTCTGTTTCACATTTTGAACTAAAGCTAATAACGGATAGAGTTAGACTAAATAGAAAGGGAGTTTAGTTTAAATAAAGCTAATTTATATTTATTGCAACGGGACTCAAGAGCTACTACACTTAGTTGAACTCAAAGTTGCACTAATTAGAAGACCTAAGCTTAGAACTAGAGTAGAACTACTACAGCAATAACAACTATAGTGGGGATAACAAAAATAAGGCATAAAGAAGAGTTCTCTACGGAGACAAAGCAGTTCAATCTTACTTTATTCTTTTTCTTTAGAATAATGGGCACCACAACTGGAAGTCTTTAGTGCGAGTACTTACGGCAAAGACGGAGGCTATATAGTATACTTACCTTATGTACGGAAGTTCTTATGGATTGGATGGATTGGATGGAGACTACTAGTCCGGCTAGTACCAGCAGTCTCAAGTGCATGGAAAACCGGAAGGATAAATAAGTGCTATCCAGTCGGCTGAAGGCTAAGGCTAAGACTATTGCAAGTACGGAGGCAGGCTATACCTTCTTCTTATTCGCTCAAGTCCATGCCCATACTGGAAGACCTTTCCTGTAACCGCATCCTACTAACTGTAGAGGCACCTCCTTATGTAAATTCCCAGCTGTCATTGTATGGGTGAGTAGCTGTCTGTGCAGCTGTGCTGCCGGGGTTGTCTCTTTTGGCCCCTTCCCATCCGTCCGTGGGACCGCACTCAACTGGGCATCGATCAAATTGAGTCCTATCATTATTGCACTAATTGAGTCCAAAAGTGTCACTACAGCAGAGATCTGAACTACAGCTTTCACGATTAAGGCTTTAACTCTACAATTTATTAAGCAGGCAGATTGAACAGATAACTTCACGGTTAACTACTGGTAATTACAGCTACTACTGATTGCACGACGAAAGAAGCTTAAGTCAGTATCACACTACAGAGAATCAGAACTAATGCTAATGACACAGTTTAAGTGAAGCTTCAGTGGATCACTTAAGCAGCTTCAGTACAAACTAATTGCATTGAGCTATTGATTGAACTGAACAAAAGAGAACTACAAGTTGCTTAAATTAGAACCACAGCCCATCAGGCTAGAAAACAACTACTAGTCCATATTTCCCTACACGGAAGAACCATAGCTTCTGAACCACAGCCCATCAGGCTAAATAGTTGTTAGTTAGTTGTTAGAATTGTGCAACTGTTGGGGACTAAAGATTGAACTACTACTACTAATTAGAAATAGAATTTATTGTGAGAGTGCACTACAGCTTGAACTATAAAATAACTAATTGACATGAGACTGACAGACAGGCTATTACCTTTCGTCGAAGTGAGAAAAGATCATTTCTCGGAAGCTTGAATGACAGAAAGTACACTACCGCATACGGAATGGGATACGGCTTTAACAAGGCTTGAACTAAAGGCTAATAATAATGGAAGGTTTTCAATCTTCCGGGAGAAAATAACCAGGAACCAGATGCCTTCACCGAAAGCCATTAGTCATCAAAAACCTGTAAACTTTTGTCAAGTCTAATATGACTTACACCTATGGGAACACCCGGCCTTACATCGACTGCTGGATGCAATTACGAAGCTTATATATGATATGATTCACAATGAACCACAAGGTCGAGCCTGAAGGTTAGCCGAGAGCCAATCATTGACAGGAGCTCATTGCCAACCAGTCATAGCCAGTATCATTGTCAATAGCCAATAGTAAATCCAAGAGTTTTCGATGCCGGTAATCTATCCAGGTGTCGGTCCAAGTTCAGGGAATATATGACATAAATAATACAATAATGCATAGCTTCGCTTCCGCTCAGAAGTGCCTCTTTATTTCCCATTAGGAATTTCAATTCCTTTTAGCTTTTATAGCTTTTTCGCTTACGCTCAGCTCTAGAAGTAAGTGCATCTTGATTATAAATAATAGAAGAATAACATATCTAATATAGATATACCTATTCTTAGAAGATAAGATAATGGCATAATTTCATTTATAAGGGAGATCCACTTTGAAGGCTTTCACTCCATGGCAACATGTACAAAAGCTATAGTGTCCATAGTGCGAGTACCTTCCTTTAGGCTTTCACTAACTCTAGAGAAATCACTAAGATTGAACTTCACTTACTAACTTATATTGGTTCGGTTCAACTTGCATAAGTCAGCTTCTATAAACCAACCAGTCAGAATGTCCACTTGATCTATAAGAGGAAGCCCCTTTAGCCTTTCACCTCTCGCCTTGAACCTTAGGCCTAGATCACCAAGCCCACCAAGTAAGGACAACAAGGACAACAGACGCCAAAAGCCTTATCCACCACAGCCTCACCAATCAGCTCACCTCACTAAGCCTCACATACCACTTAAACATCCACCTCACATCACCAACCATATCACATAACACCTTCAACATAAACAAACCAATCATATCACTTCATATACCACATGCTGTTACTTACGTTGATATACCATCCGAGGAGCAGAGGATAGGATTCTGCCAACCGGGATATTAGGAAGGAGAGCAGCGGGATAGCCAAACTGCCTTGATTGATTTGATCAATCGATTTTCTTCCAATTAGCAAGTGGAGCTGGAGGAGTCCACAGACCAGAGCCAATATTCCGCGAAGGGTGAGAGCCAGAAAGAAGCCTTTATCCTTGAATCTTTTTACGGAAGCCTTGAACCAAGGGGACCCCTTTCAGCTTGAACCTCCAACCTATCAACAGAAAGAAGAAGCCTTAAACCAAAAAGAAGAGGCTTTATCCTTCCTTCCTTTCACCGTCTGGGTTTGGTTAATAACCACTAAAAACATCGGCAGATCGAGTAGTCCTAGCACCAGCATATCCACTACGACCCCCACCACTATGGGAGAGAGAGCGAGAGCCAGTTGATCTACCAGAAGCAGAGGCAAGCACTAGATTACTAGAAGCAGCATACCATATAGGTTAAAAAAATTAGCATAGGCAGGAACAGTAGCAGGTCCAGGTATTAAAACACCACTATAAGTAGCTGTTGATCTAGCTGTTTATTCATTTGGTTATGCCATTTACTCAGCAACAGAGTAAGCATATCCAGTAGCACCAAGAGCAAAGGCAAGATCGGAATCTGTTAATGCTTACCCGCCCTTCCCTCGAGCAGGTAAGAGCTTACCTTTTGATTGAATAGTTTACCTTGAACCACCAGCGGCATCCTATAATAGTCTACGAGCCAACAGCAAAAGCATAGGCAGCACCTGGAAAAGAAGTTTATCCGGTTGAAGCAGTTGAAGAAAGAACCAGCTTTAGATCCAGCAAAAGTAGATCCTGTAGCAGTAGCAGATAAAGCAGCAGTTGTTTTAGTCACTCATATAAACAGATCCAGAC
>Ga0233342_1000148_pt1 | contig 21622 bp, 7 predicted proteins | sample GEONDECOMP273_FD_180706 | JGI IMG/M metagenome (GOLD analysis project Ga0233342, IMG submission 180706) | Leaf litter microbial communities from Shasta-Trinity National Forest, California, United States - GEON-DECOMP-273 | ecosystem: Environmental > Terrestrial > Plant litter > Unclassified...
ATCTATTTATTCTTGCCACCTTACGATGAGACAACCCGAGGCTAGACAGATGACACGTTACGCTAGAACCACCCCGTGAGGCTAGTGAGGCTAGAACGTGTGGATAGACCCAACATCCCGCGTCTGTGTAATACATGATGAGATATATCACTTCCAAATCGAAGAAGACTTAATAAGGCAGGCATTGGTTCACTCCGGGCATTACACAAACAAGGATGATCATTTGGTAGGGGCAGACTAGCCATTTCGACCACTTTGATCTTCCCGGCCGAACCAGACCATAATCTTGCTTGCTTCGTCATTCCCCAGGGTCAATCACTCAAGATTGGAGTGGGCAAGAGGTGGTTCCTGGTCTGTGAAGTGATTCTTTTTGGTCTCATTACTATATATATTAAGGAATACTTACGATTCGCAGAAGTTACAACACTATGGTTGGATAATATCATAAGTAATGAGGAATTTCAAATCTGAAAGTGAAAACGCAGAATTAAATTAGCGGAGCGAACCAATGACTGGTTGGGAAGTTTGTGCAATGGCGCACCATGTTTGCGGCAAATGCCGAGGATGGATTATAGTCAGTTTGTGCACCGAAAGAGATGGGTTGATTATCTGCTTGCCGGTTTATCAACAGATAAAAGGGGATCCACTCCCGCATCCCCCATTACCGCCGCTGCCGCTAGCCAAGACATGGGATAGAATAAATTGCTGCCTCTAATCCGATGGGACAGCTATAATCCGATGACTATGATCCGATGCCTTAAAGGTTCATTAAGTTCAAAAGAATAAGAGTACCCTGCTGTTATACCCCCGGTCGATCATAATAATAATAATAAAAGAAAGGTAAAAGATAAGAAGAGGAAGGAGATACGGCGAAGAGTAAGCAAATAAGAAGGCTGGATGAGCAATAATAAGGATGGGGGAATAATGAGAAGGGAGGGAAGGAAGGGGAGATAGATAACATCAGCCGAGAGCAATTAGGACTGGCGATGGAACGAAGAGTAGGTAGGTCATCAGGCAATAGTTCGGTGAATAGGTAGGTAACTCAATAGGTAACGAGATATGTTACGAGGTATGTTCCTCCATCTGGGAGCAGTAAGTGGAAAAAAGCCTGCTTAGATGAAGGGGTAAGATGCATATGCTAGGATCATAAGAATATAATAGGGGGCCGGGGTTGTGGGTCGAGTGGAGAGTGGAATCGTGATTATGGATGATTCTTCGTTATTTCGGCGAGGTTCGGTATTTACTCGTAGGCGTCTCTCGAGCCGCTTCTATCCGCTTTCAATTCTAATCAATTGATTACACCGACATGTTGAAGGATTAAGCGCTATATGATCTGTATTTTATAAAAACTAATAATGACAACCTTATTTCAACTATTTATATGGGTATCTTCCACTGTTGTTTACTATTTCAGTTTTATCTTACTAGCCGCTTGACGAAGTGAGGTCATTAATTATAGCTTTCCTTTCCCGCGCGCGCACTTAATGAGTCTAGGTTTTTTTTCCTTATTTTGCTCGAAGTGATCGAAGTGCCAAATTGAAGTGATTGAAGTTAGATACTTTTCATAGTTATCTATCTAGGATGGTATAAAATAAAAATACTTTAAGTAGCAAATGGTAGCCGGGAGCAAAAGGGCAACGAAAGCGGGGGGGGCAACGAAGGTTGGCAGGTAGCAAATCCTTTCAGTTGCTGGAAAATAAATCCTTATAGAAAGATCCCGTACCTATTTATGTAAACAACTCTTTGGATAACAATAAAAATACACATGTTTTATTCCCAATCAATGACCAAATAAGTAATATAGGAAGGATACAAATTTGCCATTTGATTAAATCTTTGATGTTTTTCAATTCTACTTTCTTGCTACTCGCTGGCATCCCGCTGGCATCCGTTCGAAGGGATATGAACTACCGCTGATAATAAATAGATTGACTGCTGGTAAGATAAGATAAGATAATCCATACCCCATAGGTAAACTAAAAGCCCGAAGGGTATATCATGGTGGAAGGTCCGACGCTTTGACCATCCATCGCTTTTATAATATTAGTTTTACCATATTAGGCGGTTACCCACATTACCCACTTAATAGTAGGCCGTTACCCACTTAATGAAGGCAGGCTGGTAATTAATAAATAATATAGAAATAACCCATAGGTAGTCCAAAGGCCCCATAGGGTATATCATGGTGGAAAGTAATAAGATCAGATAATAAGAAACACATCATTTAACCATAGTCCGGGTTCATGCCCTTAGTGGATATTGACTGGTATTATTTATAAAAGGTATTCTTCCTTAGCAGTCTCACAGGTATTCAATCCGTCCGTTCGAAGGCATCTGTTAAGCCTATTCCATTAAGTCATAAATCCATTAATCAATCCATTATCCCGCTGGCATCTTGCTTGTGGCATCTTGCGTGAATGAAGTTAGCGAGCGGACCACCCTTACTGTGGGGTAGCTCGCATGGGTAGCAAGCTTGCGTTCAAAGGGATATGAACTACCGCTGATAATAAATAGATTGACTGCAAGGAAGGGAACAGATAACATATCCTTGGTCATTAGGTACTTCAATTTACTCACAACTTCACGCTTTTACCGGCCTTGTTTCCTGCCCATGTTATTAGGGATGTCACATTTACTCAAAACTTGCCAACAGATGCTGCCTAACCATGTGCCAATAGACAAGAAGATAAAGATACCCCTCAATGACTGATAGAATAACTTTACCATACCCCCCCCGAACGGGACTTAACAATATGGAACAAAGTAATGTAAATACTGGCACGAAACTTACGTCTACGGAACACAGAAATGTACTACCTGGAATGAAGAATTACAAAGCGTTTTACATATGTTGATTCAACATTTGATGATCATATCCAATGGAGTGGTATTCAGAGAGGGTATCAATAGAGAGAGAGAGAGCCCTTCAGGGAGGTGAGGTGTAAACATTTGGGAGGACCACTAATGAAGGTGATAACTTAAGGATACGGATACGGAACAAAAGGTTCTTACATTCATAAAAGGGTTGAAATGAATGAGACAATGCTTACTTAGCAATGCACCTGTCGAGGATCATGCGCCAGACACATACATAGTTTCAGCCTCAGGTAGTGCCAGTAAGGAAGGAGACTGATTCTCATCTGGGACAAAAAATGGATATTTAAAAACCTATATACTTAAAGATTGTCTCTGTTTGTTTGCCCTAGTACCCTTGCCTACAGGTGCCTACGTGTTCATATACAATGTTACCATGGGTACGTTGAACCTAAAGCCGCTAGTCGCAGGTGTTGATGCACTTGTTGAATCTACAAAACAACAATTCAACAACAACGCTTGTGGTACTTTCATACTAGCGCATATTTACGTTGACACTTGGATCTTCATAGCCATGAACAACTCTTAAACAAAGAGAATAGATCTATTTAACATATGATGTTGCCATCTCTACCTGGCAATGAAAGAGAATAACTCTTTTTTAGTTTACCATTTGAAAAGAAAAGAAGATAAATATGGATCTAATTCCACCAGATCTATGACTTTGATAAACTGTTTTATAAATAGAGATAATTTTGCTGTGCTATAGAACATTTATAAATCGCATATATACTAGCCATGCTTGCTATGGGCAGAAGGTTTGCCATGTCATATCTACAAAATTGAATATTATATTGGGCATATCAAAGTTTGCTTGTGCTAGCCTTGTGAGAGCCAGATAAACAGGTTCAATTTGCATATCTAGTTTTTTATACATGCTATACTGGAATATTCACAGACTCTTATTGCATGGATACGTTTTTTACCTTGTCCAGCCCCAGTCTGCTATAGCCCTTATAAATATACAATATTGCGTAGAAGCAGAGGTTGTCTCCGGACTAAACCTCTTCCTTGGGGACCTCTATTATATATATATTCTATTTATTCCCTCTGAAAGTAGGTCTCATTCATGCAGAGGCAGGTCCAGTTTGTTTAAGGATGGGAGTGTCAATTCCGGTGATGGGTTTGGCTTAAAAGATTAGGTGCCCCTATTATAAGATTCAGATGACGCCAAGGGCAACAACACCCTAGCCTTACCTTTTCATGCATCAGATAAGTGAAATAAACCCGTTGTGAAACAGTGAAAACACCTCAAGTCTGCAGTGAACCTATCTGCTGATCGAGCCAATGCCGAAGGGAGGTCTCTTGCTAACTTACAATACATAGAACTAGAGATTGATTAAACTCCAGTTGTAACACCTACCTGCCTTCTCCTATATATTTCCTGCTAAAAAGATCAACATAAGACGCCATTCACAACATACATTCTGGCCCCCCCTGCTGATTCTGATGCTGGTTATGCTGCCAGTTGTAGTGCCGCTGGGCTGGATTCCGCTGTAAAGAAGGACCAGGAGGTCGGATCAATACTGCTTATCCCCATGTGGAATAATTACTATTCTCTATTTGACCTGCTCTCTTATAACTTCACTCAGCCCAGTTGAGATACCTGCTTTCTCCTTATGGCCAACGTGTAAACTACCTGTGATTGATCTATTCCTCCTCTTGCCTTCTCATCGAACCAGTACCAACATATGATTAACCACTGACATTCGTTAAAATTTGCCAGCATTACAACAACTCTTACTAAGCCAAGAACCCTTCACTATAGGTCTTGACTCTCCATCCCTACCCCTTCCATTATACTCTACCCGCCCCAGTAGCCTACCCGCATGGCACCAAACAACACTGCTTGGGCCTTATATGTAACCTTTCACCCTATATCTCTGCCATCCCTAGTGAGCATACCCATATTTCCCTCAATAGCATTCAGTTCTTGAATCACACAGTCATCCATACAGTAAACCTAACTGCTGCTTAGGTATATCGTCGAGGAGGAAGATAGAATAATATATATATAAGTAGGTGTAGAGATATCAGGCAAGCATAAAGAGAGAGAGATCAGGCAGTAGGATCAATTACAAATATCAGGCAGGTAGTTCTCAGTTCGATGGGAAGGCAGGTAGGGATATATATATAGATCATAGCAGGTAGGTTTATTGGGTTTGAAGATAAAACTGGTATGATGGGTCCGTTGGGAACGCACTTATACAGAATACTCATAAGTAGTCCCCTTTTGCAAAACCTTACGGGCCAGCCAATGTTGATGAAAGAACAGCAGTATTGCTCCCAGCAGCATAATAAAAAGCAGCAGCAGTAGCAGGCAGCATCAGGAACCGGAAGCAGTAGCAAATAATAAGGGAGTATAATAAGTAGAACCAGATTATTCCCAGCAGCATTTAGGTTGGCTGTATGACTATAACTGGTGATTTGGAAACAGGTAGACTAAATACCCGGCAGAACATAGTTGATTTGGGTACATAGTAGTGATTCAATAACTAAGGTCTTTTGTGACCAGCTTATGACGAGAAAAGTGGACCATTGGTAAGGTGCAGATGAGTATCTATAAACCCATTCCTATATATATATATCTGTTGGCAATCAATCTCATCAATGCAATCAATCAATATATTTATTTCCTATATCCTTCACGTATTGTGAACTGAACGTATAGAGTATCGAGCTAGAGATATAGAGTATGGATAGAGGTAATTGGATGGATTTAACTGAACTTCTATCAATATATATATAATATATATTTGGAACTATTTATCTAGAGATGCAGCTCTTTCTTCCTTTCCTGCCCTACCCAAATATGCAAACTGAATGCATATTTAACGGAATGCGTCCTATTCTTGTTATTGAGATGAGCCACTTACTTATTGTTACGTGAGATGGGTGGGGATGGAAAACTATTGATTCGGCGAAGGATGGGTACGTGAGATTCAATCATATTGGGACGACATATTTGTACTCGCTAAATGGGGAGTGTTCTATTTTATGGGAGTGAGATAACTTCAAGTAGAAATAAAGCTAAGCGCATCAACACTTCAATGGCTGGTCTGGCTGGCATTATCTGGCTGGGGCTTACTCAACGGCTTGCTTTATAAATCCGTTCATTTCATCTGGCTGGCATTCAGGCTGGCATTCTAAAGAGCATTGCCAATTGCATTGTCAACATGCTCTAGCAACGCGTCCTTTCTAGTATTGGGACGTGAGATAAATTCAAGCTAAACATTGAGTGCAGCAACACTTGGATTTACACACCTACCTGGATAAACACCTGTCATCAAGTGAATCAACACCTTTCATCATCTCTTGTATTATTGAGTCCCAGAAAATAGTCCTGTAATCAAGTGCATCAACACACCTGGGATTTATTCTTGGCTGGACTATTGGCTATGGGCACTAACTCCTGCTGGCAAAGGGTCGGCCTGGCGTTTGTAAATGACTGATGTATAACCCTTAACAGGTACAGATGCATAATAAGTAATGCATTGTTATGTCATCCAATCTAGTAAGTGTGTTCTGTATCGGTGGAAGTCGAGGGTTAAGGTATATGATTCCGTAGAGTTAGAGATTGAGGTCTAGTTCGAGGTTTAAGTCGAGGGTCAGGGTGAAAGAGTCCCTTGTTTACAGGCTCATGTCATAAGGTTTTGGGTGAAAGGCTTCTTCTTTCTGTTGATGCACCTCCTTCCGTCCATTGTACCACCCCGCTCTGTAGATGTTGGCCATCAATCGAATCAATCAATAACTCTCCGGTTCCACCTTGGCAGACTTTACTAGCGTGAATGCAACTAAGTGTCTGGGGGTGATTACAAACTGAACAGGTGATTGTAAGTAACGCATTATCTCTCCGAGTAACTTCATTTCAGTAAGTGAGGGTGAGTTGTAGGTCTGACTAGTATGGCAAGGTCTCCAGGTTAGTTATCACGGTTAGGTCCTCAGGTTAGGCATCATTAGTCCGCCCATGGACCCCCTCTTTAATACGTGGCTGTACGTCCGTCCATTAGACAAAACCATTTATGAGGGTATATTTCCGTCCGTGGGACAACCCTTCTCGGCATATGTTGGCAATTAATCGAATCAATAAGTCACTTAAATCAAGCCCAGCCTTGTAGCAAGCGCAGAGGATCCCAGGTAACTCTTCCTACGCTGGCTCCTTACTCCCGTGGTTAAGTGCATCACTTGTTTGTTTATCGCAGCGCAATCTCCAAACTCCTCATTGGTGCATTCACTAACGTCATCGCAGTGATGGGAACGAACCCCTTATAGTTTTATAGATGGGCATTCTCCCTCGGTGGGCTTGTTAAGACAAAGGCTTTTGGCTTCTGTAAGAAGGTTCAATTTAAGGCTAAGGATTTAAGGTTACTAGCTGATTCTTCCTTCCCCGCTTCTCCTTCTGTTGAACTTGGTTATTCCGGTGATGAAAGCAAAAGGTTGAAGGCTTTTTATGATTCCTGGCTCATGGCTTCTAGCTGCTGGTTACTGGTTCCCCTGGTAGATCCTATCTGCTGCTGGACCTGTTGGACTTGTTGGCTGTTGGGCACCATCCATCTGCAGCACTGGTGCATATTTACTTTTATGTAGGGACCAAGTGTCCTGCGTATGTAAGCCATTTGCCCATCTGTCTGTCTGTGCACTCCTCTAATAAGACTTTATATATTATATATATTATTATACAAATTATTAATACCTTCCCGTCCACATGTCTGCCCCCTTATCTTGGGTCTGTTTGTTGAACGGGTAGAGTATAATCCTTCCTGGCTTCTAGCCAGCCGACCCTCTCTCTGTTCAACGGCGGCCTTTTTAAACAGCGTGCCAGTTCTTTCTTTGTAAGGCGCACAAGAAACTTTGGCCTACCCATGAGCCAGCAATGGGAGCAGCAAGACTAGTGAATGAATGCATTCTCATTTAATTAATTCCCGCAATGGAAGCCAGCTCTCTATCATCCATCCCCATACGCCTTTGAAATATTGAATTTACCATAATTTATTATATCGGGCTGGCGGCCCCCTAAGGAAGACCACCCTTTTAGTTTTCTTTTTATTCTTATGAGAATGGCACCTAAAGGAAGGCCACCACCTTTTAGCGAACACGCCACCTTTCCTTATGGAATTTACCATCTGGATAGGTCCGATAGACTTTGCCCTTCATAGGGCTTCGGTTCCCTCTCTTTGTTTTAGGGCCTCTACTTATGATACGCCATGTTTTCACTCTCAAATTTACCACGAGGTGGGGCCTTCCTTCCTTTACCTCCGCCTTTGTTGGACTTACCCTTGGAAATCAGAGGTGATAATAGCCCCGGTAACCTATCATCAGACCTACGCCTTGGGACCTGAAACCCAGCACTCGTAAAAGCCTCCACCAGCCTTTGGGACCTTTACCTCGTACTACTAAGCCCTATGAACTCAGAATTTTTCATTTGCCTTGGTGGGAGGGAGGGAACGCCTCATACAACCTAGTTGGATAACTCCTAAGTATTTATTGGGTGGGGGGCTGCTTCTTTTTTCTGAATAAAATTCATTTTTAGGGCGTCGAAGCATTAATTGCGGTACTTAAAGTGTAGCTCTTATTACTAAACTAGGACATTTAAGCACTTTTATCTATGATAGCCGAGATAAAAAGCATTTGCTTCGAGCTTGAGAGCCGCCTTGGGTGGCTGCTATACCATTTGGCAAGAGGCTAGAGTAGAGATACATTAAAAAAGGCGCTAAAGCCAGCAGTAGGAAGGGGCCAGAATCAGGGATAGAAGCTATGCGCAGTAGTGAATATGAACAGGCGTTACACTGAGATGATACCATGATGTGCTTTACAGAGAGGCTTAACAACAGAGGTGCTTGCTAACAGGGGCTATACAAAGTGCTTAACAGAGGCGCTACACACGATAAGGTAATGAACAAGGCGATACACGGAGGTTTTCAATGAATGATGAGGTGTTGCAAAGAGGTGCTACTACGATACGGAGCTATTTAAGTGAACAAATATGCGCTACGAACAGGTGCTACTAGCAATGAGGTACCATGGGGGTGGGTGGCGCTAGATAAAGAAAGTTTAACATGCAATTAAAGGAAACAAACGGATGGCTAGATTTAGTAAACGGCTATGTACTGGAAAACAGGCAGGGGCGGGGCGTGTGAGGGTGAAGGAATAATCTATTTTTTTATGTTTCGACAGGATTGCTTGGACACGAATAGATAACCGACTGGCCGGAATGAGCCGCCAGATGCACAAGGTATGAGGGATATACAAATCAACAAATTATGAAATCTTTTAATATTTATTAAGATTACCTTCCTCAAGTACTCCCAACCCCTTGAAGAAATGGGCGGGGAGCAACTTTACCACTGCTTAGCCATACAATGGGATTTTACGTATTCGTTTCAATGCCAAGATTTTATGCTTTCAATGGCTTCGGGTTATTATCCATGCACCTTTTTTTAGAAGGTGCTGAGCACATCGGTGTATAATTATGTATATAATGAACGCTTAAAAAATTATACATATAACTTAATTGGCGTTACCCAGATTCCCCTTTATGATTTACCCATTCAATTCACATTAACACATTACCACATTCACTCATTACACTGTACCCAATACTCTTATCCTTTACGCTCTTAACAATCACATTACGTTATTTATGCTTTATGTTACCTATCCCATTACCCCTTTACCCCTCCCTGTATGCATTACCCATTTACACATTACCCATTCAGTTAGCCCCCAGTCCCGATTCAATACACATTCAGTTCGCTTTATACCTGTACCGCTGATAGAAAGCGCCGCACCCGACATAGCCTCAACCGACGACAGAAGAGCCAGGAATACACAGTGAAAACAGTGTTTGTAATTCAATAAGTATAGCCCCCTGGTAGTTAGAGAACCAACTACCCTGGTTCATATTGACGACGACTGGTTTTAATATTGTTACTCCCCCGCCCGGTTTATAGAGCCGACCGCATAAAGCCCCGCATTCTTTTACGCCCCCATGAATAAGGTACCCAGGATGAAGGTTACGCACCGGTAAGAATAAGGTATCGCAGAGAGATGGTTTTGGCCAACCGACTAACGAAATAGTTCCCCTGGTGATTCCCACCTTTCACTTTATAGAAGCTTCTCCCCTTGCCTCCATATTGGAATGATCAATAACGCTTGCCTTCGGCGGATGGAAGAAAGATGGAAGGTAGTCAGTTAGGTGAGGCAGGTGAGGCAGGTGAGGAGGCAGTGAGTTAGTCTGTAAGTTAGTATCTTTAATTAGCTAAAATACATATATATATTTATTTTAGCTAGTTTTTATATTAACTTTTATTAAATACAGACAGCAGGGCAGTCCTCCATGCAGCTTAATGCTTGGACTAAGTAAGATAGTCTTAGGAAGGTAAGGCTGCCATTTGACTAATACACGCTTAAGGCATGGGACTAAAGATAGACTTAAACTTATCATTCGCCTCTTTTTAGACTAATTAAATTCATACTGAAAAGAGCCCAGAAGAAGTTCATAAGCGGGGTAAATACAATAAATTGATTATTAATCATTTTTGACACTTCAGAAACCTTTCTATATTAGCCCGGGATTGATCCAATTGATTCTTTACACCCTTTCCCTTGGTTAGTTCAGACAGCTTTACCCCTCCCTTGATTGAGGAGCGCTTACGCTGCGGTTGATCATTTATAAGCAATTTCCCCCTTCCCCTGGACCACAGGAATAAGCCAGCAGCCTTGAACCCGCCCGCTACAGATACTGAGTTGCCGCCGGCAGAGAAGGGACGAGACAAGACGGGACGTGGATAACAATATGGATATGCTCGTAGATAAGGCGCACTTACCACAACTATACCTTGATGCAGAGTTATACGCTTTTGAATCCGCTACAACGTCGGGAGCAAGCACCAAGCAAGTAAACTTTATACAGATTTAACAAAACAGTAGAATTCAACATACTTATTTAGTCAAATTATATTTGAATGGGGTACAGAATGTAGTAGTGACTCCTCCTCGCGGGGTTTCAAATGAACTTTTATAAAAATTGGCTTTAAAGCTTATACTTTGCTATGAACTATGCCTACTTTATTACAGGAAGTTTAGGAGTGGGTGGCACAGGAACAACCTGTCATTGGATCGAAAGAATATATATATAATATATATATATATAATATAAAATAAATTCTCTCATTTACCCAATAATAATGCCCGCCCACGATAAAATATACAGAAGAAGAGAACGGAACATCTTTATTCTCTCTAGTAGGACAGATACTTTTTTTTGTTTGAGCTATATAGGAGTCTGTATGCCAGGAACCAGATTTGAACTGGTGACACGAGGAGTTTTGAAGTCCTCTGCTCTACCAACTGAGCTATCCCGGCTCTTACCTGTGGATCATCCTAGTTAAAAACCTGCCTGCCGAGGGGGATGGGGAGGGCTATAAAAAGAGAACTATTAATACATTTAGAACTCGGTTGAGGGCCCAAGTATGGTTATTTAAGGCTCTCCAAAAAGTTTGACGGTCGCCGTCGGGCTTAAAAGTTGTTTTCCATTCCATCAGTTGAGGGTCTATAGATAGATGGCTTAACCACTAAAAGTTCTAAAAGCTTTAAAAAAAGAATCTTCATCCACGTTGCGATCTCCTTCACCAACTTCCTGCGAACTCCTTTCTTTAATTGTTCCTCTGCCTATGAAAAAGATTGGCTACCCCACCTTAGTGTTGGAACATGACCTCCAGAAACATGACAGGCACAGAATGATTTACCTAAATAAATGTGCGAGACCCCAGTGGCCCATTATGTCTACGAACCCTTATAAACTAGGTTTTATAGATAGGAAATCGCATTTCATAACGTTTACGCTCTGCACCTTGCCTTGACTTTCCAATTCAGGTGTCCAGGCACGTAGCGGAGGGACAATTACTAATTAATTGATTTGACTATAGAAAAATGTGATTTATCGACCCGAATGGATCACTTAGTCCCTCCGATCCTGTTCAAACCAAGTTGTTCTTCATAAGATGCGCATTTGGGCGAAGAGCGTTTTTTATATTGACCGGAACCACTTCTTGGCTTCGTCACCTTTGAGTAATCGTTTATCCTTTATCCCCCACCTCACTTTTAGGCACTAGGATTCAGAATCTTATTCTTAGTGCTATGATTTTTCTTAATTCCCGACCCTTACAACAAACTTGGTGCCCCTTGCTTGCTTGGTACCTTTTTTAGATGATAATTTTATAGATGAGCCTTTCAATATTGGGCAGGCCTTTACATACGCGTTATCTTTAAATACTATATATTTGAATATGGCATCTCGGGTCGGGCTTTAGAGAATATACCTATTTTTGATATTCTTTTGGAATAACCATTATTACATATATAATATTAACAATTTTTCACCTTATTTACCGTCTTTGTTGCACGACCAAGAAGAAGTGCTTCCTGAATCAACGAACTTAAACACGCAGTGTCCCGCATGGTCAATTCGCCGAAGACTCTTAGTAGCTTCCTTTGCTCCCCCGATTCTGGATTACATGGTGGGGCGGCTGGATGGATGGTGGGTGATTAGCCGAGGTCTTAGTAGCATGCTCCTGCGGGGATGGATAGATATGGTCCCGAGAGGGTTGGTTTCCCTTTAGGCAGGCAGATATCGTACAGAACTTCAGCTTATATTGATGAACTGCCAGATGGATGGCTTTATTATGGGCCGGCCATCAGAGAGCCTCGTTGAGATGGATGGATAGATGGATTAGCCGAGGACTTCTCGGAGCTTCCCATGCTCCTAAAGGAGAGTTGAGTAGCCAAGAGGGTTTCCCTTTAGCTTAGATCCTTGAACTGCCGGATGGCTTGGGTAGATGATTATGGTACATCAGAAAACGTTGGATGGACAGGCTTCATACTGCTAGGAGATGGATGCCCAGACAGAGCCAGCCAGGAAAACTAAAGTAGCCAGTATCATCCTTGGTTTACCAACTTTTTACCTGCTAGAAATAGAACTGTAGCCCTAGAGAATGAGGTGCTTAGGAGGGACTGCTATTAGTCTTTACCTTAGAAGCGATGACATGACATGAGATGAGATTAGTGTTCATCCCTGACCTTAGACCTAACCCTAGTATGATGGCCATGGGATGGATTGTGTGTTCTACCTTCACCCAAGAATACCTTGTAGGGGATGCACTATAACTCTCATTCCCTGATAACTGAAACTTTTCCTCTTAGGGTGTAAACTTCACTGTTTAAAAAATATTATGCTTTATGGCTAACCCTATCGCTGCATCCCCTCTGTGTTTGCCCTGAAAAATTATGCAATTTATATCCATCCAAATTTCCCAGAGTAGGAAGCTTGGCAGTAATTTCCATATTCAGTTCAGCAGTACACTTTGGAAAGGATCCTCCCTCCAGTTCACAATAGTATTTCCAGGGCGACCCTTACTCGAAAGGTTTGTCGAAAGATCTTCGCAGCTTCATCCCAAAGGGTTTAGGCTATAGGGCAGAGAGAGGTAAAAAAGATGGCCCAAGGATTCCTCTTGTTGACGACAGAGAGAGCATTGAGAGGGCCCTATGAAGAAGCCATGCTTAATAATATTTTCCCAAGGATGCGTCTTCGGAGAAGTAACCAAATAAATGTCGCTACTTTTAGCCAAAGGTTCATTTAATCATCTAGATCTTTTTCCATTCCCTGCTTCTAGGAAGATCACGATGTCCTTCTTTAATTGAAAAAGCCTCTTTGAGGGTTAAGCTTCCTTTCGGCTTATAGGTCGCTTATTATGAATTCCCACCCTGTTCTAGTTCAGACTGATTGGCGAGTGTTCTGAGTCGGCGGAGGGGAGGACAAGGAATGAAAAGTCTCCTCCACTAGTGAGGATAGATTCTGAGACTAAGAATCGGTCAAGACGGGACGCCACCTAGTTCTCATCGCTTCTCTTATTTTTCTAGGTGTAAATCCCATTGGCCATTTCCATATCCACTAGATTGAGCTACTCTATTAGTTCCGCAAAGAGTTTACTTTCCCTGTTGAGATGACGACGCCCTCCCTTCTTTTCCAGAAGCAAGGCACGGAGTGTTGAAGTCACCTCCTAGAATCCAATGTCTGTTATCCACCCAGGAGCTTAACCATTGGAGGGAAGCCAAAAAAGCTAGCTTTTGGGTTGGAGTGTGTGGGCCATATACATTTGAGACTATACCCTTGACCGACGTTCATATAACATGAAATTCCGCCGAGAAGCTATGAGAAGTGGACAGAAAGTTAGACAACCTTACCTCCCAGTGCTGCTTGATTGATCACGACTAAGGCTTACGGCCAATCAAGTGCTTCTTGGTATTATGACCAAGTGCAAATGAACAAGTGCGCTGGGTCGACTAACTCAGCTGCTTGATGAATAAGGCTAGACAATAACTAGATGTGTTGATAGAGAGAGGGCTATCACGCACGTGAGGCAAGGAAACAGCTATATATATTGTAAACAACTATGTAAACCTCCGAGCGGGGCAGAGTGGACAAAATGATGAAACCTAGGAAACACACCACGGAATGTGCTGCATGGAATGATGAACCCATACATACGGGACGGGGTGGACGGGGGGATGCCGTGCTTTGAGGCTTAACATAAATATTATATACATTGATATACAAACCCTAGAGGGGCTTTTCAAGTTGATGAGGAACTTAGGAAATCCAGGTTGAGTTGCATAAAAAATTGATATAGGGCGGGGAGTTTGAGAAGGAAGGAGCCGGAGGATTATTTTCCCCAAAAAGGCAACCGCTGATTAGGAATGTAAGCAGAAAGGAAGTGTTGAAAGACGCCTGCGAATATTGAACCTCGCCGATATCCATAGACATATACAATTACTTTGACCACCCTTACAGAAATTCAGTCTGCTTTAACTCTAAGGCTAGGTATACCTTGACTTCTATCATGACTTACATGACCACCTATAGGACTGCTACCTTGATGAGCCCTAATATATCATCATCTACATCTACCTATTATACCCATAACACGATTACCCATAGCAGCATTAGGACCTACCTCTCTCTCTTCACTGCTGCATAGAGCACTATTATCATCCCTAGTAAGTACACTGAGCCCTACTACTTTGACCCTCCTTATTATGATCATTCCGATATGATTCCGAGAAGCGTATCTTTCTTTATTGCTTTATTTAGTCATTCCTTCCCTTACCACGCCTCCATACGCGTAAGCTTGATGATGAATCGATAGAACCATAAGAAAACTATAGAATCATAGTGAGAGAATGTGGCTAATGGTGCTAATGTGGGCAGGAATAACCTTGATTGGAATAACTATGCGTTGAATGGGGGTTTCGAGCCAGGACGTGGAATGCTTTTCACTCCGCCTAGCCGGTCGATAATAATTAGTGTCTAAAGGAAGAAGCTCACGTACACGCAACCCAATAGATGCGGTTATATATATGGTTCTAAGGGGATAATCCAGGCGATAAATAAGAGAAAAAGAAGGGCCAATCCTTCTAGCTTATCTCCTGCTTTGCTTGCTTGTTGGTTGTTACTCCATATAATTCATCCAGCGGAAGTTAGGCAGGGAACTTAGAGGAGGCTTAGAACGGGGTAGCCATTCACTAAAGGCCACCTTTCAGTAGTTAATTTTCCACTTTGACAAAGCTACTCATTACGGGCGGGTTCAGAAGAGCTACCTCGCTACCTTATTCAATATTGTGGCTATGACCCTATCGCGCCTACCTTCTCTCTCACAGCAATCAGGGGTGGGTGGTTCATTGCCTCGCCTCATAGACGACTCTTTCTATTTTATCCTTAGGCAGTGTCCCGCAGTGAATAAAGCTAATTCATTGCCCGTTCCCTCCCCCTTTTCACTTTCAAATTTACCACTGATAGGGGTGGTCAACCGAGGAATGCGCAGCAAAGGGGTAGCTACGCAACCTTTCTGTTTCTAGGGGGTTTAAAGGTGTTCCTTGTACCTTGGTCTTCATTTACATCATTAATGGATGACCTCTGGTCGGGCAAAGAGAGTCATCCTTGCTCTCTGACCTGATCGTCGTCTCTCACATGCTAAACATCAACTCATTATCAAATCGTGCAGATTCATACACATTGGTAGTTGCAGTGTTCCAGCTTCATCAATTGAAGACCTTGGACATGTATTGCTCTTTCTCCAGCATTTGGACTATGCCCTATTGGTTAACAGTGTGCTCGCTGTTGGGAAAATGGGGTACATATCCTTCCTCACTCGGGTAAGGTGGCTCAATAGGGACATCTCCTCTCTCATCTGGTGGAAACATGGGGAACTCCCGTAGTACCATTCACTGCACGAATCCATTAACAGAGCATGCACCTAGTAGCCCCCGTGTCATTCACTCACTGCACGAAGCCGTACACTGAAACCATTCACTTAAGCCGTTCACCCACTACACATAGCCGTCGTTCACTGCGCATAGTCCCTTCCCGGAAGACTCAATCAAGCCCCTCCCCGAATACACTACTCATTGCATTTGAACCTCAAATGGTGAACCAACGTATGTAACACATTGTCCTTCCATCCAGTCGAGGTATAAACTATTGTTCCATAGCGGTAAGTTTGGGGAAGATAAGTTACCCGTGTTCCCACCGGAAGCTAGAAGCCTAAAAAAATACACCACTAGCCACCTTGAATATTTACCCTTATTTTGCCTCTCACCAGAAGCCAAGTCCAACAGGGCCAACTGAAGGAATCAGCCATAAGTCTGGTGTGATGGTGACTCATGGTGAACGGGATACGGTTGTTGAACGGGGACATCTCTCTTGTTTGTCGGAAACGGGTACCTTTCTTCTCTTGTCTGGCGGACTTCTCTCTATTCTGGTGGGAACATTGAAACATAGTAACATAATAAATCTCGTTCGTTGTATCTATGGGTGGAACTCCTTATCTCGGGTCTCCCATGATGGGTACTCCTTCTCTTCTCGGGTATGCCAATTGAACAAAACAAGTGGGTATGTTTGAACGGGTCTTTCTATCTAATCTGTTGGGAACTTGGGGAACTTATTTCTTTAAGGTATGGAGTAACCTTGGATTGATTGTGATGGTATCGCTCACATAGCCTCTCCCTCCCGGGGTAGCACATAGCCGTCGTTAACTGCATGCACATATTATATCCTCCGCTTCGATCCCGACGAACCCGCTGCTGCCCCTACTCCTGCCGGTTATGCCAGTTATGCTTGTTCTGCTGCTGCCTCTACTTCAAATGAAAAGGGTATAATACTTTCACTCTCTTTTTGAAATAAAGAATGGAAACACAATAATTTCTATTTTTCACACTTCTTCTATTTCAAAACTTATTATGCAAGAATAGTAGTTCTATTTAAAGTGACGAAAAGAGGCGGAACGGAAGGACAATCGTTCGTTTTGTCCTTTCGATATTTGTCTGCCCTGCTTTTCATTCGTTCGTTCTGGCTCAGTAACTATAAGGTCATTACTTATAATTGAAACTAATAAATTATTAGGTCAGGTTAATTTATAGTTGGTTATATTTCACTATCAATCCTTCCTCAGGGATGTTGCTGGTCCTAGTGGAATAGGCACTAGTAGCCACTCTGTGAAAGAGGCACTAGCAGCTGCCTTATGGACATAAATACAAAGAGTACGGCCGCAGCCACCTTAGCATGGGTAGTATAAGAATCTGCTTAGTCAACTGGTTCAACCGCAGCATAATAAACTGGTGGGTTCGCGGAGAGACATAAACGACGTATTTATATAAGTAATAAGTCAATGCCCACAACACGGTGGTGATCGACCTGGTTGTTATGGAACCGTACAAAGGGGAAGTTGCCTTTACTGCTGCTGCTGGGCTGCCGATGACTGGACTTAGATGGTGGGTCATCATGCTTTACTTTTACCTCTGCTATATTAGCTGCTTATGCCCGTGCCTCTGCTACAGAAAGAAATTTTTCCTTTGATTATTATGTTAGCAGTACAGCTAGGTAAATATTCAATGCTTTCACAACTAATTATTTGCGAACACAGCCAAGATTAATATATAGGACTTGAACGATTATTATTATTATTATTATTATTATTATTTGATTATTATTTGCGAGCTCCCCTTCCTTCAAAGCCCTATGCATACCTTCCATATTGAGAACCCACAATAGATTCTTGTTATTTAGATATATACCCTATTTAGGTAAATAATAAGTTTAATCCGTGAATGTAACTACTCCCCCATCGTATCTCGTTTAGCTTCCCTTTGCTCAGTTTCACTTGCCTCCTTCGTTTGTTACATAATTGACACAAGCTGGGCAATGGATTACGGACTTGCTTGTAAGTGAATCCATATCCTATGTACTAAAGCAAGTGTACTGATGCATCATATCCGAGGACTAATGCTGATGTGTAACCCCGCTGCCTGACCTGACTAACGTACTAATCACTAACGGACTAACTGACTGACTGCCTTACCTCACTCGTGGTTAGAGTATTATGTGTATCTGTGTAAAGCCATACCTATCTCCCTAGTTCAAGGCCTTTCAAAGTGGGCCTCTATGGTTGTTTCCTGAAAGCGTAATGTGGAATAAAGGTGGGCAGTGATTTGTCCCGTCCGTTGTACCGCCTTTTTTTTTTTTGTGCGCTCTTCTCATAAATTAAGTATTGACCAATCAATAACTATAAAGTCCAGCCTTGTAGCAAGCGCATAGGATCCCAGCTGACTCCTTCCTACCCCAGCTCCTAAGTATTTATTGGATGTGGGGCTCCCGGTAAAGTATAATAAAGCAAGCAATAAGCTGTTCCTTCTTCAACATCCTGTGGGTTTTCAACTTGTCTACAACCTCCTTCTCCTTTCTATTGACGTCAAACTGGTCACGTAGAATCACCTCATTTCTGGGATGGTTATTAATAACAGCACGTAGAACCGCCTCCTTCCTGTGCACTTCTAAAACTGGTAACGATGAATCTATAATGGCTAACGCACATGGACTCACCCACCACCTTACCAGACACGGTGGATCGAGAACTGGTTACACCGGGCTTTGTTTAATTGACTAGCGAGTAAGCAATCAGCACGTAAGTAATGCATGGTAATGGCATCAAGTTTTGATAGGAACTCAGGTTCCGTGTTGTTGTAAGCGCCTTCCCTATGGTCCCATATTTAATGGATATGTTCATATGGCTATTACCTGGCACTGAATGGCACTGACAAAAGCTTATAGCAATGAGACTGGCAAAGACTAGCTGCTATTATACCTAATTAATTAACGCTCCGTACCGTTCAGTTTAAGGGGGAAGGTGAGTGATTCGTCCGTCCGTTGTCTTGCATAACCTAACACTACGCTCGTTGGCTGTTGTCTGTCTGTTGTCTTGCCTTACTTAACTATGTGCGCCGTCATCAGTGTAACCAATCAATCAGTGTACGGGCCCACATTGAAACAAAGGGTGTATTCCGTCTGTTGGACCGCCTAACCTCACAATATTTTTTTTGTTGTCCGTCCTTCCCCTGTCGGGAAAGAGCTACGCACCTTAGCAATGCTTAAATTATATAGCACTAAACCTCGTTCGTAGACGTTGGCCCAAACACAACAGGGGAGCAATTAAGATGGGGAGCTATCGCTATGGAACGGAGGGTTATTCGTTTTCATTCAGACATATTCAGTAAAACCATCTTTACTTTACTATTATTAATTTTACTTTTTCTCTTGCATTTGATGGGGGAATAATAAGAAACTGGGCTCATAGGATCCTGCGCTGGGCTGGAAACATAGTCAGTGTCTAGAAGCTACAATCAGTTTCAAACTCTTATCAGTCAGTGTTTTAATAAAGTATATTCCAAGGGAAGCTAGACTCTCATGGCTCTACTCATCAAATATCTACTCAGTGAGTGAGCGCATGAACACCTATGGTCAGTGCATATAGTCAGTGTGCCAAGAGTAAGTGCTAGGTTTTGACCCAAGTGTTTATGCCTTCTTGTCTGCTTTGTAGATATTTTCTAGGATGTAAAGGGTAGGTTCATACAACATTCAGAACATAGCTCCACATAGCCAGTCATAGCAGTAGCCAGCCATCTAGCTGGCCCAGGTAAGAACATTCCCAAGTTTCTGTAGCAATAGAGGTTTAATTGGGTCTAAGTCTAGTTTATAAGGTTGAAAAGTATGGCTGCTATGGTGAGGTCTTCTCCCAGCTAGTCTTCATTCGTCCGTGTCCGTGCCCATCTAAGAAGACTGTTGTCCTTTTTGGCACTCCCCCTCAGAAGACATTCAGTATTTCTTGATCAAGAAAAAAGAAATAAAGAAATTGAACCATTTGCTTTCAGGTTGAGCGCTGCTGCTTTCATGTTTGGTCGATAGCCTTTCGCCTGTAGGAGGCGCAATGAACCAGACCTAGACCTATGCCCAACTAAAGCACTCTACCAGTTTACAATATTACATTAACAGATGTGTTCGTGACCTGTTTGCTCAATCCCCACGTGCCCAGGAGGTTTTCAGTAATTACAAACAGTTTTTACAATACTGCGTTAACAGGAAGCCAGGAAGGAAGGAAGGAATGGGTCGTTAAAAGTTGTGACCAGAAACATGGGAATAAGAAATTCCACTCATTGCCAGGAAGTAGTGGTCTTTCTTGATAACCAATACTAAGTAGTACTCGCAAGGTCGGTGACACTCCTAGTTATTTATCATTGCAGATAGCCAGGAGAGCATGCCATACCCGGATGCCTTCAGCGCCCAATCATAGCCCAGAGCAGCTATAGACATCGAACTATGAATAGAACTGATCTCAAACTCACTTAATGTGCTATACACGTACCTCAAATAGATCCATATTTGTTGTAATGGGGGTATGGTAAACATCATCTATATGTGCCCCGATTATATAATCTAGGCTGCTTATTTGCTAAAAAAAGGTTAGGCATAGTACCCTGAAGACTTTACATCTGATATGATACTCACAAAAGGCAAGTACAAGACAAATAGCACCTTTTATTTCATTCCCATTTTTTTTCTAAATATGTTTAATCATTACCCCATTCCGAGAGTGTGTGTTAGGTCGAGTGGTTTAGGTGCACGGAAACTTATTTGAGGATTCTGCTTTGGCTTCTGCTGCGGAAGCAGAAGTTCAGTTCTACTGAGAGGCAGAATGCAAATAATTAGAAAGTTATCATTGGAAGTGAAATGAAATAAGATATGTTATGTGCAATCCATCTCTAAGAAATCAATGGTCGACCCAGAGTTGTTTATGCACTCGATGACAGGTAGCAATGCAGTCAATCCCGCTACTCAATGCAAGAGTTTATGCCAGGTTTTTAATGCACTCAATACCAAGAGTCAATCATTACCAGGAGGTGCCAATTACCGGTTGCCAAGACCCAGGAGCACACAGTAAGCTGCTGCAGAGCCGAGACACTGGTTCACATAGATAATAGACTGGTTTCCATATAGATAGGAAGAATCCCTGGTTGTTATAGAGCTCCCGGTAGTGCTGCCCCCGGTTCATTTTGATGACTCGTTGGTCCATCTAGCTCCTTACTGTCATTATTTGAAGCAAGGCAGGGTTGTTTGTTAGGCAAAGCATAATTTCGGGTTTGTAAAGCTCTGAAGCCATAAAGTGATTCGTCGGAAGGAAGGCAGCAGTCAATAGAGAAACAGGAAGGCTGTCAAGGAAGGTCGGAGGGAAAGTTTATGTTTACTACCACGTTCCCGTAAGAAAATAAGATAGAGGTTTCCACCAGTAGGTAATAATATTAGCTGGGATGGAAGAAAATAATATATGGGCAAGTGGGTAGGTAGGAAGGATTCAATAACTAGCTA
>Ga0233342_1000149_pt1 | contig 21419 bp, 17 predicted proteins | sample GEONDECOMP273_FD_180706 | JGI IMG/M metagenome (GOLD analysis project Ga0233342, IMG submission 180706) | Leaf litter microbial communities from Shasta-Trinity National Forest, California, United States - GEON-DECOMP-273 | ecosystem: Environmental > Terrestrial > Plant litter > Unclassified...
CAGTTTATAAGCTTGCATCTACTATATTATACACCACTGGGCTCAGCAACTTATTCAGGCGCGCCGTAAGATGTGCATCAATTCTTTAAAACAAGAATAGGTCTTCCATCGTTTCAAAATATCCAAGAAGAAATATATCTCCTGGCACTTATAACTGTATCCAGCTCAGCACAGTAGCAGCCGAGTAGCCCAACCGATCCGGGGAGCCCAAGCAAAGTAACCAAGCCCCATCAAGTAGCTTATATCCCATCCCAGCAATTACTGGCGGCTATCAATTCACTTCATTCCATGACTACGGACTATCAGCACTTTACTTTGGGCATATCTTCTTATTGGCAAAGATCGACGACTACTTGGCATCGACTAGAGTTCTATCAGCAGTGCTTTGAGCTTGTTCAGGTTAGACCTTATAGAATGACTGTTTCCAGCCCATTGGGGCACCCCGGTAGCTTGAATAGCGCAGCAGCCGCAAGCGGTAAATAGCAGCAGTTTAGTAGCCCAGTCTGAGTAACCAAGCAAAGTCGAGTAGCGAGTTGAGTGTGTGTCAAAGTTGATTATCCAGGTCGATTAGTCCGGTCTATGCAGCGGCCACCCTTTAGTAGCCCAGCGGTTGCCAAGCCCAGCTCTGACTGAAAAAGACTCCTGGCAAAGACTATGACTCCTGGTAATTAAACCTGTAAATGATTGGCTAATACTGGATGACCTCTGGCTGTGACTCGCTCGCTCGTTCACTGTACCGTACCGTAGTACTATGTTGGGTATACGATACTGGGTAGTTGTTTCCTTTGGCGTAATTTGTAAATGGCTATTTACTGGTGCTTCTGGGCTATGAATGTCGTATGCTCAAAAACTGAATAATAGATAAATCTTTATTAGATTTATCTTGTTGTGGCTTAGCCCTGGTATTATGCGTGCAGCCATTGTTAACAATCATAGTGCCATGATTCGCGTATAGCGCCCGCGTTAAAAACTTGTTTAATTGGCGCTGTCCTTTCCTTGTTTCCTCCGCTCTACCACGAGCAAGTGGAAAAAATCAATTTACAGCATCCTATCCAGGCTAACAATATGGCTATGTGCATGCAGTGAACAGCTATGTGCAACGAACGACTATGTGAGCGATAACATCACGCCCATTGAGACCATGTTCCCATCCAACGAGAAAGATATAAGTACCCATTAATACATACCCGACAGAGATGTCCCCCAGGTTTCCATGCCCGAGAGAGGTAAAGGAAGTACCCTTTCAATCCATATCCAAGATAGGTAAAGGATAGTCTCGATACCCCCAGCTCTTATTGCGAACTGGAGATGAATAACTTGAAACGGACGGACGGATTGCTCGCTGACTGGCTAGAACGAACGTGTGGCTAGACAACGGCTAGATGAAAACCACGGCTAAGTGCAGCTTTCTCTCCTGATCTTCGATCTCTATCCCTGCCTCATATATTCTATCTATACCTACTCGACCTTACCCCTTCAACCGGAGACCCAACCTTTTGAAAATACCTGCCTTCATAAAACTGATTTATATAGGCCTGACTGCCTTATAGATAGACTTATACCTGGACGTCTCTATAACCCGTATCAATCTTTATACCGGGATTTCTTAATTTACACCCGTAGCTCTCTTGCTACCCAGATCTATTCTTCGTGCCACCTGACAACAATTCACTTGACAGCGGGCTTGCCGCTGGCTAATAATTTTTTTATGGCGGGCGAAAAGAGCTGAATACGTCTAATCGAGCAGTAAGTTATTCAACCAATAAAATACCATGGCATGGGCCAATAAAAAAAAACGAAAGCGGATAAAACCCTAGTAAAGTGTAACCAAAGTAAGTATTATGTATGTTGTTTTCAAAGGGCCCACTATAGGAGGTTCTAGGCAGTAGGGTCTAGGGCATAGGTTTACAAAGGCTAGTCCAAAGGAGTTTAAGTTCTTCCCAATTTTATTCACTTACCTTAGTTGCTGAAGTGTATAGCTCTATCTATGTGTGTATATCAGGCTAAAGGGGTTAGGTATAGTGCTGTATAAATAAAAGGGGTGGAAAATAATCTATACATAACGTAATGTTATTGGGGTTTAAGGTTAAAGGGGGTAAAGCCTAGCGTAATGTAATATATAAACTTAAAAGCTATAAGTGTATATGATGAAGCCTGTTGAGGATCATATGCAACAGACAGTGGATATATGATCTGTTTACCAAAGGCCTAGAACTAAACCTCAGCAGGGAGAGGGTATTAGGTTGATTCAGTGGTTTACCTTGACTCCTCAGTTGATGCAGTGAAAGCACCTGTTGATCCAGTTGCCCGAGCTGATGAACTTGACCCAATAAATCCATTAGAAACAACAGAGGCATAGGTGGAAACAGGTCCAATTGATGGCAAAGTGTAAGCATCATCAGTGAAAGCAGATATAGTGCTAACAGTTCGAGTTCAAGCCAGATTCATATCCAATTTAAAAGCCATAGCTAGTAGGTGCGGTCGAGCGGAAAAAGCCCAACGGCAGACCGCGTGTAGACGACCCACACAAGGCATACTGCTGCGCACCGGACGGGTCACAGAGCGCCTGTACACAACATAACAAAGCTTAACCTCCTAACAATAGACGGAACGGAGCTCACCAAGGCAGCAGTTCCATATCGAGATCGAGAGCCGCGAGGGGAACGATACGAGAAGTCATCATATATAGGACCATGCTCAGCAGCATCACGCCACCAATAGTCGAGTAAGAAGTGACTCGTAGCTCGCAAGTTTCACTATCCGGTCTGGTAATATACATGGGTAATGAATGAAAGCACTCAATCTAGGCCACGATGAACCAGGTGCAATCTACCAACCACGTAGAGTAAGGTAGGATTGGGACGACTCAATCCCATTTTATGGTCAACCCCTAGTGAACCGGGAGGTGCGAGCAGAGCAACCTTTTATTGGTAAGCTCTAGGTAATGATAAACAATAGTATTAAGGAGTGCGGAGCTTCGGGCTCAGGGAGCACCAGGTTCTTTTTTGCGGAAAGATTAACCCCTTATAACGGCAAGCAAGGTAAGTAAAAGCCTTGTAGTGTGTTCCACCCATGCTATGTGTCTGCCGATGGATAAGCGAACCTACCAGTGGATCAAGCAGTGGGGGCATCCCTTCGCTCAATTATAGATGCGGTTCCATATATGGTGAAATAAAATGCGGATACAGAGCCTGCCTGTTGGGCACGAATCACCAATAGCAGATCCAAATGCAATTAGTTTTCCAGATTGAGATCCATAGCGCGTTTCAGATCCGGTTCCTGAGCCATAAGCTGAGTGACCAATCCCAGATTAATATGGAGATGCGGAGCCTCTATACCGGGGTAACTCTGCATACGCCGTTGGTTTACCCAACCACAAAGGAAGACGCAAAGGTTATGACATAACCAATGGTTCGAAAGCTCGCTGCATCCATCCCTTTCATATCGATAGCCATAGGCATCAGTTATAGATGATGATGATCCCACTTGCCCAAGTCCTACCACTTATCTTCCTTATTTGCTCCGAAATCAACTCCAAAGGATTATATATGATCATAAAATAGACTACAATTTGGAAGCTTCATTGCGGGGCATGGCGACACTTGGTTGCCTATGAGTCATGGAAGTCGGATAACACCGTTACTCCGTCCATGAAAAGTATATAACAGCAGTAATCCATTGTCTCCGGCGTACACATCACTTACTCATTTTACTTTTTTAGGCTGGAAGCAAGATAGCAGGGTAACCGGGGAATGAAATAGAGACCGGCGCTACTCACCTTTCCCTAGGTAGAGCGCCCAGAACGATTATTGAATGGCCAAGGTGGGAAAATCACCAGTAGCAGGGGCAAATCTAGATACAGATCATCCAGGTGCAGTTCGAGTTCCAAAGCTTTTTCCTGCATCCCTTCGTCCGGCGGTTTCAGATCCATTTGATAAAGACTTAAACCCATTCGGGCATAAAAGCCGGATACGTAGGCACCGGAGACAGCGGGGGAAATACCACAAGCAGTTTCTTTATATCCTCCAGTCCCTGTCGTTGCGTCGTCCTGTACAAAGGCAGGTTCACCTGCAGCATATCGAGATCGAGAGCTAGATGCATGGGTGGGTTGACTAATCACCAGGTATTTACCCATAATATATTAATCCACCAGTAAAATAAGCACCACCAATAGAAAAGGCTAAGCACATTAGACATGCACACACGAAAAGATATGTGCATAATACATATACGCATGCGGATGCATAGGTATACTAGCTGGTTAATAAGCTGGCACTGGCTAAGCAACTCAATCAATGGATGGGAAAACATACAAATGTAGGAACAAAAGCTGTCTCTGCATCTTCATATGGAACCGGGTCATCTAATTGGTTCTCGCTCCGGGAAAAGCCAAACCATTGTAGAGTCCAAATGCGCTGTGTTGGGATGCTTGTTAGGATCTTAGATATTTACACTTGCCTGCCTGTTGCTTCGGATATCTTCGAGGCTAGGTTCAGGTGTTGATGCCAATGAGTCAGTTGATCCACCCCTTTTAGTGAAAGCACTTTTTCCCACGTCCTTGCTAGTTGCAAAGACAGATCCAATTTAAGGCCCATATCCTGTTCGAGATCAAGTTCGTTCCCCAGATCCACCAGTATACGCCTGAGCCCCTTACACTTGTTTCGTAACCCGCGCTTCTGCGCTATAAACTTAACCGGGGTCTGAGGCCGGGTAACCTGCTTCTGTCTTAGCTGGTTAATTTCCAACTGGATCTTTGTCTCGATATCAATATTGATTTGCCGCTGGTACAACTGTTGGTTATGGAATGGGCATTGGATCTCAATTTTAAACTGCTATGGCTTATCGGTAAACAAGGTAGGTCAAATGCAATTGCTGCAGGAGCAAAGAAAAGGGTAAAGACAGTTCGAGAGCCAAAGTAAGGAGTTTCACCACCGACAGTAAAGGAAGGAGCAAGGGTAACAGCATCTGAGCCCGCAGAAGCGATTGCATAGGCAAGAGCAGAGCCCATATCCTGTTCCGGGTGCAAATAAAGATCCGGTCCCGTTCCTAGTACAAAAAAAAGATCGTCTCGGATCCAAAACCATTAGTTCCAGAGCCATTGCCCGTTCCAGAGCGAGATCCTTTGCCTGTTTACTCATAAGTAGTTTACCCCGCAGAGACCACAGGAAAAAACAGGGGTAAGGGTAGCAGCAGCAGTTGCATTTGAACCAGGAATAGGCCAAGGCATCACAAGAAGCGCTCCTTCGCTCATCGATCTAGAACTTCAATTGGTTCCGAATCAACTGGTTAAACTACTGTATATTGATCTCACCTTCGAACTGTGGCTCGCCCGGATGCTACTGGATCTATGTTGTTTAATCCGGTCCTTATGAAAACTCCTCGATTCAGATGCATTATTAGGACTTCCCAGTAGGCACTTATTTAACCCTTTAATTAATAGCTGCCCTCTACTGATGTTGCCCATATTCTGAAAAAACGTTAGCATATATATGAAATAACCATGAAGGTTCTCTAGAAAAAAAGAGAAACCAAATATGGTTCTTTAGAATACTCTTCGCCTGGGCTACTCGGCTAGAGACAGGACAAAGTAGAACCTACACCTTGAACCTACAACTCCATCCTTTACCCTTGACCCTACAAATACACTCCAACCCTATACCTAACAGAGCCAGTAAGAACCAGACCCGATAAACAAGGAACAGCTCTCACGTCCCAATAGGAAACATACAGAGAAGATAAGACAAATTAGCTTTCTTTACGAGCCGTTACTACTTAAAATGCACCTGAAGATGAGAATCATGCATAGGAATATCAGCATTTAAGGAAGTTTAACTATAGCCCCATTCATCGGTAACCTTATGCTGCCTTGAACCTTTCCCCCTTTTACCCTTCCTTGAAAAACAAAAAGGCCAAAAAGGCCTTTCACCTTTTGTAAGGGCAAGTCCATAAGCTCTTCACCAGTTAACTTTAGCCACCTTGAACCAGGAGCCTTTAGCCAAGCACACCTTCCAGAAGTCAGTCACCAGCCACCTCAGGAGAGAGAGAGGAATAGGGGGGGAGGGCGGTCCAACGGACAACGGCTCACATGGGGGTGGAACAGTATACGGACGGACCAAGAAATGCTTTACCTTACAACTCTAACCTTACCCCTTACCTCTCCTTGCATAGCTGATCATAGACACAAGGTCATTTTTTATAGCCCCAATCCTTGTAAAGAGGATCATAATAGCCAGGAGGTCTCGCAAGCCAGTAAGCCGATAAAAAATCATTTTCAATAGACGGTTTATTCAGGTGTTGATGCGCTCAATGCTGCTTCTACTCAATGTTGGTACTCATTGGCTGCTACTTGATGCTGCTGATCTCAAGAGGAATGAGATGGCCAGAGATGCCGGTACTCTATGCTAGTTTTATATGCTATCGATACAAGAGGTTAATGCTTGTTGCTACTTGATGATGATACTTGAATCCCAATAGGAGATCCGCCGCTGGAGATCCAGTCATAGCCAATTACATAGCCTGGTTTCGCTTATAGCCAATTGTTCTTGTCGGGAGTATTTGTAGTTCTCTCATTGCCAAGAAGAGAAGATACGAAAGGAGTTCTTGTCGGGAATAAATACTTCCCGGCCAACCCTGTGGAGTCATACCACCACCCCCAAAATACGAAACTTGCTTTTTGGGTACCCGATTTACTTTTACTTCGTACCTCATCCTTACTAACTTTTTCCTGCCCCCCGCCTGGTGCCTGAATATGGTAATCTTATAACGAAGCCTCTACTGCTGTCCCTCGTCTGATGATTGATTGGGAGATGGGGTTTAGCAATCCTCCTTTGGATCGATTCCCCTTGACCCGTTTGAGATCAATGGTTATAGGTTTAAGCCCTGGCCTGAATGAAGATAGCAAGGGCGGATTCCATTACCTCGTCCCATTTATTGAACGAGCAGATTGAACTACCTGCCTTACGAAGCATAGGAATCAAGATAGCACGATCTGTACGTCCCTTCTTCTTAGATCCATTGATTGCCTCTACTTCAATAGATCCACCAGCAGCAGTAAGAAGACTTAAACCATCAGTCCTGTTGTTCCTCATCTTCTCTATACAAGAGGTTTCTTTCCTGGGAGTTTATTCCACAGTCTTTTTTTATCTCCCACATGCATGCAATTCAATGGCTTTCCCTTTCTTGGAAGTTTTATTCTTGGGGTCTTTCCTTTTGGGTTACTTTGTGGCATCACAATGGGATTGTCCCTTTAGTGACCCAAAACCTCAAACAATAGTCACAATAGTAAAAGGTATACAACCCATTTTATTGAGACACATTCCCATTATAATATGGCCCAGTCCCTGCATTGCATCGATGTCTCCCTTTCCTTTGCTGGGAGATAAGCAATCAAGCGTCCGTCCGAGGATACAGCTCTTCTAGGGCTTGCTCGAAACACGTAAAATACTAGCTAGGTAAAGGGAGGGCTGGCTCGCTCGGGACATGTACATAAAAGTATAAAGGCTATTCTAGGGCTCGCTTCTATAGGGCTCACCACTCACTGGGTAACATAAGAGTATACGGTTCTAAGAGGGGCTCTGGACACGTATAGTCTATGATCATTGAACTGAGCAATCGAAACTAACTGAGAATTTAAGTAACAAAAGGTGGGGTATCCAGATGATAGAAAGAGAATGTGAACCTGTTATTAAGTATTAGATGTTTCAAAAATATCGAAATCTCATTAATAATGCAGAGATCTTTCCCCCAACTTAAAAAGAGGGGACTGACCTGTGTTTTCTCTATAGGTCAGGGCGAGAAGGATAGATTCTTTTTTAACCTTGAGGCCCTGCGGGGCTAACCTTCCGATGGGCTTTGAGGGGTAAATGAATAAGGAATAGGTTGAGACTAAATAAACCCAAGCAAGGTTGTTGCTAAAAGCCACCTGCCCTTAAGGCAGTGACAAGGAAGGGCGGGTGGCCCCGGAGATGGAGAAGATACCCTTGAAATTAATTATGTTATAAAAAAATACTAGAAAGTATCAGGCGATAGACGAAAGCTGGTTTGCTTTCTAGTATTTTTCAGTTCGAATCCGGACGTATCTGTTCTTCTGTGTGATTTTAACGCTCACTCGTTCATAGAATATGAAAAGAGCGACCAATAGTTTTTTACTATACGTAATAATAAATCAGTGAGGCGGGGCAGTTATAGTGTGTAAGTAGAGGGAGTGAATTAGGTAAGAAAGCCTTAGTATTGCTGGCCTATCAGGTAAGCACTAAATATAGCCAATAGCAGCAGTAGAGTAACTACCCTTAGGCAAGCTATTAGAGGGGAAAGCAAAGAGAAAATCCCTTCCTTTGGACTTCTTCCATCTGTACCAAACTCATTTGGTAAAGGCCGCAGTACCACAAGTTTACCACTTGGTGCACTGGGTCTGTGAGCACTATGACTTTGATCTAAAGCAAGTCATTGATAGATGGCAAAGTAGTTTTTAGTATAAACCCCCAAACTGTCAGAGCTATGCTCTTTTTCCCTGATCCTCAAGAAATGCTTCTCCTTGATGTTGACTCTCTTTCCCAAAAAGTTTCATAGTCTAACTCCACCGTTGAGAGATAAGCTTCTAAGTATGCATCTTAAAAAATACACTCATATCCCTGAGTCAGATCCTATCATCTTTCCAGTTGATCTATTCACCCCGATGTCCCAAATTGCCGTGGCCATGATCGCACAAGTTCTTGGCTTATAGTCTGGTTTGCTAGTAGATGCCACAGTCTTAGGTTACCTTGTTCCACTCCAGATTCCACTGGACAAAGGAGTTGTCCAGTTTGATCTTTTCACTTTTATTGCTGAGTCTATGCATAGCCAATTAAGATATTTCAAAGTCACAAGGTCATTTAAGTACCAGTCACATTTAGTCCATCTTATAATTTTAAAAAAATGATTTGTACCTAGGAGCCCTTTACCCAAGAATGATCAATGAAGATCATATAACACTTCCAACCATTGAGTGGCTTCCCATGATTTGTAGACCTGTGACGAATATGGGAGTCAAGGCTTATTTGAATTATTTTATGTCCATATTAGAGAAGTTTCTTTTAAGTGCCAAGCTACCAAGATTACTTCCAGAAACGCAGAACTTGCTTCAGCTCTCCGAAGCCACCAGGGTCAGAGACTGGTATATATTTGAAGATTTTCCTCTTATTTGAGTCTATGGAATGGAGGAACATGAGCCATTTAAACTGCTGGCATTCCTCACACTGAGGATGTTCGCTGTGGAGTACATCTGGCAGAGATTCCTATCAGATCATGTTCATTTCTCTTCCAGAAGAGCATCAGTGACATTCAAGCTACCCCAGGAGGTAGATCCTTTTTTTATCAAGAACAGGCTAGCAGGTTATAAAGCGGAGAAGCTACTGAGATCAATGCACTTAGAGACAAGTGGAAAGTGGGTATACGATCCCCACAATGTTATTTATAACCTACGCAATGACTCTGCCAAGGAATAAAAAAAAAGCATGTTTCTAATCCCATAGTGATAAATTGGCAAACAACCACACTTGGGAGGATAACACAAATATTATATATAAATAATATTCCACTACTTCCCAGCAGTCGGGCATCAAAAGGCCTAGACCAGGAGAGTTAGACGAGACAGTGAACAAATTGAAAAACGTGCCAGACTAGAGCAGGAGGCTCTAGATCATGCCCTAATGGTCTACACAGGTGCTACCAGATCGACAGCAAGCGAGCCGGATAGCAGCCCCTTATCTAGGGAGCAGTCTCTGTCCAAGTAAAGCCCACTGTTGTCATTGACTTGCCGACATCCGGGAAAACTACCCCCACATCACTGCAGTTAGACCTTCACAATCCTTAAAGTCTGCATTCAAGGAAAGGAGATGGTGAAGCAATCAGAACGAGATGCCAAAGAGGCAAGCAGGGACCTTCTTTCCACTAAGCTCCCTTCTACCAGATTGTTGAGCGCACTTGACTATCAAAAGAGAGTACTAAATCTCGCAGTGCTGGAGACATAGAAGAAGAACACCGGGCATATGTGTGTTAGAGAAAAGCGAAATTCAGTCCATGGCGGATTATAAGGCAACTCACATTGTCTTAAACTTGGACTTTATGAGTCATAAAGATAAAATATCCCTACACCGCCAAGTCTCCGAGGTCTTGCACAGAGATGTGATCAAGACACACGCATCAATGAAGAAAAGGAAAGAAGCACTGAGAAAATGAAGAGGCGGTGGAAGCAATAAAAGATCGTCACCACTGCGAAGGCTGCTAGAATCGAAGACTTGGAAAACAAGATCCTTGCATTGGCATCCACCAATCCAAATGATGCCGAACAAACCAAGGAGATGCTGAAGGAGAAGGACAAGGAGATCTTGTCGTTGAAAGAAAAGTTGAGTATCCCCCCGGCTTACCCAGTTAAAACACTTGAGCTGACACAGGCCGAGACTGAAAAAGAGGAGCTTGCCAATAAACTTCTGGAAGCTCAAAGGGAGATCACACAGCAGAGTCTCAAGATAAATGCATTGGAAAAGGGCATAGCGTCAAATGGCAAGTTTGCGGAGACTGACTGTTGCTCCCACACCGGAGCAGCTAGTAGAATCTGTCCAAGGCATGTCCGTAGGAGATGATTAAATAAAGAGTTGGCAAGCTCGGCTGAGCCAAAAGCAGAATGAGTTGGATTCACTGAAGGAGACCCTTAACCAACAAGCAGCCCAAATCAGTGATTCCAATATCCAAAGGATTTATCTGCAGAGGAAGTATGATTATCTCTATGCCATAGCTACTGCAAAACCTGCAGTCAAAGACGCTCGGTCCCTACTGTGGGACAGAATCATCAAAAAGGTTATGAAGAATTGGATATACCTGCAACTGGTGCAGGAGGATACAGATTTGGTGATTGAATGCAAGCGTGAAAAAACCAAAAGGTTTCAAATATAAATGGAGGGCAGACCAGCTAAAGCCCAAGTACTCTAGAGGTATTTTAACATTGCATCTAGAGAAGAGCTGACTACCATGAACATTCCTGACAGGACCGCTGCCATGAAGACTATTTCCAAAATTGATACTAAAGAGAGAATGATAGATGCTGTCAATGGAAAGATGCAACGCCTTTCTGCACACATTGAATAGGTCAATAGATCCTGGCAGATCTATTTGAGATAGGCCTCCCTTCTCTCTTTGATGGGAATGGTGATCTTTATGATTGGGATACATATATGGAAACAATGAGGCAGAAGAAGGCAGACCACTCTGCCATCATGGCAAAGGAAGGCATGCTGCCAGGAAGATACCTATCTTCCTTTTTATCTGATGATTATTTGATGTTGTAGAGATTGAAAACACTGTTTAAAGACCTTGGGCCGCCTCATTATGGCCTATATACAGAATTAGAGATGGCACTACGGGCAGCCAAGGAGCAATCCTATCCCGTAGGGAATGAGTGGAAGTTATAGAGCTCAATACTGCTCAGAGCATACCAAGTGACAGGAATTTGTCCGCCGGAGCAACAGCAGCAGAGACAGCAGCATTCGAACCGGATAATTCCCGGTATCATTCGGACACGGGATTCCCAGCAGTTTAACTGGAATTATTATTACCATCAGCATTGAAACGGTCATTCCTAGAGCGCTATGGCTTATTCGCCCCATATGTCGAAGAGTTTATTCCTTCCCTTCCTTCCAGGTATTTACATTTATCTTACGTGTCCCTTATATTTTCTGTTTCGAAATGCCAGCAGTACGGGCTCCCCTCCTGGTTATGGTCTCGCCGCAAAAACTAGGATTACGTCGTATCAAAAGGACCAGCTTCGTCGTCAGGTTTTTTCTTTAATTCATAAAGCCCTCCCTCCCTATCTATAAGCAAGCACGTGTGGGTGAAGAAAAGAAACAAAGGAGCGGGGAAGTAGAGTCGGCCAAAGCACGATAAAAAATTGGTTTTTTGCTCGGCTGTATAAGTCGTTGTTGTCGTTGTGGCTATAAAAAGATAGGAGGGAAGGGGTACCTGGATCAATGCCAGGATGCAATAGGAAACTAGAGATAGAATAGAGAGACATGGTTGGTGCTGCGTGCAGCTAATTTCCCAGTTTATATATATATTAAATTGCTTTTATTGGGAGGAAAATAGTAATGGACTCGACCACTGAAATATATTTTATTCTTACTGAACTAGGTCATTTCATTATGTTTATCTATGGTTGGTAGAATGGAATAATCTTTTGCTTTGAGCTTTAGCGCCTTGCTCGATGGCTATAGGTATTAGGAAATCGTCTATATACACAATATTGCATAGAGACGTTCTAACTTTAACTAGATCCATAAATAATATAGAAATTTCACCTTTTTACGCAGGTTCCCCAGCAGTAGCTCCCAGAATATAGCGAGCTTAAGCTGAAGCGGGATAGTCATCATCCTATCAATAGACAACTCCTTTTTAATCCTACAGCCACTCAACCTAAGTAGGAAAAAGAAACACCTTCCTATTGAGTTCCTATCCAGCTATCCAACCACTGCCCATATAAAATAAACAGCAAAGAAAAGAATAACTATAAAAGGGAGTCTCATGCGAAAAGAGAGAGTGAAAGCCAGCCATAGAGTTCAAGCGCCTTAAGCAGTAACTACTGGCTCTTATGGGTATTCCCCTAGTTTTATATAATAGTTTGAAGCTAAGCGTAAGCAAATAATTTTGTTTGCTTTTGGAAGGGAATCTCCCAGTCTTTAAAGCTAGTGTAGTAAAGAAAGGGATTAATTGAATTAAAAGCGTGGAGACTTTATATATGATACAGCATATAAACGTTTAACTTTTCCATTGTAAAAAAAATAAATAGGGATGAGCACAACAGGGAAGAGCACAACGGACAACATCGGCAAAGAGATGGGCGTAACTGAAGGACAAACAAAATATCACAGCTTGAACCTTATAGTGGTATAGAACAACACTACCTTTTGCTCTGCCTGTAGATTAGAGAAACAACACTTACTTGCCAATAATAAAGCCAGGAAGTTGTGCCAGCCAGTAAGCCACCAAATAGGTGGTCGTTGAAACAATAGGCCTACCTGGGTCTGCAGTCTATAGTGCATTTTTATTAAGACTTTTTATACTTGCGCCGTCTATACATTCTTGCCATTACGATTAAATGTAAAATTTATATCTAATAAATCACAATACATACGCTAAGTAAGTAGTCTGTAGAGCCAGTCTATCCGCTAGAGCCATAGAGGCCCCATGCACTCCGCCTTCTTTATCGTGAGAGCCTTGTCCATGAGATTAAAAATAATAATAATAATAATATAACTCCCTCTCAATGCTCAAACTCTTTGTTCACAGACTTATATCTTATACATTTCTCATTTTTATATTTATTTATTTCAATTGATTGATTGCTTATGCTTGCCCCAGGAATGACGATCGCCAAGAAGATGCCGCGGGAGGAATACGGTTACGCACCGGTTAAAGGTAAAGTATTGCAACAAACAAATATGCTCGGCCAAACAAGCCCACGAAGAAAAATTGGGTACCAAGGCAGAGGGACAATTACTCCAGACTTGAGTTCCCTAAATACAACAAATTTGAGTTATCGACCCAGACGTAAAATAAAAGGAAACCATATACACAATTTTTGTCTTTTGCCTACCAGATTCATGGAAGTTGCACAGGAACCACCAGCTGCTTGGTGAGGCTGGTAATGAAGGCAGAAGGCTCAAGCTCAAGGTGAAAAAGTGAAAGGCGGCTAAGGGAGCAAAGGCGAAGGCAGGGACATAGCCCGTTCCAGGTAAGATTGACCCAGTTGGACTTCAAGTCACAATCCCACCAGTAGCAGATCCCGTTGTTTATTGAGTTTACCTATACTTTGCAGCTTAAAAGAAACATGTGCCTGATCCGGTACCTGCAGATTCTATAGTAGCTTACCCACCTCCTAAATCCTCTTATTCATCTTGAAAGAGTTCTATATCGAGGTAATCATCGAGGAGAGGGCCATCAGAGGCAGCGCCATGAGCAGAAATTGAACTATATATCCCGCAAGATTCACCCTTGCACAATGTTTCATCAGGTAAATCATGGAGAGGGGATTCACAAGGGCAAGAATGGATGGTCTCAACATGTAAGTCATGGAGCAAAGGTTTACTGTTTATGAGAGTTCATTCGTGAAGGATGGGATTAGAGTCATGTGTAACACCCGCTTCGAAGAGAGCACCCTCAAATGAGAAAGTACCATGAAGGGTCTGGATGTAATCCTCGAATTGAATCTCATCAATAACTGGTGGGTCCCAGGTGGAGGAATCATAAAGATGCAACCTTTCATAATCCTCTAAAGGTTCCAAGTTTTTCTTTTGAGAAGGACTACTATACTATTGTCCTGCCAAAAAGAGGCTAGGGTTTGCATTATATTGCTGCTTAGCTTCCAAAAAGAGTTCACGAGTGGTTTGGTCATGAGGTCCAAGGCCAAAATAACATTGTGGAGGGATAGGTTCACTTTCATCAGAAAGGTGATTACTGGGACTTTGCTCTTCAAATTCGAAATGATTGCCCAATTCAAGATTGGCCCTAACAGCATGAGATATATCAGACTGCTTTTTGTGTATGGTGGAGAACTGGATCTTGAACAGTAGAAATAATCGTTGCCAACCCAGAATGGATTGAGGAGACAGTTATTTGTACCACTGGGCAGCTTCGTTTTGGAAGGTAAGTATAAAGATATAAAAGGATATAAGGTCGTCGTGGATTCCTTGGATGATACAATAGAGGGAAAAACTCTCCAAATGGCGAAGTGGACACTCGTAAGGGAGACCTTCAAAGATTGGGAAGCCAGAGAGAGGAAGATGAGCGATAAGCCCAAAATATGGATCCCCGGATACATCACAAGGGATGATTGCTGGGCACCAGTGATCTGTCATGGTCACAAAATAAGAAGTTCATGCTTAAAGCAACGAAGTAAATCTGGTTTGAGACTCATAAGTAACAGAAGAAGGCAAATGTGAAGAGCTGATTAGCAATATGGAACTGATCTGAACCTTTCAAATAAAAGCCTGGCTGCAATAAAGAGACTTATGTAATAAAATCAGCGTAAAAGCTATATGATGGCAGCAGCAAATAAAAAAGTATGCCGCATAAAGAAAAGCACCTAGAGAAGCACCTAGAAAGGCGGGAGCAGTTTACTCTGTTGATCCAGTAGAACCATCAGTTGAAGCACCAAAGCAACGTCCCTTACTCGACTTTTGGTACATTTCAAGCTTGTTCCGAAGAAGCACCTATTGAACCAGTTGACCCATTACCAGTATAGGTAGATTCACCAGTATAAGAAGCAGGGGATTCGGGTGATTGACCAGATTAAGCCGTTGAAGAAGCAGTTTGAAAAGCTCATTCTGTTTAATAAGCAGCATACCTAGATGCGTACCAAGCATACCTAGGTACATACTTTCCATTTATAGATCCAGATCGAGAGTCAGATCCAAAGCTTGGTTTTAGAGATCGAGTAGCTTAAGTACAACTAGCAGATTATGCCGTAGATTATGCCGTTGTTGAACCTGTTGGTTAATAAGTTTCTTCTTTTACATGAAGCAACAGTTTTAGCAACAGTAGCACCAGTATATTTAGTTGGTTAAGCAGATGATGAACGAGATCGAGATGCATATCTTGTTCAAGAGCCATCACCTCACCCAACATCCCTTCCTTTTCAGTGGAACTACGAGATGCTTTCTAAACTCCTCCTTGTTTTCCGACTCAATCCAACCTGTAACTTTCCTTTCCTTGAGCGCCTTTCATTTCGGAGTTCGCAGTGTTGTCTCACTCTCTTTTGCTTCGGGTCTTAGCTTGGCTTGTTCGTGACAAAATGGCTTTCCCTCTCGCTTTCTTAGGAGAAAAAGGCCTCCCTCATCATAAGGCTTGCAGATGGAGATCCAAGCAAGCAGGTTAAGGCATTCATTAGCATCCTGCCCAGACCAAAGAAACCTACGTTGAATGCGATCATAGGCAAATATGATGCTTCGCGGGAATTGGGAAAGAGGTAAGGACGGACTGGATGAGGACTCTCCTACCCGGAAAAGAAAGCAGACGGCCCTTCCAAGCATTTAGTTTACGAGAACTAAATAGGTAAACAAGGTGCATTTTATCCATCCCGGCTATGAAATATAAGCACAAAAAGAGTATACTTTGATGCGTACAGGTGCGGGAATGAATGACTTAAGCACTAGACTAGATGAGAAAGGGGAGTTGGTTAAAGACGGAGAGGAGGGAAAGCACATAAGCAGTAACGCTAGCACGCAAGTCAGCTAGGCATGGGCTCTCCTTTCAGCTAGGCACACAGGAAACCGGATGAGGCAATAGGATCAAGTAAGTTGCTCCCTCGCCACTGCAACTGGAACAATTTCTCATTGCCCCGTCTGCAAAAAAGCATTGGTTTCGCAATCAATCACAAGGTGCTACGCTCTTTCCCGACAGGGGAAGGAATGGCTTCTTCACAATTCATAAGCCCACCCTGACCTATCCCCCCTATGTTGTAAGTTCAAAGCAAGCCCGAAGCATAATATAAATAATTTGAATTGGAGTGGGAGCATCAAGCAAGGTCTCGCAGAACTTAGTAGTAGGAACAAGCATAGGCACACCGGATCGTATATATCGCCATATCTATCTTTCGTTCGTTAACCAGCAACCCTACTAGTAAAGGGCTGCTCGAAAGCCCAGAAAAGTCTAAGGTTGGAACCGAAGGTTATACACTCTCTAAGGTTTTTTATTCCTCTATCTGAGCCTCCTAGAGAACACTAGACCACTGAGCCCCCCATCCATACGAATCGTAGTAGAGGACGTAGCGCCATTTGACAACCCAGGGCACTCTTTCTGTCGCCATGTAGACAAGTGCCTCATCATCTTTCAGCTCTCCCTCCATGAGCTCATCAGGAAATTGACTATCCATATCTTTCTCCAAGTCTGACCTCTTCCTGCCAAGGGTCTTCATACCTCCTCGCCTTTGCCTCCAGAATAGGCGAGCAAGGAAGATCTAAAGTCGAACGACCATCAAGAAGGTGATGATACTCCTCGGGAAGTGGTGTCAACTCACATGTGCCGAATCGAAAGACGCTCAGATCAGGCAGCCAGAATGGACTGATAGCTCGGATAACAGGAGTCACCACAACGTCGATCAGAAAGAAGACCCCACCGTATGTGCCCATCAGATAGGAAAGATCCTCGTCTGAAAGTCGATGATACCATGTGGTCATGGCTGCACGCTCATCCTCTGTGAAAGGCATCCTGAAAAGTCAAACAAGGCATTCCATGATGATTAAAAACCCCTGTGCAACGCAGATGGAAAGTATCCTTTTGACATAATCATGAGTAGATAAATGATGCATCATTCTAGATATCTACGCATAGTATTGCTTGTGACATGCATTTAGAAGTAATATAATATTGTTGCATCTAACTCTGCATGATGACATATATAGCTAGCTGGCATACATAAAAATAAGAGCATACATGAGCTGTAAATAACTGTACAAAGATATATGATATCAAAACAGTGAGAAACAGTGTATCTCTCAAAACTCCCCACTCCTGGACATACAGGTGCAGATATCTATCCTAAGATGGAGGGGGATCATCTCTAGGCTCACTCTCTCCTCTACCCTCTACTCGGTCAGAATGAACTCTGGTCTCTGTAGTAGGCTCTGCCATGAAAGTGACACCGGCGGGTATCGGTACAGTCGAAGCTGTCGGCTCAGCACCCAACCCTGCCGAGAATCCTCCATCAGAATGAATCGGGGCATCAAAATCTGGGCGGAATATGCTCTGAGGCGTGTCTGCTGCAAGCAAGGGACTACTCCTCCAAAAGCCCCAAAACTGCTGCTACCGCGAGCATAAGGAGCAAACCCACCAGGGACTGCTATACCCGGAGAAGGGATACCAGAAGATGATGTCATCGGGTCTACCCTGCTCGCTCCGAGACCAGGAGACCCGCTCGGTGCTGGTACAGTGAAGCGCACCCGGGCCTGTCCCTGTCCCTGCAAGAGATCATAAAGAACAGAAATAAAATAAATCAGGAACGCAGCTATCAAAAGAAGTGCGAAAAGTGATAAATGCAAAATGCTCAAATGAACTGAACTGATAAATGAAATCTCATACCTGTGGAGTCATGCGCTCTGCAGTGCCAGATCCGGGGATAAGGGAGCCAAGGACTAGCAGAATAGAAAACCTAAACCCTAGCTTATCTGTCCTGATACTAAGGACGTGCCCAGTACAGTAGGTAGCAGGCGTGCCTTAACTCACTTGCATTTCCATCGTAGAAACATGGATAGGGTCGACTCCTTGTGCTACTAAAGAAGGGAGAGGGGAGAAAGTGAGACAACAATAAAGACTAAGCAAGGAGTAGGAGTTCAAGAATTGGTAGTCCTAAAAGAAAGAGTAGGGGCCCTAGGCCTTCGATAGACGGATTTCTCTAAGGAGTTAGATGAGAGCGAACCTGCACGCTATGACCGGAAAAAAGATAGGCTAATGACAAAGGTAGAATGCCTGGTCGAAGGTCCAGGTGTATTCACCGAATAGTAAGGGATAGATATTTGAGTACTGAGCAAGCAAAACAAATTGGTAAGCTTGCAATCAATATGACTATAGTTATTGCTATCTGCCTAACTGGAAGCTTCACGAAGGACTAGTTCCAACGGTAGATAGGAACGGCGCAATAGAAACTATAAATCAAATAGGGCTGGCTATTTGGAAGCAACCAGCGAACGAAGGTCCGCAGAAAGAAGATCCGCTCACAGTAGTCCTCATACAATAGTCGTCCCGAGACATAGATAGGCCATTCAATAGAAAATCCTGCGGGGGATCTCTTCTGTGAAGAGGCCCTGTAGTGATTACAGCCCCCTATAGTCCTACTAATTATGTGTAATAGGTAGCTAGGATAAGTCATTTCCACTAACCCCATAGCAGAGCGGCTCGTGAAGTAGCCCTCTCATACCTGTGAAATAGTAACGAAATAGAGAGAGAGAGAGAAAGAGGCAAGCCTCTAATCTCATAAGTAAGTAAGCGTGAACCTAATGTCAACAATAGGGCGTGCAGGAGATAGACCTTTTTTTAGTAGGTGATTTTCCCTAGTTATAGATAGAGCAGTCGTCCAGGATTAAGGTAGCGAAGGCCGCAGAAGATAGGAGAAGAACTGGGGGATAGATGGTAGAGTGCCGAAGGCCCAAAAGCGATGACCAGAACATAATTAGTAGGAACGCTATCCTCCAGCCCCTAGACTCGTTACGTTTAACGACCCAAACGAAGATAGAGCTCTGAAGGTGCCAGATACATACTACCGGTAGCAAAGTCAAGAATTGAATAGGTAGCAAAAGTCAGCAAGCACAAATAAATATAGGGCAGTGAAAAGAAAACGCTACACCAATTGAAAGAGATATAGCGCAGCTTGGTTTACTAATAAGATAGAAAGTGCCCCCCTAACTAAGCTAAGACCAGGGAGCAAGCTACCTTGAATATAGATGGCAGGACTTTCCAGCTTAAGGCTTTCAAACTGTAAGAGGGGGGGGGTGCACCTTTGATTAGATAAGGCTTTAAAAGCAGTAGTTTTCCAGGCTTTAGTTAGAGGCGGAGAGGTGTTACTCTATCAAGCTGGGGCCCGGGCAGCGAAAGTGCTTCAATCTCACTGATTTCCTTACCCTTTCCTCCGAGAGAAGGGCACTTGCAGGTCCTTCCCAGTAGTGTTTGATAAAGCAATCAACAGAATGACACAAGCGAAGGAGGAGTCCACGGGAAGGAGTGATTGAACCGAGCGTGCGACTACAATGTGATAGTTGATATTGACACTTGCTTTAGCTTCAGCTCGAACCACCCACCGGAAGCATCCCTTTCATAGTTCGGGATGCAAATCCATGCTCCTACTTAAAGAATCGGGTACTTCGCTTAAGGAAAGCGCCCTTCCCGTATTAACCTCAGGAAAGTCCCTCTCCTTTTAGTCGAGCAGCTCCGCCCCTCTCCCGTATGGTCGAGACCTCCGGACCTTCCTAAGGACCTCCGGGTCCTTATCAATTAAGCCCCAGCCCAGCTAGTTTCCTTTTGTTTCAATTGAAACAATTAGCCAGCCCCTTTTACCATCTCCTGCTCTTACCCGGAGCAATAGCACCGAATTCTATTCCCATTCTGGACCTCCGCCTTACTCAAATAGGGCTTTGATGGACATTCCCCGCTTAAGCAGTTCTCCAACTGGTTCAGTGGTATGTGGTTTTTCTGAGTGATTTTATACATAAGCAAAGAGTTATTCGAACAAGGCTTACGCACGGGTGGCTGAACCCTCCTTGCCTTCTCGTTTTATTAACTCCTTCTTTGAGCAGCTCTTCGGGTTCATGTCAATATTGAGTGAAGAGTCAATGATGGAGAGTGGAGTGAGGGAACTGAAAGGCCCGAACTAACGGTAACCATATCCTGCTCCGATCTCGATCAACGATTCTCGGTCGACCGGTCTCCCTACGGCTTCCTCCGCTCTTGGCGCACGTAGGCCAGAAGCAAGAACAAGCCTGACTACACTACTAGAGACTGACTAAAGTACCCCCCAAACAAAATGGAGGGCCAAAACAGTCACTATCTCACTACGGCTTGAAAGCAGCAAACTACAGATGCTGACGGAACCTATTCAAAAGCTAATGGCGAGCTTAAGCTTAATAGTCACGGTCCCGAAGCTTAAAGTGAAAGTACCAGTGTTGCCATGGTGGGAAGGGAACGAATACTGATATGATTAACCAAGCAGTGTTAACACTAGCTCAGAGTTGGAAGCACTTTACTCAATTCCTGAAGAAGGAAAGTCATAGCTTCGTTTAGTAACTTTTCTTATCTGAATATTCGGTAAACATTCCATAAACCGGACGGAAGAGCAGGAGGAAGAAGGTTATTAAATAAAGTGGGTCGATCAGTCCACCGCCCAAGCCCCTTCCTAGGCGAATACTACTTGCCGACTAAAAGTGGGGAAAGAATACAACCGACTTTCCTACTATAAAGAAAGAATGCTCCTACGTTTGCTCCGTATCCCGCAAGGCGCTACTGCATTCTAGTTCCGTGACTTAGATTCCATTCCGTACCGTCAGAGTTTCATGTAGCAATCAAAGGGAGGAGCGTGAAGCAAGGGTGCTAGTGTATAATACAATACTACGGGGATCTGTAGCTTCTTTCATGTAGTTCCGTCAGGCCGGAGCGCACTTCCCTTTTCTACGCTGGTCAATTTCCATCTCATCCATCTTACTTGAAAGAAAAAGAGTCAATCCAGTCGCAGGTGAGCCGTATCCTTGCTTTCATTGAGCGTATATAAGTCTAGTTTATAATTCAATTTCTCGTATATGTATGTTATGTTATATCATAGAATAGAAAGGAAGAGCAGAGAAGACTGAAAGACGAGAACACTATCAGTTACACTGCATCGTCCGCAAGATCTTCTCGGTGAGTTAACAGTT